>OLHJ01000099.1_pt1 | contig 32025 bp, 32 predicted proteins | sample 1609491 | NCBI WGS metagenome assembly OLHJ01 (sample SAMN05416861, study PRJEB24817) | seawater metagenome | isolation source: Sea water | place: Canada:Atlantic | collected 2013-11
CTACACAGAGTAGATCGTCGGCAGCGTCAGATGTGTATAAGAGACAGGGATAATGAACTAGGGTATGAAAACTTTCAATTTATTCAAGAAGAAATTCTAGATCCGCTAAATTTAACGCATACTTTTAATTCACTAGATGCGGTGGACCTAAAAGATGTTATGAGCGGCTATCATGTAGGCTACCCAGATGATTTGAAGGAAGCGGGTAAACATGGTATGATCGCAACTCCAGAAGACGTAGGAGCCTTTTTAAGAGCCTTAAATGATGGGTCGGTGTTTGCACCTGGTGAGCAAGAAATTTATGCTTCCATATACAAATATGAACATGCGGGTTGGGTGCCCGGATACCAGAGTTTTGCTAATTATGACAAAGAAATTGATGCCGTAATGGTGTCATTTTACAATACAACAGATCCAGATTTATATTACTGGAATTTATCAGAAATTGTAAATAGTAGAATTTTTAAGATTTTGAAAAAACATAAAAACCAATGAAATACCTTTCCTTAATAGCTGTACTTTTCCTAATAGCCTGTTCTGAATCTCCGGATGGTTTAGAACTTCCTGAAAATGAAAAACAATTAATCGGAAATTGGTTTTATTCAAATAAGAATGGACAAGTTCAGGGTTATTATATGGAATTCCATAACGACCGAACAGGTGTTTTTGGGCCTGTGATTAATATCAATGGTAAAAAAGAATTAACTACTTATACCACCTTGTTAATGAAGAATTGGAGCATTAAAAATGATACTTTGTATATTCAGTCTGAAATGCAGGCTGGATTGGATATCGTAGGTCCTGATGGTATTGAAATAGAACAAAATTTAGAAACTAGTATACTTCGATATGTAGTGCACGAAACTTCCGATTCTTATATAGTTTTGGAGGATTTAGAGGGGCATATTCCAGTAAAGAAAGAGTTTAAAAAATCGGAGAAAATAAGTGTGATGAACTGATAATTCAGGTTAATGAGATTTGTAACCATTTTCACCCTCCTAGTAATTGGAATTTTTTCATGTATTCCAGTACCAAAAAAATACCGTGAAAGCAAATTAACCCTAATTTTGAAAACGTTTAGATAACGAAAAAAGCACTCATGGGTAGATTTAGAAGAGACAAGGTAAAAAGCTTTGATGCCATTGGTTTTCATAAGGAATTCAAGAAAATTAAAATCAAAATGCAAGGCGAGTTAGATCACATCAAACTGTCAGAGTCATCTTTAGGAGTTAGTATTCCAGAAGGGTTGAGCAAAAAGCATCAAGAGTTTTTAGAAAACCTAATTGAGAAGTATTCTGGATGAAATCGGGTAGAATGACGGAATTGGAACTTATTGTTGATTTGCATTTAGGTACGGAGCGTCAAGGTCCCGGAAGTAAAGCCATTACCTTAACCGCATTGCAACTTATTCCCAATTCAAATGATATTAAAACGGTAGCTGATTTGGGTTGTGGTACGGGTGGACAAACATTAACGCTAGCGCAACACTTAAATGCTCAAATTACGGCAGTTGATTTATTTCCTGAATTCCTAGAAGAGGTGAATGTACGGGCTCAAAATGAGGGTGTAGCTAATCAAATAGGTGTTCTTCAAAAGTCTATTGATGATTTGCCATTTAAAGAGGAGTTAGATTTAATATGGTCGGAAGGGGCAATCTATAACCTGGGTTTTAAAAACGGAATTCAGCTTTGGAAGGATTATTTGAAACCTGGAGGCTATTTAGCCGTAAGTGAAATTACTTGGATTACCGGCAGCAGACCCAAAGAAATTCAAGAATTTTGGACCCATGCCTATCCTGAAATAAGTCAAGCTAAAGATAAAATTGTCGACCTTGAAGATAATGGATATAACCTGGTAGGGTACTTTAAACTTCCCCCTGAAAGTTGGTTAAAGACCTATTATGAGCCGTTAGAAAAAACAATACCTGCATTTTTAGAACGTCATGATCATAGCGAATTAGCACAAAAGGTAGCTCAAGAATATTTGGATGAATTAAGCTTGTATAAAAAGTATTCCAAGTATTTTAGTTACGGGTTTTACATTGCACAAAAAGAATAAATTCAAGACTTTATAGGTTTAGCCATATGAGCATCAATACCCATACATGGAACAAATGGCGTTATACCTTGTATGCGCCTATTTACAATGTGATTAAAGGGGTATTTGCTTCATCTCGGAAAAAGTCTATTGACCAATTGCAGGGTAAGGTCGGACAAAAAGTTCTGATTGTAGGAGCAGGTACAGGTCTGGATATTCCCTACTTCCCAGAAGGAATGCATATCACCGCCACAGATATAACACCGGCTATGGTGCGTAAAATTCAAAATGATTATCCACAGAATAATATAGCGGCTCAAATTATGAATGGTTTGGATTTACAATTCCCAGATGCTTCGTTCGATTTTGTGGTACTTCATTTAATTCTGGCTGTTATGCCCAATCCGGAATTGTGCGTCAAAGAAGTGGAACGTGTTTTAAAGCCTGGAGGCAAGGTAGCTGTATTCGATAAATTTGTTCCACCACATACCAAACCCACAATTTTTCGTAAATTCGGTAATGCAATCACCACCACTTTGTTTAGCGATATTACCCGTGATATTTATGAAATGATTAAAGGCACTTCTTTTCGAGTAATATCCGATACTCCAGCCAATTATAAAGGAGTGTTTCGAGTATTGTTACTGGAAAAGTAAACAGGTAATTTGCTAAGAATTTTGACAAGAAAACACCCCTGACACGTTTTGACATTTCGGCACATAATTTAGCTTTCAAGTTAAACCTATAAACATCATTATTATGAACAATGCAATTACCTGGTTTGAAATTCCAGCCCTAAATTACGATCGAGCTAAAAAATTTTACAGCAATGTACTTAACGTTTAAATTAACGATATGCCTATGCCAGAGGGTAAGTACGGATTCTTTCCGCACAACAAAGACGCTTATGGAACGGGAGGTGGAATTATGCAACATGAAAGCATGAAACCTACTACACAAGGACCAAATCTTTATTTAGATGGAGAACCTGATTTAGATGAGCCATCAAGTAGAGTAGAAGCTGCTGGAGGTAAGGTAATCCAACCCAAAACGGCTATTGGTGAAAATGGTTTTATGGCCATGTTTATGGATACCGAAGGAAATAGAATGTGCTTACATTCTGAAAAATAAACTTTTAAATTGCAGTAGGTCTTTAACGGCCTGTTGCTTTTCTCTATGAATCAATTATCTCGATTAATTTCCATTCTAACGCTTCTAAAGTCTAAACGGTTACTCACGGCAACGGAAGTATCAGAACGCTTTGATGTGAGTATTAGAACCGTTTATCGTGACATGCGTAAACTCGAAGAGGCTGGGGTGCCTATTTCTACCATTGAAGGTAAAGGATATTCTTTGGTCGAAGGTTATACCGTAGCTCCTGTACAGTTTACAGAGCAACAGGCCAATGCGTTGATTACAGCCAGACACATGGTTTCTCATAGTCAAGATTCGTCTTTTATTCGCGATTTTGAAGATGCTTTGACCAAGATTAAATCAGTGTTTAAAGATTCTATTTTAGAGAAGAGTGAGTACCTGCATGAAAAAATTGCCGTACTCGATCAATCTTTTGAAAAACTAGAAAGCGACACTTTAGCCGAGATTCAAACGGCTATTACTAATTTTCAGTTGGTAGAAATGAGTTACCTCAAAGCCAACGATTATGAAACCACTCAGCGCCAAATTGAACCGGTAGCTTTGTATACCATATCCGGTAAATGGGTGTTAATGGCATGGTGCCATTTAAGAAATGAATACCGCGCTTTCCGTATTGATCGCATTCAGAAATTTAGAGTATTACCCCAGAAATTTGAAGATAGAAAATTCGACTTCGGGAACTACTTTTCGCATAATCCCTAATTAATAGGAGTATGAAAAGTGTTTGTCTGAAACTGAATTTTCTTTTTTTAGAATTTCCTTTTGGGCAGTGTTAGTCTGAGTGAAGCTTGGAATTGCGTTCCCAGAGGGAAAAGAGCATGGAAAGCGAGAACGAGGCGGTCGCTTGCGAAACACCTTCCAAAAGTCCCCTTTTTTTACTCGATTGTTTTTTATTGTTCTCGTGAGCTCCCTTTGGTCGGTTGTTTACGTTTTTTTGGGGAAGCAAAAAAATGAAAGAAGTATTAAACAGAAAGATAACTTGGAATGGAATTGAAACTATTCTTGGGAGTAATTAATGTGAAATGAACTAAGTATTCATAAATCCAACAATGGAACCATTCAAAAACATATACAATCAATCGTTTTTTGAACGCTTTATTTCGGGGCTTCAAAAAGTATATCCTATGTTCCTTTCTTCTCGGTTTTTAGAAGCCATTTATGATCAAGAGTGGGAAGGGCGAGAATTGAAACAACGCATGCGTCATATTACGCTTTGCCTAAATCAAGAATTGACCAATGACTATGCTACCAATGTAGAAATTCTACTACAATCCATCCCGTACCTAAAAGAGGAAGGCTTTAAATCTAATAACTTAGAGTTTATTATTTATCCTGATTTTTTAGAAGTATTTGGATTAGCACATTATCAAGTATCCGTTGCCGCTATGGAAACGCTTACCCAGTTTGTGAGTTGTGAATTTGGCATTAGACCGTTTATTTTACGCTATGAACGCGATATGTTGCATCAAATGTATCGATGGACATTTCATGAATCAGAAGAAGTAAGAAGGTTAGCTAGCGAGGGCTCACGATCTAGATTACCTTGGGCAATGGCCATTCCGGCTTTTAAAGAAGATCCCATAAAAGTATTACCCATACTGGAAGCTTTAAAGGATGATAATTCGGAATATGTGCGTAGAAGTGTGGCCAATAACTTGAATGATATTTCAAAAGACCATCCTGAAAAGGTGAAAGAGATAGCTGCCGAATGGTTGGGAGTTAATGAAAATAGAGTTAAGTTAGTAAAACATGCATGTAGAACTTTACTGAAAGCGGGTGATAAAGATATTATGCCTCTTTTTGGTTTTGGTGCCATAGATCAACTACATATTCATGATTTTGAACTACATACTCCCGTGGTTCAAATAGGACAGTCACTCGAATTTGGTTTTGAGGTAGAGAACACTAGTATTTCTGATGAATTACTACGAGTAGAATATGGGGTCTATTACCAAAAAGCGAATGGAAGTCTGTCTCGAAAAGTGTTTAAAATATCGGAGAAAAAATACGGTGCAAAATCAAGAACCAGTGTTACTCGTAAACAGCCCTTTAAAGTAATCACCACCCGCAAGCTTCATGTGGGAGAACATCAAGTATCTCTAATTATAAATGGAGTAGAATTAGAAAAACGGGTATTTGAGTTGGTGGGACAAATTTGATGAATGTATATTTGTCGTTTAAATGATAACCTTTTTATTAATCTTATATGAAATACTTTTTTTTACTGTTAATCTTACTACCATTTTGGGGCTTCTCTCAAATTGTGAATTTAAACAAGGGAACAATAAAAGCAATTCATGGGCATTCAAATGAATCTATCAATCAGAGCATTGTAGATGATTACGGAAATGTGTATGTGGTAGGCTCTTACCAAAGTGACTCTGTAATTGTGGATGTAGATGATACGTTGCATTCCTCAACAAGTTCTTCATCGAGAAGCGGATTTGTATTAAAGTATGACTCTTCCGGAACTATAATTTTTTCAAAAAATTTTGGAACTAAGTGTAATGTTTATTCTATCGCAATAGGTCGGAATAGTGATGTCTATATTTGTGGTTCTGGGTCCGCTGGATTGACTCTAGGTAACGGTGTTTCGGTAAATCTTGGAATAAACGGGAGTACGGCTCTGTTTATTGCTAAATTGGATTCAAATGGAGTGGCTCAATGGGCTGGTAAGGCTGATGGAAACGGCTCGGATTTTGCAAAATCGATAGCTTTTGATACTGTGAACAATCGGGTCTATATGGGTGGGATAATTGGTCTTGGGACCGTTGCCTTTTGGGGAGTAGGAAACTATAAAAGTGTTTCTAATTCCAATGGTGTTTCTGATCTTTTTTTGGCTTGTTATAATGAAAATGGATCAGTACAATGGGTAGAGAACTCAAGTGGTTTTTGTACTGTTTACTCAGGGTATGTTGCTTGCGATTCTCAGGGAAATGTTTTTATGAGTGGTACATTTTATAATTCAACTTTATATTTCGGTGGTAAATCAGCCTCAAGTTTTAACCATTATGACGGAGTAATTGTGAAATTCGATTCCACTGGGAATGCAGAATGGATGAAATCTATTGGGGGTACAGGGAGAGATAATCTGACTAAGTTTGAGGTAGATTCACAAGATAACGTTTTGATAGGTTACCAGTTTAAATCTCCAGTTGCTAATTTTCCAGATACAACTCTAAAAACTAATCGATTATCGAATATGAACTTACTTTTATTAAGTGGAGTAGATGGCAGTCATATAAATAACTGGAATATTGGTATTTCAAGATATACTTTGGTAAATGATTCTCTTATTTTGGGGTATGTGAGTAACGCAGATTCAACTTTTCAATTGGGTGACTCTACTTATACGAATCAAGGTGGTGCAGATGCTTATATCTATTTATTGGATTTAGGAAATGACCGCGTAGTTACTTCCTGGCCTTTAGCTACTGCTGAACCAGATTATTTTGTTGATATTTCTTTCAATCCAATTGACTCTCAATTTGTGGTAGCAGGAAGTTATCAATTGTCACCTCTTTCCTACAATAACTCGGTTTTACCTTGGTCTGGAGGACATGATGTTTTCTGGATGAATGGAGAATTAGAAATATTTTGTTCTCCCGGTGCCATGGCTTCTGTACAAGTGGATACTGCTTGTGATTTTTATATTTTTAGTGGCGATACTCTTAATGCCTCTGGAGTTTATTATGATACGATTCCAACCATATGTGGCGATAGTACAATCCAATTAAATCTTACTATTTTACAACCTACTTATGGGCAAAATACCATTACGGCATGTGACTCATTTTCCTTGTTGGGAGGCGAAGTAATTTATAACGATTCCATAATCTTTGATACGCTAATTAACGCTCAAGGATGTGATTCTATTGTTACTTATGATGTTTCCATTCTACCCACAACTTATTCAACTGACACGTTGAGTTCATGTGCCCCAATTACTTGGATTGATGGTAACACTTATTCAATTAGTAATTATTCTGCAAAGGACACTTTAATAAACCATTACGGTTGTGATTCTGTAGTTAATTTGAATTTTACTCGATTGCAAACCACTTATTGCATAGATTCCATCAGTTCTTGCGCACCTTTAACTTGGATAAATGGAGTGGTTTACGATACTAGTAATAGTACGGCTGTGGATACCTTGGTGAACGCTCAAGGATGTGATTCCATTGTAACTCTAAAATTTTCACGATTACAACCCACGTATGGTGTAGACTCCATCATTTCTTGCGCACCTTTAACTTGGATAAATGGAGTGGTTTACGATACTAGTAATAATACGGCTGTGGATACCTTGGTGAATGCTCAAGGATGTGATTCCATTGTGACTCTAAATTTCACACGATTACAATCCACTTATGGCGTAGACTCCATCATTTCTTGCGCACCTTTAACTTGGATAAATGGAGTGGTCTACGATTCCAGTAACAGTACGGCTTTGGATACCTTAATCAATGCTCAAGGGTGTGATTCCATTGTAACCTTAAATTATACGCGTTTACATGCCACTTATGGCATAGATTCTATCAGTTCTTGCGCACCTTTAACTTGGATAAATGGCGTTACCTACTCATCTAGTAATACCACTTCAATTGAAATATTAGTTAACGCTCAAGGATGTGATTCTATAGTTTCTCTATATTTTACCAGACTCCAAGCAGATACCTTAGTGGTTATAGCAGGAAATCAATTAATTGCTCAAGCTACAAATGCTAAGTTTCAATGGATAGATTGTTTAAATGGTCCAATTCTAAATGATACTAACTCTGTTTTTAATGTTACTCAAAATGGAGATTACCAAGTAGAAGTCATTCAAAATGGATGTGTTGACACTTCTTTATGTTACTCTTTTACAAATGTTGGAATAGATGGGATAAAAGATTTAGGGATTAATGTTTATCCAAACCCTGTGAGTGAGCAGTTGATTATTCAAAATCCATTATTTATTAGTTCCGAAATTGTGATAACTAATGTTATTGGTAAAATTATGGCCGTAAAAAATACCACGGAGTTGGTAAATAGGGTGGATATGTCGGGTTACCCGAATGGAACTTACTTGGTAAGGATAATTTCGCCTAAAGGAGTAGTTTCTAGAGTGATTCTTAAGAAGTAGGTTTGTTTTTTTTGGGGTGGCCTACTCCTGTAAGGCAACAATTACGATTCAAAAAAAAACAAATAAGGATGAATGAAATTAGACTGTTAGAATTAAAAGGAAACCCCAAATCCAAATTCAATCAATTCTTTATGGGCACCGAAACGGTTATCTCCAATAACGTAATCCATCTTCACCGCCATTTGCTCATTGGGTTCATAATTGAATCCCAAGGTTAAAATGAAATTATTTTGAATAGAAGCTTCCTCAGCAGGTAATTCCGCGCTTATTTGATGATGTGTATTTAATCGCTCAATTCTAGCAAATACAGGAATCATAGCATGTTCTCTTCTAAACACACGGTGTTTGGCTTGGTTGAATTTGTCTTTCTTTTCAGAAGTACGCATAAAGAAGGGAAGAATATCTAAACCGGCATCTAGGTACATTCCATAAACGACTTCACCCATAACCTGTGCTGCATTATTTTGTTGTAAGGTGAGTTGGTATAAGTCTTCCGTATTGGATAACGTTCCATAGGTGCCCATTCCTATTAATCGTAATTGTTTGTAATCCCAACGCGCATATGCCGAGATGAGTCCAACGGTAGAACGTACATCTACGTACTCATTGGCAGAAACTTGGAGAAGGTCTTTTTGTCCGGCATTCGACCAATACCCCGATAAGCTTAGCGTTACATTTTTGAATCCGGTATAATTAATCTGGGGATTAATGGCCACGGTGTTAAATGAAAGCTCTGGTGCACTTCCGGCACGAATCCAAGTGGGAGATCTAAAATCACGACCTCTAACTCCGTTGGTAAAGCTTACAAAATAATGCAGGTTCTCCGTTAAAGCACCGTACAGACCTATTCCTAATTCATTCCAACCTGTAGGAATAATGAGTCGTTCTACATCTGGCCTATTCACGGAATAAAATAAAACGGGTTCTTCGTTATTATTGATATATCCTATGTTTAATGGGAATATACCCGCTCTGAAATTGATTTTTTTATTCAGAATATAATCGAGATAAAGCTCCGGATTCACATGGATCTCATCTTCTAAATTATTGTCGCGCAAATATTCCACTTGAAATTCAGCGGTAAGCATTATTTTTTTTGTGATTCTAAAACCAAAAAACGGACTGAATCGATATAAATCAGAATAGTATAATTCCAGTTCTTGCGAGCTACGGTCCATGGTTCCTATTGTAGGGAAGATTTGGTTTAATTCTAGGTATCCACTAAAAGCAAATTTCTTATCCGAGAAGAATATTTTCGAGGCAGACTCTGATACTCCGGGGTATTGATTAACACGATACCCTTCACCTCCGAGTGAAGCGTTTCTATCTTGCGCATTAAGTGTGTTACTTAATACTACGAGAAAAAAAAGACTTATTATTTCAAGTTTCATGGGATTGGAATTCATTTGGATAATCTTGGGCTAAGATAATAACATTCCGTATTCGATGAGGATATACGGTGGCTGGTAATAACTACGTTATATAAAATATTCCCTATCGAAATATTTTGGTATACCTTGTAGCTCCAATGAAAGAGTATTCAAAAGTATCCATCCGTTTTATGTGGCTTATAATGGCCATCAGTGGGTTGCAATTTTCGGCTTGTAAAAAGGATTGTGATGGCACGCCACCAAGCGTAAACGTAACCAATTACTGCGACTTTGACGTATCTTTGGAAGTGGACATTATTGGTGATTCGATGTACTCTAGTATCTTGTTTCCGGGTGAAAATCAAGTGTTTTACCCTCATGAAACAAAAGTTAAAATTAAGGCGGGTAAACGTACAAGTCTGGTAAGCCTAAGTAGAACAAAGAATTTTGAAGCAAAAAATTGTAAAAATTATTCTGTTGATCTGTTCCAAAATGATTCCAGTACCTTGTACCGTTTAGATATTGAGTTTACTCGGAATTCAAACTAGGTTAGACTGTTTTTTTATAATTAATAATAGCCCAACCATTAAAGAATACCGCAAAACCAGTAATCACCGCGAAGTGCATTTTAATATCTGAGAATGTACTTCCTTTTAGCATGATCATTCGGGTTACTTCAATAAAATACGTCACTGGGTTAGAGAGCGCAATGGCTTTGCTCCATCCAGGCATACTGTCAATGGGTGTAAATAAGCCACTCATCAACATGAATATCATCATAAAAAAGAAGGCGATAGACATGGCTTGTTGTTGGGTGTCGGCATAGGTTGAGATTAATAATCCTAATCCTAAAAGGGCTACCAAATACAAAAACATGTAACCATAGAGCAGTAGCAAACTTCCTTGGGATACAATACCATAAACGCCATAACTCACCCCAAATAGTCCAATTGAAAAAATAAATACACCGATTACCCAAAAAGGAATTAGCTTACCTAAAATGAACTGATATTTTTTGATTGGTGTTACATTGATTTGTTCAATGGTTCCTAGTTCTTTTTCTTTTACAATGTTTAATGCGCACATATAGGCACCCACCATAGTTACTAGTACCACCAAAATGCCAGGTACCATAAAATAACGGTAGTTTAAATCCGGATTAAACCAATTGGCCGTAGCAATATCTACTTCAGGAATGGCCATTTGCTGGTTGTTAGCCATCATTTCTAAGCGGATGGATTGGTTGTATTGACGAATGATTTGTTGCAAATACGCAGCGCCTACATTGGCTTTGGTGCCATTGATGGCATTTACCGCAATAAACAACTTTGAGCCATTTTGAGTAAGTAATTCTTTTTCAAATTGTGCAGGAATTTCCAGGATTAAATCTGTCTCATCGGTTTCTAATCCCTGGTACGCCTGAGTGTAGGAGTTTCCGTAATCTACCAATTTAAAATAACCCGAGGCGATCACTTTTTTGGTGAGCTGGGTGGCCGTAGACGAGTGATTGTGATCTACAACGGAAATATTAATGTTTTTCACTTCATAGTCTGCTGCTAAAGGCATAACCAATAATTGCATAATGGGCATGGCAAAAATCATAGGAAGCAGGGCTTTATTTCTAAAGATTTGCTTGAACTCTTTTTGTAGTAGAAATCGTAAAATCCTCATACCAATCGTATTTTATATTTCTTTAAACTAATCAATAATAAAGCAATAGCCATGGAAGTTAAAATGAGCATTTCCTTCCAAACCGAAGAAAATCCGAGACCTTTTATCATTACGTCTTTTACAATAATGTAGTACCATTTGGACGGAACTACATTAGATATTATTTGAAGCGGCCAAGGCATATTTTCAATAGGAAACATAAACCCAGAAAATAGGATAGTTGGAATGAGCATTCCCATTAATGAAATAAGCATGGCGGTTTGTTGCGAGTCCGTACTATTGGAGATTAACAGCCCTAAAGCCAGTCCTGTTAAAATAAGTAGGCTACTTGCCGCATATAATAATACCAAACTTCCGGCTATAGGGAGTTCCAGTAAAAAGTAACTAAGCATTAAAATGATGGTTAAGTTAAAAATGGACAAGGCAAAATACGGGATGGCTTTAGATATAATTACCATTAATGGACTTACCGGAGAGACGAGTAAAATTTCCATGGTACCTAATTCTTTTTCGCGCACTATAGATACCGAAGTCATTAACACGCTTACCAATAGCAGTACCAAGGCCATTACTCCAGGAACATAGTTGGTAGCGCCTTTGAGTTCTGGATTGTAAATCATCCGAATTTGGGTGTCAATGTTTAAAGGTGTGGTTGCCATTCCTTGTTGTTGCAATTGACTCAATTGGTAATCCTGAATAATTGCGGAAGCATAGTTACTTAAAGTACTGGCCGTATTAGGATCACTAGCGTCTGCAATAATTTGTATTTGTGAGTTACTGGAATGTAGTAAATTATGCTCAAAGTTTGCCGGAAAAATAACCGCCAATTTTATGGTTCCTTTTTGAAAGGCATTTTCAATTTGCTCCGCGTTAAAGTGACTTTCGGCTAAATCGAAAGCAGGATTGGCGCTCAACTTATGAATAATGTTCTTAGAAGCATTGTCCTGAGCGTAATCAATGACTACAATTTTAGAATCTTTTATTTCATTGGTGAGCGCAAACCCAAACAACAAAATTTGAGCAATAGGCATTCCAAAAAGAAGCAATAGCGTTTTAGGATCACGAAACATATGATAAAACTCTTTCCTAACGAATGCTAAAAATTGCTTCATTTTATTCCCCTCGTTTTGCGCCTCTGGCTAGTTCAAAAAAGACTTCATCCATACTGGTAGCGTTGTAATAGGATTTGAGTTGGTCAGGGGTGTCTAATGCAGCAATTCTGCCATCTACCATCATAGATACACGGTTGCAATATTCGGCTTCATCCATGTAATGGGTGGTAACAAAAACAGTAATACCTCTGTCGGAAGCGTTATATATTAAATCCCAAAACTGCCTGCGCGTTACCGGATCTACACCTCCAGTAGGTTCATCTAAAAAAACAATTTGAGGCTCGTGTAATACGGCCACTGAAAAGGCCATTTTTTGTTTCCAACCCAATGGTAGGGAGCCCACCATTTTGTGCATGGAATCTTGCATTCCTAAATTCTCAATAAGCGCATTTCCTTTCTCTTTTATTTCTTGGTCTGTTAGTCCGTAGATACCTGCAAAAAATCGAATGTTTTCTATGACCGTTAAATCTTCATACAGGCTAAATTTCTGGCTCATGTAGCCAATTCTCTGTTTTATTTTTTCGGTTTCTTTATAGATATCGCAACCCGCAATGGTAGCTTCACCTGAGGTTGGATTAGAAAGTCCGCACAACATTTTGATGGCCGTAGTTTTCCCTGCTCCATTAGCACCTAAAAAGCCAAATATTTCGCCTTTATTCACCTCAAACGAAATGTGGTCTACTGCGGTGAAGTCGCCAAACTGCTTGGTGAGGTTTGTGGTTGTAATTACTTTATTCTGCATGAACATTATTTTGCATTAGGTGAATAAAGCAATCTTCTACTGTAGCACGAGTAGGTAGGCATTCTAATTTTTCATGATGTTTTAAATCTTCCAGTAATTGAGCTGACTCATCAGTTTTAGAATTAAATGTAATGTGATGGAATTCGCCAAAACTCATGGCACTAGTGACATAGCTCAATGTCCGAAGGTCTTTTAGCAGCAAACTCATTTTATCCGATTTCACTTTATACAGCGGCATTGGATATTGATCTATGATGTTTTGAGGCGTATCTACCGACATAATTTCGCCTTCTTGAATCAATGCGATACGTTCACATAAAGTAGCTTCATCCATATAGGGTGTTGATACTAGAATGGTAATTCCTTGCGCTTTGAGCTTTTTCAGCATGTTCCAAAATTCCTTTCTGCTCACACTATCTACTCCGGTGGTAGGTTCGTCTAGAAACAAAACGGAGGGACGATGAATCATGGCACAGCATAGGGCCAGTTTCTGTTTCATGCCGCCAGATAATTGTCCAGCGGCTCGAGTTTTAAAAGGTTCTATTTGAACGTAGATATCTTTAATGATATCGTAATTTTCTTCAATGGTGGTATCAAAAAGGGTGGCGAAGAATTTTAAATTTTCTTCGACCGATAAATCTTGGTATAGGGAAAATTTACCCGGCATATAACCCACACGTTTTCTGATTTCCTTGTAATCGGAAACTACATCTAACCCATTCACGTTGGCCATACCTTCATCCGGAAGTAGGAGTGTGGTTAAAATTCTAAAAATGCTGGTTTTTCCTGCACCATCAGGACCAATAAGTCCGAATAGCTCTCCTTTTTCAATTTGAAGCGAAACATTCTTAACTGCTTTTATTGCTCCTTTCTCATAGGTTTTGGTAATATTTTGAAGCGTTACATCGTAGGTCATTTCTAGAATGTTAGCTCTCCGTACATACCAATTTTAAACTCACCGTTGTTAACCACTTTCACTTTTATTGCGTAAACAAGATTGGCTCTTTCTGATTTTGTTTGAATAGTTTTTGGGGTGAATTCTGCTTTCTCACTGATCCAGTAAATAATACCGGAGATTGAATTCATTTCACCATCACCCGCATCGGTTAATACGTTTACCGTTTGATTCAATTTTACATTGGGTAATTGATCTCCAGAAATATAAGCGCGTAAAGTGATTTCCGATAAATCGGCAATTTTATAGAGTGCTTTTCCGGGTTGGGTCATTTCAAATGGTTCCGCATATTTAGCTAGAACGGTTCCTTTTACTGGATTAGTAATTTCACATTTGCTAATTTTCTCATTGATTTGATCTAGTTGATAGCTCAATGAATTGGCGTCTAAATTCATTCCATTTACAGTAGAAGATAGGGTGGAGCGCTGGGCATTTATTTGACGCTGAAGTGTTTCAATTTGCGCATTAATATCATCTAGTTGTTTGGTGGTGCCTGCATCTGAAGCAACGAGTTTTTCCATTCTTACTTTCTCTGATTTAGCGGTTTTTAGCTGATTTTCTAAAGCAGCTAATTGAACGGAAACGTTGGGCTTGCGACTTAACAGTGCATCTATTTGCTGGGTGAGTTGTTGTTTTTGTAAATGCAATTGGGTGCTGTCAATGTAACCAATCACTTGGCCTTCATCTAATTCTTGCCCTTCTGAAAGTTTAAACTCTTTAATTATTCCTTGAGCTTCAGCAGAAATAATGGTCTCTACAGCTTCAAATGAACCTGAGGCATCAAATGACTTCTTGTTTCTGTCGCAGGATATTAACCCTGTTAAAAAGAGCATTGCTATGGTTTGTGTAAAATATCTCATAAAATGTGTTTTACTGTCCAATTAAAGTTTTGTAGGTAAACCAAGCATTCATCCATTGAACTTCATGTAATATTTTGTTCTGATTTGCTTGGTTCTCATCGTTGATGCGGTTTAATAAATCAGACATGGTAGCCACACCATTATCATACTTATTTTGGTACGAGTTTTTGATGTTGGTTTTTAATTCAATCAGTCTGTTATCTCGTTCTAGAAGGTTTTGATACTTAGTTACTTCGTTTTTCGCTTTGTTCATTTCTAGGTTAAGTCCGTATAAAAAGGTTTGTTCCTGAACTTTTATCTTTTCTTGATTTACTGCAACTAGGCTTTTATTGTTGCTATTTTTATATAATCCACCAATGCTCCAACGCAGACTCAATCCTCCTACAAAAATGTTATTGACTGTGCTGGGCCCAAAATCAACTCCAGGTTGAATAAAGGTAGCAAATCCTAGGAGTCCAATCTTTGGATAAAGCATGGATTTATTAATTTTTGTTTGGCCTTCTATTAAGCTTCTTTGATTTTCAAATACCAGTAATTCTGGCCTGTTGATAGGGGAGGCAGATAATGTGAGCGGCATTTGGGGTTTATTAAGCTGACTATTTTTGTTAAGTTCTACTTGTGTCATTAGTGCCAGCATGCTCAAATAGGCTTCTTGTGTATATTCTAATTCTGTTACCTTTTGTTCGGCATTAATGATTTCTACTTCAATTTCATCTAAATCAGACGCAAAAGCCACCCCATTATCAAAACCGGCTTGGACTCTCTTTTTATTGGTTTGCAAGTTTTCTTGTAATAGAGCTACTTGCTTTAGCTGTTCTTGAATGAGTAAGATGCCAAAAAATAAATCATTCACCTTTTGTTTGATTTCATACATCTGTACATCCAATTGAGCCGTTTCAATATTGGCATTGGCTTGAATAATTTCTTTATTGGCTTTGGTAATCCCACCATCCCAAATCACTTGATTCAATTGGGCTACGGTTATTAAATTCAAATTTGTTCCTGATTCTGCTTCTGCGGTAAAACTGGGTAACCCGGTAATGACTCCACCAATTAAATTGATATCGAATTGGGGTAGGTAAGCCTTATTGGCATTAGAAATAGTGTATTCCGTTGCTTGATTAATTAAATCGTATTGTTGAATGATTGGGTAATTGGCTTTTGCAGAGTCTTGAAGTTGTTCTAAGTTAAATGCGGTTTGTGCATTCGCTGAAAGAATTCCGTAAACGAAAATGGCTAAAATTAACGCTTGAGTTTTCCATAATGAAAGGATGGTGTACTTCATGTTAGTAGGTAGAAATTGTAATCATGAGTAATAGCATAGTACGGAAAGTTATAAAATTGTTTTCATTCGGATGTTAGCTATTTCCATGTTTTGCAAGAAAATTATGAAAAGGTAATTTGTGTGAATATTTTTGAAAAATGAAAAACGTACTATCACTTGTTTTTGTGTTAATCTCTTATGTAGGAATAGCTCAAGAAAATACCGAATCACAGCCGGATTACTTATCCAGTATAGAAGGAGTAGTTAATGAAGGATTAGCCATAATAACCGGGGAACGAGGGGCCAAACGAGATTGGGAAGCCTTTAGAATGTTGTTTGATCCGAATGCGCAAATTTCGGTGGTGGTGCACGATACCAATGGCAAAGCGCAACATAGAGTGTATAGTTTAGAACAATTTGTACGCCTTGGAATGCAGTTTTATGAACAGGATGGGTTTATAGAATATGAGATTTCCAGTACCGTAGAGGAGTATAACGGAATTGCTACGGTTTTTCAGGGATACTATGCCAAAGAACTGGATATGGAAGAAAAAGGAGTGAACAGCTATCAATTATTTTATGACGGTACGCGATGGTGGATTACTGGCTTGATTTGGACTAGTGATAGAAATGGAGTGGCTCTGCCTAAAAAGTATAACGGGCCATTAAAATAACCCATGGAACAACTTACTTTTGCCGGCTGTTAACATTGCATGAGTAAAAGACTAATTTCATCACCATTACAAGGGTTTACCGATTTTCGGTTTAGAAATGCATTCCACGAAATTTTTGGAGGAATTGATACCTATTACGCTCCTTACATTCGTTTTGGAGGTAAGTTAGAGATTAAAAATAGCTACAAGCGTGACCTCGACCCAGAGAATAATCGCGTACCAGAATTGATTCCGCAAGTGATGACCGCCAAGGCAGAGGAGTTTTTGCATGCGGCTGAATATGTGCGTAGTTTGGGCTATACCGAATTGAATTGGAACTTGGGTTGTCCGTATCCTATGGCTTGTAAAAAGGGGATGGGCTCTGGATTGATTCATGATGCAGAAAAGATTGACACTATTTTGGCTCAGGTACATCAAGAGTCGGATATAACGGTTTCTATGAAAATGCGTATGGGCTATTATGAACCTACTGAAATTTTAGATGTTTTTCCGGTACTGGAAAAGTATCCTATAAAAAGTATTGCCATTCATGCGAGATTAGGAAAGCAACTGTATAAAGGTTCGGTAGATTTAGATTCTTTTAAAAACTGCTTAGGACATACTACACAACCCATTTATTACAATGGAGATATTACATCGGTAGAGGCGTATAGAGATAGAGTAGAACGGTTTCCGGAAGTTGATACTTTTTTGATAGGAAGAGGATTGATTGCCGATCCGCTTTTGCCGTCAATGATTAAGGCTGATAGTACCAAATTTCCTGCTGATAGTGTACAAAAGATGTATGAGTTTCATAACCGTTTGTTTGATGAGTACGATGCGTTCCTGCAGGGATTAAGTCATCTAATGTCTAAGATGCATAACTTTTGGGAGTATTATTCCGTAGGATTCAGTAATCCTAAAAAGGTGTACAAGCGTATCAAAAAAGCGAAGAATATTATCCAGTACAAAATTGCGGTGAAAGAAATAATGCAAGAAGAAGAGGCATTTCGATCGCGTTAGGCTATTCGGTTTCTTGTAGTTTTTTGAGAATAACCATTTGTCCTAAATGGTAGTGGGTATGTTCAATTATTCCAATCATATTCCGGAAATACGACCCGTGTTTTTCATTTGTAAAGTGGGTGTACCAAACGTCTTTGGGTAGTTCTTTTACCAATTCAGAAAATTGTTCGGCATCACTTAAGGTTTTTGCCTTTAGTGTATTCCAGTCCTCTGCAGAAAATGGAGAAGGTAGTAGAAAGCTTTCTTTATCGGATGCTTGCAATTCTTGGCCTTCCAGTACCTTTAAAACCTCGCTAATATAGTAATTGATATGAAAGGTGAGTTTGGCAATAGAATTGAATCCAATACGTTCAAAAATGGCTTGTTTAAAGGAAGTAGTAACCAATACATCTTTCACACAAGTAACGGTCCAATTGCCTCCGAAATGAACTTCGTAAACGTGTTTCGCTATTTGGTGTGAAAGATGCATGAATCATTATTTATCGTGCGGCTGGAACAGCTAATGGATCAGAAGCGGCCAAGGAATAAAATGGATAAATGATGGTTTCACCCAATTTCACATCCACTTCAATTTCATGGTTTTCATGTACGCCCATTACACCATCTAGTTTCAAATTCAGTGTTTGTTCACCTACTGGAAGAACTACTCTGGAGTAATAAATACTGTGAGGTAAAGTTTGCCAGTTTCGCGTATCAGCACTTTCGGTGGCAGATGCGGCTATACTAAGTGCCGCACCAAGCGCGGGACTATCTTGACTTTCGCCAATTTTATGAGCTGCGGCCTGTTTAATGGCTACACGTAAAAGCGCTTTACTAAACTCTAATCCCATTCGTTGATCTAGGACTTTGAAAGAGATGGTATTAATGTTTTCTACTAATTCCACATTGTGCTTTTCTGAGCCATTCTCTAAAACTGCATTGTTAATTAACATCTGTCTTTCTACATATTTAGGGAAAGCCACCTTAATCCAAGTGATGCCGCCCAAATCCGTATTTCCTACATAAAACGGAAACGAAAGGCCGTATTCTTTACTCACAAAGTTGATCCATCCATTTCCGGTATAAACAATGGCAAAATTGATTCCCCATTCTTCTTTAATTGGGCCCATTCCGTTATGCCAAAGAAGCACCATACTGCCTTTACCCGCTTCGGTTTCGTACTTCATGTCAAACTCTTTTTCATATTTCCTTTGTTCAGAACTCATTCCAGCCAAAACAGAAGAACGTATCAAATCTTTCTTTAATTGATCTGGAGCCGATAAACCAAACATAGTAGCGTAATCACTTTGATAAATTTCATACGCGTTACGGTAAGCAATAAAGGCATCATTATAGTCTCTATTGGCTTCGTAAATCAATCCCATCAGCAAATGCATGTACGCATCCTGGGTGTACTTAGAATCATCTTTATACTTTTCGCTTAAAGAAATAAGTTGCAAGTTCAATCTACGAACTTCTACCAGTGCATCGTTGTTATTTCCAAGCAGATAGTAGTTTAAAGCCTTGTAATAGTTAATCAAAAGCACTTCATGGTCTTCGCCATGGTAAGTGCTAATATTGGGATTCAATAGGAGAGAGGCACCTTCTTCTAAAGCTTTTTTACGGAAATCTTCTACAAATAAATCTGCCTTCTCAAAGAATTCATTACTCTTTTCAAATTCTCCTTTCAGATGTTCTACCATTCCTGCATTAACGAAATACAAGAAACGGATTTTGCTATCCTCAAGTTCGTCTTTGTGTTCTTCAAGCATTATCTCGGCAGCTTCAAAGTCGCCTGAAGCAATGGTTTTATTAAAACCATACGCTTTCTTGTAAAAAGAAGGTGCAGTACACGAAGAAATTCCAAATACAATGATTGTAAAAAGAAAAAGGGCCGAGGCCCTAAAACATTTAGTTTTTAACATACTTCTTTATCTCTTTATCTCCAATCCATACTTTTTCGGTGGTTTCTAGGGTAACTAGCTCTAAATTGACCTTATAAGCCACTACTTTTTCTTTTTGATAAGAATCAACGGTAGAATTAATGGATCCAAACATGATGTAATCGGCTCCCAATTCTTGGGCAATTTTCTTTTTAGACTCCTCCGTGGCATTACCTTGTTGACTGGCAAGTTCTTCCCTCATTTTGTCTCGTAAAGCGGCATTTTCAACTACACGTACTTTTCCTGAGTTTACAAATGCTCTTTCAATGTCTTTAATAAAGGTTTCGGAGGCAATGTGTTCATGACTTTTATTAATAACATCACCAATTATAACAACGGGAGCTATACCATCATTGGCTTCATTAAATCGAGCCAACCACGGTCTGCTTAAAACATCGCTCGTCATTTCATCGGCCACTTGTCTAGAATCTGTGTCATTCCATCGGCCGCTAATATCTATTTGTGCATTGGGGTCTACTCGAGTTACTTCTCTACCGCCACCACAGCCAACTACTAATGCTCCTGCTAAGAGGAGTCCATATATGCTTATTTTTTTCATGTTAATTTTATTTAAAGGTGATTTTTCCCTTTGGACGATCCAGTCGTTTTAATACCAAAGAAGTTTCATTTAGTTTAATGATTTTGTATTTACTGGTTTCGGTTTTGCTTTCGGTTCCAGGGGCATTGTAAAAGAAGTACAGAAATTTTCCATCTACTTTCCACGTTCCATTACTGTAATCGTAATTATTGTTTTTGAAGTTGTATTTTTTATCAATACTTAAACCAAATTCGTTACCCACATCAAAATCAAGTTTCTTGGTCAAACGTTTTTTAGAGACGTCCATACAAATCCATTTTTTGGAGGTAAGCAAAGCTTCCATTTTTTGAAGTTTGCTCACTCCAGATGGCGAAGGAGTTGAAATTTCAGTAACTGGTGTTCCCGGAAGATTACCGTTAACCAAAGTAGGTGTTACAAAACCTATACTGGCGGCAAGTAGTACTTGTGCAATTTTCATATTTGGTATATTCAAATGAGTGAATGTTTAGGATTTAAAAATACAATTGTGTGCGCTAATAAAAGAATGTTGAATAGTTAATTTTTAAGAAACAATTTTTTTGAAGTTGCGCGGTTATCTTTGATTAAGAAATCAAAATAAGCATGTCAAAAAAGTTTACAGAGATATCTCCTAAGCTTCAGGAGTTTATTCAACAGCAAAAAATGTTTTTCGTGGGTACAGCTCGTAAAGAGGGTACCGTGAATATATCTCCCAAGGGGTTAGATTCTTTTAGGGTACTGGATGCGAATAAGGTGGTTTGGATGAATTTAACCGGTAGTGGCAATGAAACGGCCACCCATTTATTGGAGAGTAACCGTATGACCATAATGTTTTGTGCCTTTGAGGGAGCTCCAAATATTTTGAGGCTCTATGGAACTTGTGACGTGTTTCATCCTCGAGATAAGGAATTTGAAGAATATTCCATACTTTTTCCTTCAGATGCCGGGTCTAGACAAGTCATGTTGATGAAAGTTGATTTAGTGCAAACTTCATGCGGTTATGCAGTTCCCTTAATGGATTATATAGAAGACAGAACCATTCTTTCAGATTGGTCGCGTAAACAAGGACCCGAGCGAGTTGAAAACTACTGGAAAGAAAAGAATACCGTGAGTTTAGACGGACATGAGACTCAGATATTGAAAGAAGATTAACATATGCGTAAAACCAATGTAATTGGAATAATGGGTGCCATGCCCGAAGAAATTGAAGGAATTACTCATTTACTGGATGATGTAAGTGTAGAAACCTTTGGTCAGAGAGAGTACCATTCAGGATTCTGTAAAGGACAAAAATTCGTGGTGGTGTTTAGTCGCTGGGGAAAGGTAGCAGCGGCAACCACGGTCACTACTTTGATTCATGAATTCGGGGTAACGGAAGTATTGTTTACTGGAGTTGCTGGGGCTATTCATCCGGCCTTAAAGGTAGGGGATGTCGTAGTAGGTAAACGATTTATTCAGCATGATTTGGATGGTCGCCCATTGATGAAGAAATTTGAAATTCCGTTATTAAATCAAACATACTTGGTGGCCAATGAAACCAAGTTAGAAAAAGCAAAAGATGCCGTAAGTACGGTGCTGGAGGATGAAGCTTTACATGAGTTAATTTCTGATAGTGATTTGCAAAGTTTTGATATTCTTCAGCCCAAACTATTTGTGGGTGATATTGCGAGTGGCGATCAGTTTATTTCTTCAGATGAAGTGAGACAAAATGTGTTAGATGAATTGCCGGGTGTTTTATGTGTGGAAATGGAAGGAGCTTCGGTAGCTCAAGTTTGTTTTGAATATGGAATTCCGTTAACCGTAATTCGCACAATTTCTGATGAAGCAAATGCTTCTTCGGTGGTAGATTTTCCTGCGTTTATTCAAAGTATTTCAAGTGTGTATTCAGTGGCTTTTGTACGGGAATTGTATCAATTAAAATAAAAGGGAATGAACATACTATTTGCAGGGATTGGAGGAGTTGGAGGTTATTTTGGTGGAGTACTGGCACAACATTACCAAGGGGGAGAAAATGTGAAGATTTCCTTTTTGGCTAGAGGGAAGCATTTAGAAAAAATTCAAACCAAAGGACTTCAAATTAAACATAACGAAACCATTCGAGTAGCTAAACCATTTGCGGCTAGCAATGAAGCAAAGACTTTGGGACCAATGGACATCGTGTTTTTAAGTACGAAAAGTTATGATGTTGCGGATACGGCCAAATCGTTAGCTCCATGTATTTCCAGTAATACAAAGATTATTACGCTTTTGAACGGAGTAGATAGTCTGAATATTATTCGTGAGATTTACCCTCATAATGAAGTGTTGAACGGCTGTGTGTACATTCTTTCTAAAATTGAAAGCCCGGGAGTGATTCATAATTTTGGTCAGGTCCAAAAAATGTTTTTTGGAAGAGACCATCAAGACATTACAGATTTAAAACCCCTAGAACAAATTTTATTAGATGCAGGGCTAGATGTGGTTTTAACAGATTCTATACTAGAAACTACATGGACCAAATTTGTGTTTATTTCAGGAGTGGGTTCTTGTACTTCGTATTTTGATGAGGTGTTGGGAGCTATTTTAGAGGATTCGGAAAAGAAAGAGGTCTTAACGCAATTATTGGAGGAGGTTTCTCATTTAGGAAGAGCTCTTGGGGTAGAGTTAGATAATGATATTGTAGAAATAACCCTAGGGAGACTGTCTAAATTACCGTTTGATACGACATCCAGTATGCAAAGAGATTTTAGAAATGGAGGAAAAACGGAGGTGGAATCTCAAACGGGTTACGTATTAGCGCAAGGAAGCGAACTAGGAATGCACTTACCTACCTATGAAATGGTGTTTTCTAAATTGAACTCGTAATTGAATGGTTTTTCATTCGTTAAGTTGTTAAATAACGTATAAAGATTGATTATTCATTCATTAATAGTGTTTCAATATCAATGTGTATGTTGTATATTTGAATGAGTATTCGTTCATTAGTGAGTAAATTTAGCTTTATGACTGATTTTTCATACATAAATATCCAAGAAAGAAGTGATGCGTCCATTATTCAAAAGGTAGGTGAGTTTGTAAAACACCATCGTATCAATCAAAATTTAACGCAAACGGAGTTATCTGCCAATGCTGGTTTAAGTAGGTCTACTTTATCTTTATTAGAACGAGGTGAATCTGTTAACTTGCTCACGCTAGTTCAAGTTTTACGCACCCTTAACCAGTTACATGCGCTAGCTTCTTTTTTTGAAGAACCGCAAGTAAGTCCCATGCAATTGGCTCAAGAAAATCAAAAGGCACGTTACCGCGTGCGCAAGAGTTCTGCAAAACCATCTAAACCGGATTCTACATGGTAACCACCGCATTTGTACATATTTGGGGCAAACGCGCAGGGGCCATTGTTTGGAACGAGCAAACGGGGTTAGGTAGTTTTCAATACGATCCTCAGTTTTACCGAATGGATTGGGATTTATCGCCCATAAAAATGCCATTAGACAGTGGCGGGCAAATTTTTACGTTTCCCGTACATAAAGCCACCAATAATGAGGAGAATACTTTTTCCGGACTACCGGGTTTATTGGCAGATGTATTACCCGACAATTACGGAAACCAATTAATCAATTCTTACCTGGCTCAAAATGGGAGACCTGCCAATAGTATGAATCCAGTAGAAAAACTTTGCTTTATTGGAACGCGTGGAATGGGAGCACTAGAATTTAAACCTGCCGGTTTATCTTCTCAAAAACGCCCATTTAAAATTGAGGTAGATAGTTTGGTAAATACCGCTCAAAAAATACTTTCCGCTAGATCTTCTTTTGAGACAGACCTAAGTGCCAATGAAAAGGATGCCATGTTAGATATTCTAAAAATTGGTACTTCGGCAGGAGGGGCTCGCCCCAAAGCCATTATTGCGTTTAATGAGAAAACGGGAGAAGTAAAATCTGGGCAAACCATTGCTCCAAAAGGGTTTAAGCATTGGCTGCTTAAAATGGATGGGGTGAGCGATGCGCAGTTTGGTGAAAGTCAAGGTTATGGGCGCGTAGAAATGGCTTATTACTTAATGGCTACCGATTGTAGAATAGACATGATGCCTTCTAGATTACTGGAAGAAAATGGTCGCGCCCACTTTATGACGCAACGTTTTGATAGGGTAGGTCACGATGAAAAACTTCACGTGCAAACCTTTTGCGCTATGCAGCACTTTGATTTTAATCAAGTAACGAGTTTTAGTTATGAGCAATTGTTTCAAACTATGCGCATGCTACGATTATCATATCCAGAAGCCGCACAGATGTACAGAAGAATGGCTTTTAACGTAATGGGCAAAAACTGTGATGATCATACCAAGAACTTTGCTTTTACTTTAGCTCAAAACGGTAATTGGAGATTGGCACCTGCTTATGATATTTGTTATGCGTATCGTCCCGATAGTCCGTGGGTGAGCCAGCATGCTTTGAGTATTAATGGAAAACGCAACGAGTTTACCCGTCAAGATTTGCTAGCCGTTGCGAAAGCCATGAATATTAAAAAGCCTCAGGTTATTTTAGATGAGGTAAAATATTCGGTATCAAACTGGAACAAATTTGCCCAAGAAGTGGGTGTTTCTTCCAACCTAGCACAAAAAATAGGAGGTAATCTAGAACTTCTTTAATTAGCGTCTGCTCTTATTAGCCTTGGCATTCGGATTGTTACGCGTGCTTTTCTTTTTAGGACGTTTTTTACGCGGGTGTTCAAATTCTGGTTTCCCACTTTTTTTGAAACCGGTTTTTTTTGTCTTGGCCTTAAACGATTTTTTTCCTTTTGCTTTTTGACGGTCTGGATTAGTGGCTTCTGGATCTGTCAGTATTTCATTTGAAACCACCTTAGGCGCCCCTTTTTTAGGGAAAGTCAATAACTTTTCGGCTAAATCCAAGCGGTCTATTTTTCGTAGACTTTCTCTAATCCATTGATGGTTTTCCTTTTTATACCAAAAGAAAAAACGGTGTTGGTTTTTCTTTTCGGAAGGTTTTTTGGCGGTATACACCTTTTCTAAAGTATAGGGATGGTAACCTGAATAATAGGCTACGGTGGCCACTGTCATTGGAGTAGGAGTGAAATCTTGAACTTGTTCCAATTGGAAGCCCATGTCTTTGGTGTCGCCAGCTAAATTGGCCATTTCCTCTTCGGTAGAACCCGGGTGACTTGAAATGAAATAGGGAATTAATTGTTGATTTAATTTGTACTTTTCGTTAATACGATCAAAGTTCTTTTTGAACTCCATAAAGTGTTCAAACTTTGGTTTACGCATTAACTTCAAGGTAGCAGCAGAACTATGTTCTGGAGCCACTTTTAATCTACCCGAAACGTGTCTTTTCAACACTTGTTCCATATAAGGCTCTAAAGACTTATCGGCTTTTTTATTGTAAGATCGTGTCAATAAATCGTATCGAATACCCGAACCAATAAATGCCTTTTTGATTTTAGGCATGGCATCTACTTTTTTGTAGATCTGCGTCATGGCATCGTGATTCGTATCTAGATTGTCGCAAACCACAGGGTGAATACAACTAGGTGCCACACATTTATCGCAAATAGACTTTACTTTTCCTTTCAGCTTATACATGTTAGCTGATGGGCCTCCTAAATCAGAGAGATAGCCTTTAAAGTCCTCCATTTCGGTAACTTGTTCTACCTCTTTAATAATGGACTTTTCAGAACGACTGGCAATAAATTTACCTTGATGAGCCGAGATGGTACAAAAGCTACACCCTCCAAAACAACCCCTATGCATATTGATCGAAAACTTGATCATGTCATAGGCGGGGATAGGACCTCTAAATTTGTATTTGGGGTGTGGTAAACGTGTATACGGCAGGTCAAACGCTTGATCCATTTCCTTTTCGGTCATGGTTTCAAAAGGAGGATTAATAACTAAGTTGTTATCTCCAGACTGTTGAATTAGACGCTTGGCATGTACTTTGTTTGATTCTTGTTCAATGGTTTTGAAGTTAGCCGCAAACTTCAATTTGTCATTCACACAAATTTCATGAGAAGTCAAAACTTTGTCGTCCCATTTTTTATTCTTTGGAATACCCTCCTTAACGGGCTTCATGTAGGCGGTTTGCTTCACCATGGTAAGCTGCTCAAACGGAACGCCTTTTTGTAACAAATTAATGATTTCACGTAATGGAGCTTCACCCATTCCGTAGACCAATAAATCGGCTCCACTGGTTTCCAGTATAGACTTACTTAATTTATCAGACCAATAATCATAATGGGTTACTCTACGTAAAGAAGCCTCAATACCACCAATAACTACCGGAACCTCTGGATAGAGTTTCTTTAAAATATTCGTGTACTCAGAAGTGGCGTAATCTGGACGGAAACCCGCTTCTCCTCCTGGAGTGTAGGCATCGGTAGATCGTTTTCGTAAACCAGCGGTATAGTGGTTTACCATAGAATCCATACAACCCGAAGTCACCGCAAAAAAGTATTTAGGTTCTCCCAGCTTTTTGAACTCATGTAAATCATCTCGCCAGTTGGGTTGTGGAATGATTCCAATCTTAAACCCGTAACTTTCAATGATGCGTCCAATTACTGCTGGACCAAAGGAAGGATGGTCAACATAGGCGTCTCCCGAAATCAGAATAACATCAAGCTGTTCCCAGCCTCTATTTTTTACTTCTTTTTTGGTAATCGGTAACCAATCTGATAACGGACGATGTTGCATGGCGCAAAAGTAGGCTATTGCTATTGTTTAATAAGAACTGCCATTTTATTAATGTAAGCATAATTCCTAATGCACCCATTAATTGGGTTTATGTTGCGGAAAGGACAATTTGTAAAGGTTTCAACAAAAGGATTGATTCTGTTAATAAATTAATAACATCATTTATGAAAATCGGAGTGATTTGTATTGCAAATTGCAAGTTAAATTCAAAGCGATGGTGTAGTTTTGCATGGCTTGGACAAAGAGAATAATAACATTAAAATATAAAATTATGGCAGTTGAAATCACAGATGCGAACTTTGAGGAATTAGTAATGAATAGTGACAAACCCGTGTTACTTGACTTTTGGGCAGAATGGTGTGGACCATGTCGTCTAATTGGACCATTAGTTGAAGAAATTTCTAACGAGCAAGGTGATAAAGCATTAGTAGCTAAAGTAAATGTGGATGAAAACCCGCAAGCGGCTATGAAATTTGGAATTAGAAACATCCCAACAGTTCTTTACATTAAGAACGGAGAGGTTGCTGACAAACAAGTTGGAGCTACATCTAAAGATGTTTTAGAAGGTAAGTTAACTGCTTTAATGTAAGCTACAATTAACCGCATTAAAAAAGCCATTGATTAGTTTCAATGGCTTTTTTTAGTTTTTAGTTAGTGGCGTTAAACAAGACCGGCACCGAGGTGGTCGCTACCGATCTTGAATTTTTTTAATCCTTTCGGACTAATGAGGTGATTAGTGTTTCGTGGCTAATTGCTTAACCAGTGGTAGGTGTGTCTTTCGACAATTCAAAGGTGTGTTTTTACTACCTTACACTTTTATAATATATCGTCAATTGTTGTAAATAACTCGCAAATAAGGTTTTAAACTGTCAAATGCTTTAACTAAAAAGGAGTTTACTTACTCGGAGTAATTATCATAGGTAGGTTTTCGTTGTAAGGAACGAATTTTATAGAAACACTATTTACGCAATGACGGGTATTCTTTTCAGTATATTTTTCTCCTTCAAAAACATGTCCCAAATGTCCATTACAGTTATGGCAAATAATTTCTGTCCTTCTACCATCGGCATCAGTTAAACGGTCTACGCTTCCTGGAATTTCATCGTCAAAACTTGGCCAACCGCAGTGACTTTCAAATTTGGTGTTGGATTTATATAAAGGTGCGTTGCATTGTCGGCATACATAGGTGCCATTCTCAAAGTGATTCCAAAACTCACCGGTATAAGCGCGTTCGGTACCTTTATTTACAATAACGTATTCTTCAAATTCAGATAGTTCGTTGTATGAATTGCTTTCTTGTGCCATGGATGTAATTGTAAAACTGATTGATATTAATAATAGTAGTGTGATTTGTTGAAGTGCGAATTTAATAGATTTCATAAGCCGTGAATTTTTGTTGGTGTGAAATTACAAGGAGAGGAACCATTTTTTAGTCATGTAGATTTCATTTCTTTTCTTTTAAGGAACTTTTAACATTCTTACGTACTGGAATTAGATTTAGTTCAAGATTTATGACAACAGGTTTATATTTCGGTTATTTTTGGTTCTTTCAGACTTCATAAAAAATATGAGTAACCTAAGAGAAAAGTTGCATGAAATAGTTTTCGGTACAGAAACCGAAATGGGCCGCAAATTTGACCTGTATTTATTATGGTTGATTTTGTTTAGCGTATTGATTGTAATGCTGGAAAGTGTTCCTAGTTTAGATGCTAAGTATGATGCTGAGTTTGCGGTTATTGAATGGGTTCTGACCATTTTCTTTACGATTGAATATCTATTACGTCTTTGGATTTCACCCAAACCTTCCAAATACATTTTTAGTTGGTGGGGAATGATTGATTTGCTTTCCATTCTACCTACTTATATTAGTTTCTTTATGGTAGGATATCATTACCTACTCATTGTCCGTATTTTCAGATTATTACGTGTTTTCCGTATTCTCAAATTGGTACGCTTCAATAATGAAGCTCAAATGCTTTTAAATGCCTTAAAAGCGAGTATGTATAAAATCACCATATTCTTAATGGCTGTACTCGCTATTGTAACTCTATTAGGAACCGTGATGTATGTAGTTGAAATGAATGAAGATGGCTTTAATAGTATTCCAGAGGCTATTTATTGGGCCATTGTTACGGTAACAACGGTAGGGTATGGAGATATGATTCCCGCTTCTGCCTTAGGAAAATTCATTTCTTCTTTCGCCATGATTATTGGTTACAGCATTATTGCCGTACCCACTGGAATTATGACAGTGGGTATTGCGCAAGCCACAAACCCGAAAAAGAAATGTGGAAAGTGTAAACAAGAAAACCCGGAGTCTGCTCTTTATTGTAATCAGTGTGGTGAAGGTTTGAGTAATTAGTTTATTCAAATTATTTTTTAACCTGACATCCCATGTCATGCCTTAACCTTTTTGATCTCCTGACTTTTGTACTGTAAAAATTAAATGCGCTATGAAAATCATAAAACAATTTGGTCTACTTATTCTGGGTCTAGGCCTCATTCACGGATTAAACTTCTTTATTTCCATGCATCCCATAGGAAAACAAACCATGCAATTAGAATGGATACCAGAACTACCTTGGTTTGCATCTTTTACGGGTATGGTGACTGGAATGGGACTAACCTATGCTTTAATGCTGGTAATGCTAAGTTTTGTTAAGGGCGCAAAACAATTGGAAACTGAAACCGTATAAGTTCCTTATGAAAAAGATTGTTGGAATTACGGTAGAGGCTATTTTAATGTGGGTAGCCATGTGGGTGATCATTGGTATTTCGGTTTAAGGATAGCTTTGGGCTAAAAGTGGTATTAGAAAATGACTTGATTTTGAGTATGTAAATAGCATGCGTAAAACCATCCGTTTCCCTAATAAAATTGTACTTTTGCGGCCTTGTAAAAAGCTATATTTATGACCAATCCAGAGGTATATAAACCAAATAATAAAGTAAGAATAGTAACAGCCGCTTCGTTGTTTGACGGACATGATGCTGCCATTAATGTTATGCGTAGAATTATTCAATCTACTGGGGTTGAGGTAATTCACCTAGGGCATGATCGTAGTGTAGAGGATGTGGTGAACTGTGCCATTCAAGAAGATGTGCAAGCTATTGCCATGACTTCTTACCAAGGTGGACATACAGAGTATTTGAAATACATGTTCGACCTTTTGAAAGAGAATGGTGCAGGTCATATCAAAATATTTGCTGGTGGAGGTGGAACTATCCTTCCTTCAGAAATTGAAGAATTAGAAGCTTACGGAATTGAGCGTATTTACCATCCGGATCACGGTCGTGAAATGGGATTACAAGGAATGATCAATGACTTAGTTCAACGTTCAGATTTTCCTTTAGGTAAAGACATCAACGTAGCCCTAGATAAAGTGCAGGCAAAAAGTAAGGTAGATATAGCGAACCTTATTAGTGCTGCAGAGAACTTTCCGGAAGAGTACGAGTCTGTTTGGAGTCAAGTAGATGAATTAACTAAAAATTCTAAATCTCCAGTATTAGGAATTACAGGTACCGGAGGTGCAGGTAAATCTAGTTTGGTAGATGAATTGGTGCGTAGATTTTTACTAGATTTTACAGATAAAGATATTGCTATTGTTTCGGTTGATCCATCAAAAAGAAAAACAGGTGGAGCTTTATTAGGAGATAGAATTAGAATGAACGCGATTAACAACAATCGGGTATACATGCGTTCTTTGGCAACACGTCAAAGTAACCTAGCGCTTTCAAAACATGTTTCTAAAGCCTTAGAAATATTAAAAGCAGCTAACTATGATTTAATCATTTTAGAGACTTCTGGTATTGGTCAAAGTGATACAGAAATCATGGATCACTCAGATGTTTCTTTGTACGTAATGACTCCTGAATTTGGAGCTGCTACTCAATTGGAGAAAATCGATATGTTAGATTTTGCTGACCTAGTTGCAATTAACAAATTTGACAAACGTGGTGCTTTAGATGCGGTACGTGATGTAAAGAAACAATACGTTCGTAACCACCAATTGTGGGAAGCAGATCCCGAAACTTTACCAGTATTTGGAACCATTGCATCTCAGTTTAACGATCCAGGAATGAACAGTTTATATAAAGCTGTGATGGATAAGATGGCAGAGAAGACTTCAACTGATTTGAAATCGGGTATGGAAATCACTAAAGAAATGTCTGAAAAGATATTTGTGATTCCTCCAGCTAGAGTTCGTTATTTAAGTGAGATTTCTGAGAATAACCGTAAATACGATTTAGACGTAGACAAACAATCGGCTATTGCTCAAAAATTATATGGAATTTATTCTACTCTAAATACCGTTTCTAACCAAGAATTAGGATTAACTAAATCTGGTGTGAATACCGAAGGAGTAGAAGTAGCTTCAGAGAGCCAAGATTTATTCGACTTACTATTAAAAGAGTTTGATCGTGTAAAAATGGACTTAAATCCTTACCACTGGGAAACCATTTTGAACTGGGGTAATGTGATTGAAAAATATAAGAATCCAGTATTCAAGTTTAAGGTAAGAGACAAAGAATTATCTATTCAAACGCATACAGAGTCTTTATCTCATTCTCAAATACCTAAGGTAGCTTTACCAAAGTATTCGGCTTGGGGAGATTTATTACGTTGGAACTTGCAAGAAAATGTACCAGGAGAATTCCCTTATACGGCAGGTTTGTTCCCGTTCAAAAGAGAAGGGGAAGATCCAACCAGAATGTTTGCCGGTGAAGGTGGCCCAGAGCGTACCAATCGAAGATTTCACTATGTAAGTGCGGGAATGCCAGCCAAACGTTTATCAACGGCATTTGATTCGGTTACTTTATACGGAAACGATCCAGATACGCGTCCTGATATTTACGGGAAAATTGGTAACTCAGGGGTATCTATTGCGTGTTTAGAT
>OLHJ01000101.1_pt1 | contig 31885 bp, 25 predicted proteins | sample 1609491 | NCBI WGS metagenome assembly OLHJ01 (sample SAMN05416861, study PRJEB24817) | seawater metagenome | isolation source: Sea water | place: Canada:Atlantic | collected 2013-11
CTACACAGAGTAGATCGTCGGCAGCGTCAGATGTGTATAAGAGACAGCCTTAATACCTTTAGATATATAATAGCTAGCAATCTGCTTAAGAACCTGCTCTGCTCCTCCTGGAAGATCCGAAATAGAAAATATAGCTATCAAATTGTTTTATTAATTCTGTTTAAAAAGATGTTCCTTTAAAAAGCCTATATTAAATATGGTGGTATTGATCTTTAATTTTCTTTTTATAAAAATCACCAATAACATATTTTGTAATATTAAGATTAAACTAAAAACTATGGCTGCACCAATTACATTGTAATAATAAATAAGAGGCACACTAATTACAGCTCCAATCACCAACATTTGAAATTGGTTTTTTGAAAAATACCTTTGATTTCCAGTCATATTTAAAACTTCCCCCGTTGGGCCCGCCATGGCATTGAACAATTGTCCAATACATAAAATGACCAATGGAATATAAGAAACTATATAATTCGCTCCAAAAAAGGTATTTAAAATCGGTTTACCAAAAAGAAAAAATACAATTGCCATAGGAAATGAAAAAACAAAACCAATTAAAGAAGTTTTAGTGATAACCCCTTGCAGGGTAACTTTTTGCTTATCTTCAAATAAGGAAGAGATATAAGGTGAAGTTGCTGGATTTAAAGCACCAGATGTATAGGAAACTAATTTAGCTCCTCGCATGGCTATTTCAAAAATAGCTACTGCTTCAACAGCTCCAAAAAACGCTAATACATAGATTAGTAATTTAGATTTTATAGCTTTGGTTCCACTTGCTATGGAATAAGGCATTGCTTCTTTAAACCAAAATCTATTTTTAAATATAGCTTGTACATTTTTCAGTTGATTTAAGAGCTTATTTTTTAGAAAGATATAACCTATAATAAATGCTAATAAAGCAGCTAAACTATGATAAATCATAGCGGCACTAGGAGTTAAATTGATATTGGAAAAATATATTATTAACAGTAGAGTACAAAAGAAAAAATTACGTAAAAGTGTTTCTGGTAATATTCCTAAGACTACAAACTTCAAGCCTTTTAATGCTGCCGTTCTCAAAGACCCAAAGACCAGAAAAGGCAATAGAATAAGGGAATACCAGAAGGTTTCTGTAACATTTAGGGAATAGCTTTTCCACCATAGCAAATAGGATACGAGAGCAATTACAAGCGTGATTAAATAAGTGAATAAGGCTAATTGATTAGACCTTATTAAAAGTCCTTTAATCGCAGGTTTATCATCGTTCACTACATATTTTGAAACATACCTAGTTATAAGAGTTGGCAAACCCAAAGAAACTGGAATGGTAAGGATGTTTATGGTAGTAAATGCAAGAATATAAATTCCAAAATCTTTAACAGACAAAAGATGGGTGAGTAATACTCCGTTTAAAAGCGCAAACAAAGCTGAAAAAATCTTAATTCCTAAAGCGCCAAAAGCTGCAGTCTTAATATGTTGGCTATTTACAAACTTTAGTATCTTCAAGGGGGAAATTAATTAATACCAATCTGCGTGATCTCTTCTTTTTCCAAAATATACATTTAGACCAACTGTAAAGTTAATATACCCTCCAGTGACTGAATTATATTCAGGATCTATTAAAATCCCACCATAATTGTAATGTTGTTTAAAGTTCACAATATAACTTAAATCGGTGGTCAGTGCAACTCGTTTAGAAATTTTAAATTTTGGAGTGATCCCAATGGAAAAATTTCCAATTTTTTCTACTTTACTAATACTTTTTGGTTGGGCAAAAGTAATTCCTACTCCTGTATGGGCTTGGATTTGAACATTTCGATTTCTACTAAATGAGATGTTTAATATCTCAGATAAACTAAATACTGCGTCTACCCCAATTCTATTGTAGGTAACCGCCAATTCACTAGTGTTTGCATATTGAAAACGATCGTAGGCATAGCTTAATTTAAAGCCATAATATAGATTCACCATATAACGTCCTCCAATATCAAAGTGCTTAAACTCAGAAAAAGAGTCTGCTGCAAAACCAGAATTGTCATTCGGTGTAATTGGATGGTTTAAACCATATGCGGCTTCTAAAGAAAAGTTATTGTATTTACCTTCTTGTGAATACATAAATGTAACACATAGCAAAGCAGCTATAAGGGATATTTTTTTCATAAGTAGGTTTTTATTCGGGATGGCTAATATATAATAAAAATAATAAAAGCCAAACACATTTATAAACAAGCAAATTTAAACATTAATTATTTATTATTTTAAACCATAACTTACCCTATTCCATATTCGTTCATGAATATAAAATAAAGCCATTTTTGTAATAAGTTCCGTAAAGCCAATTTTAAACCCTGTAAAAGGATTGCCAGTAATAATCCAAGAGATTACTATCGTATCTATTGTGCCTATTCCTCTCCAAGAAAAAGTTTTTATTAGGTCTCTTTTTCTACTATTTATATACTGTTTATTCTTGTCCAGATTAATTTTATACCAAATTCGTTCATGGAAATAATACAAAATCATTTTTGTGAAAATTTCAGTGAATCCAATTTTTAAACCAAAAACGATATTTCCAGAAATAAGCCAAGACAGTAAAATGGTGTCTAATGTCCCTATAAGTCGCCAAGAAAGCGTCTTAATTAATATTCTATTTTTAAGATTATTCCGCATTAGTTATAATTTCTAAGGCTCTATAAAAAAAAGCTGTTCTACTTTGTGCAAATGAGAAGTAATGATTAGGCTTTACTACAAACTCACTCCCAAGCCGAAAGTAAATTGCGTGCCTTCATCACTTGCAAATAATCCTAATTGAGTAGAAATAGAATCTAAGATATTTATCCAAAAGCCTCCTCCAAAATCATCATGCCAAACACCAGAAGATTCTTCTTTTAACCAAACTCGACCAATATCATAGCCTCCAAAAACCCCCAATTGTATTGGAAAAAGACTGGTTCTAATTTTATTAAAACTATATCGCATATCGGCTCCAAATGCCAAAGAGCTATTCCCCTGAAATCTATGTTTACGATAGCCGCGCAATCCAGTACCTGCTCCCAAATGTGCAGATTGAAAAAACTCAAAGTCATTTCCAATAATAAATTGCCCTTGTGCCATGGTTTTTAAAACCAATTTTTTGTTTTTTGTAAGAGGGTTGAAAAATTCTAATTTTGGATAAATGTATCCATAGGTTTTTTCTAAACCTTTAATATTAGAACGAACACCGGTTTTAAACTCAACATTCATTCCTTTCTTTGGATTTGCCACCAAATCATAACTGGAATAATTATAATCTAAATTCAAATTTAAATAACCAAAATTCTGATCAAAATATTCAGGAGTGCTAGAGTAATAATCTGTAATAAAACGACCTTCTGTTGGTTCTACTTCCACTTTCTCAATTGCGAAGTTTATTCCTATTTCACTACCATAAAATCCTTTTTTAAAAACTCCAATATTCCCCATTAACAACTCCGTTCTTACCCTGTTATAATCCATCCCGAGCTCTTCATCTGGATTTTCAGTTTCATTACCAAAACCAAAAAAGTTCGTGGTGTAATTATCATTTGTAAAATGAAAACCGGTAATAAAGTCCCATTTTCCGAAGGTTTGTGCAAACCTGCTTTCAAATTTTAAATCAAATCCCTGGGTTGCAAAATAATAACCTGCATCTACCGTAAATTTCCTGTAATTCGGGTTGTTCTTAAAGCCCTTTATAGTATAACTGTCTTGTAGCTTTAACTGAAAACCATCATCTGGATTGAAACCAATAAATGGCATAATCTTGTTTACTTTAGTAATTTGCTTGGTATAATCGTATACATTATTTTTATAAATATCCTGAAATTTAAAAACCGCTGTTCCCTTTTCAACAATAGTACTAGGCTTGCTTTTATAATCATATACTTTGATGCCACGACCATTTTTAATGGTATAACTATCCTTATTCTGTCCACCGACAATTCTGGTATAAATAGGTTTTTTCCCAGATCCATTTACTTCAATCTTATCCCGATCATCTAGGGCATACACCCAGATCTCCTCGGTTTCATTAGAATAAACGATTCGCTCTTTATATGGTTCTTCTATTTTTCCCTTTTTTATTCTAGAAAGGGAGATTTTAGTTTTATAATCACTTCGAGTAATTTCTATATAATCATCTTTTTGTGTTCCGGTAATAACAACAAGGTTTATAAAGTGATCGTAATATCTGCTTGCTAGATCTACAATATTCCCTCTTCGTTCTTTTAATTTTTCTTTAATCAGTTCCGCAGAAGAATCTTGCATTTCAATAGGAAGATTAGAAAAGGCCTCATCAATCACCTCATCTGTTATATGTTCTTGAATATATTCCGCTTGTTTTATCCATTCTTCTTTATAAGTTCTTTGTAATAATGCTCGATCTAATTTGACCCCAGAAGTTGTAATCCATTTTATATTTTTATTGCTTTCACCATACTTCTGAAATTTTCTTAAATCTGGAATGATAAATTTTAAAAAGTCGAACATCGTCCCATCAAAATTTGAAAATGCCTGATCTCTATCCCGTGGAATTGGACGATACAATACTTTATCATCAGAAATATTAAAACGAGCCCATTTCCATTGGTCAGAATGTCGATCCCAATCCCCTATTAATATATCAAATATTCGAGCTTTTATATGAGAAGCTTCATCAACCTGGTATTTTTCATCTTTTAAAATGTTTTCTAATACATCTACTGTACTCTCAATAGCATCTGGTTTTCCAAAAGATTCCAAATCTAAAAAAGTATCATCGGGATGTTCTTCAATCACATAAAGGTCATCCCCATGGTCTTTATTATAATTGCCAATAAATGCATGTTTGGGCATATATATCAGCTTTGGATTGGTATGGTAAAGGCCTATAGCATCCGATAATTCTGGAATGGTTAAATTCGCAAATGGATGGCTGGAAGTAAATAAGTCTAATGCAAGGTCTTCAGAATAAGTATCTTTTAAATCTTCTTTAATGTAAACATTGGTAAATGCTGCTGCCTGCAAAAACTGCAAAGCACTCTTCTTAGCAGCTCTAATTACATATATCTTTCCTTCCTTATTAATTACTTTAATAGATCTTGTTTGGAAACCTCCACCCCTTCTCAATAACTTTAACCCTCCATAAAGAGTGTCTAAAGTTGCTACTGGAACAGTAATCTCTGTTCCATAGAGGTAGCGATAATGATCGCCCCATAACCAAGTATATGCTTTCGATTTTTGTGTTAATTTACTAGGATATACTGTTGTGCTAATGTTAGAAGGAAATTCAGTTGCAAACTTTGAAGTGTCAAGAGGTTCTTCCGTTTCATAAATGGTATGCGAGAATATTAGTTCTGGTTCTCCATTTGTAGCTGAATAATAATTTACTTTAGAACTTCCATCTTTTAAAACATCCAAAACTGCAAATCCCTGTCCTGCATAAGAAAATAAACCATCACTCCCCAAGGAAACCGGATAGCCCTTAGAACCTGCTCCAGAAACTATTTGATTTATTCCATTATTTTCTATGTATTGCAAATTATGCTCATGCCCAGAAACAAAAATCACTTTTTCATTGCCTTTTGCCAAAGTAGTAATTTGCTTCATTAATTTTTGATACAAATTATTACTCGTATCCTGTTCCGATACCCCTCCTACAGATCGCAATTGTGCGGTTATACTTCCAAGTATTGGTAATGGAAGGTTTTCACCTGCTGGATAAAGGTGCTTTTTAGCATCAAAATAACCACCATGATAACCGTTTGTGAAAGCTGGATGATGCATCGCAACCACTAGTGTTTTCTCATTACTTTTTGCAAACAAGCTTTTTAGTTCCACAAAAAAATCATGCTTGGTTTTTATATCACAATCATCATTCATCGTTGGGTGTTTGTCCCAATCTTCTAGATACCATTCTGTATCGATAATAACAAGAGTTATTTTTTCGGAAACATTTATTTTCTTAATAGGGCAGCCTTTTTCTGGTTGGAAGGCATCTTTATCGTTTAAGGCCTTTTCTATATATTCTTCTTGTCGCTTTAATCCCTTTAAGCCATCATTATACCAATCATGATTTCCTGGTATAAATAAAGTTCTCCCTTTAAAACCTTTTACGGCTTCTACTTGTACGTCTAATCTATGTTCCGATAACTCTCGAGTCACATCATCTTTATCTGGCAATCCTTTTTGATAAATATTATCACCTAGAAATATGGCATAATCCTTTTTGGAATCCTTTTTTTTAATTTGCTCTTCAAAAGCGACTAGGCCGTCCGTACTTTCTCCTAAGTTAGCATCACCAGCATCTCCAATTAAATAAAAGGAAGCTTCAATTTCATTAGGATCAATTTCTGAAGTAGCTACCATATCAAGATTCATATTAGAAGGTTTTTTACTCTCTTCTTTATATTGTGCTTTATATGTTGTACAAGCAGATAATATTAATACAATAAAAAAGGTTATAAATTTGTTTATAGTATTCATATAATATTTTACTCTTATTTTTTAGTAAATTGTAAATCTAATTCAATAGTATGTCGCAATTAATTGATAAAGCTTTAATCACCGTAACAAATCTTTTAGAAAAAGAACTGTCACCCAATTGTTTATATCACAGCCTAACGCATACCATGCGTGTTTATAAAAGTACAAAAGAAATAATAGAAAATTCTTCTCTTAGTGAAGAAGAAAATGAAGTCCTTCAAATCGCTGCTTTATTTCACGATACAGGCTATATAATTGGCGATAAAAACCATGAAGAAGAAAGCGTGAAAATTGTCACTAAATTTTTAATTGAAAACAATGTTGATGCTTCTATAATTAAAAGGATTACGGAAACTATATTGGCAACAAAATTAGAGGCAAAGCCTAAAAATGAATTAGAAAAAATCATTCGAGATGCTGATTCCTCTCACTTTGCAAAAGAATACTTTCATGAGGTTAGTGAATTACTAAGACAAGAATTTAAAGCCAATGGACTTTGTAATTTTACTAAGAATGAATGGATAACAGAGAATATTGCCCTTTTAAAATACAAGCATACTTTCTATACAGATTATGCTATTAAAAACTGGAAACCAATAAAAGATAATTATATTTTAACTATGACCGAAGAAAAAGCGTCTAGGAAAAAACTGAAAGAAGAAGAAAAAAAATTAAAAAGGGAATTTGCCAATGAAAACCCTGAAAAAGCAATTCAAAGTGTATTTAGAATTACTTTAAGAAATCACATTAAACTAAGTGATATCGCTGATACTAAGGCAAACATCTTGCTTTCCATAAATGCCATTATTATTTCCATAGCCTTATCGACTTTAATACCCAAACTGGATAACCCATCTAATCAACATTTAATTATACCTACAATTATCTTTTTAGTATTTACAGTAATCACTATTGCTTTATCTGTAATAGCAACCAGACCCAATATAACTAGCGGAAAATTTACAAAAGAAGATGTAAAAAACAAAAAAGTGAATCTTTTGTTTTTTGGAAATTTTTATAAAATGGAATTAGGGGAATACGAATGGGCAATCAACGAAATGATAAAAGATCGAGACTATATATATTCCTCCATGACAAAGGATTTATATTTTTTAGGTAAAGTCTTAAACCGAAAATATTCTATTTTAAGAACTACCTATACTATTTTCTTAATTGGAATTATAAGCACTATAATAGCCTTTACTTTAGCAGTTTATTTAACCAATAATAGTTAATCCAACTCCTTCATTAAATCTTCATAGGTATAGTATTCTTTTTCTGTGTTATCTTTATTTGAATATAATAGACTAACTCGTAATGCCTTTAATCCAGTAACTCCCTGTAAGTCTTCTACTTCTACAATTTCCAAATCGATATCTAATTGTTTTTTGGATTGCAAAAAGGAAATATATCGTAAATATTCTATTTCATCTTCCACATGAGAATAAATGATGGAAATTTTACCTGGTTGCGTTACTCTCTCTTCCGTTCCTTTAATAAGAGATTTATCCACTCTTTTCTTGAACACCTCATATCTTGCATTATAAGTTCCATCTACATCAAATCGCTTTTCATCCATCCTAAATCGCAAGGAAATAGGATTGTTAAACACCAAAATCATAGAAGCAACATCTAATGGAATTGGTAGGTTTTCTTTTATGGAATAAAAGTTATTCTCCATCTCGCACATCGCCTGTAATTGCCATAACCTAAGATTGTACAAATAAATAATATTAAAGTCATCTGGGTTTTGTGTGATAGAATCACCAACATATAAATTATGTTCTACGCCATCCGTCTTAAACCTTTCGTAATAATGAGGAAACATTTGTTGGGCTTCCAATTGTTTATGATCTAATAAAGATGACATATTCTTATTGATCATCATTACTGTATCATCGTAATCTTTTCGGTTTTTATATGCGAATCCAGATTTGGTAGAATCTAAAGAACAATAATCTTCTAAAAGCTCATTATACAAATTGCCTTTATTTCGTAAATGTTCAAAAAGAGGAAATATAATTTCATCTAAAAATTTCACAACTTGATGCTCACTATCTACTAATAGATGCTGACTCAATTCCTTTAAAAAACTTTCAATTCTATGCTGGTATTGCTCATAAATCAATAAGGGTTCAATTTTATCTATCTCTTGTATTAGCTTTAATACAATACTTAATTGTAGCGATAAATCCTTTTTTGTAGCATTATTCCTTGCTTCTGAAGACCCTTTAATATCTACTTGCCCATATAGAGGGTAGACATTTTTAAAAATAATTTCTTTAAATACTGGGGTGTTTTCCCCTAAAGATTCTATATAATATTGTTTTGCTTCTTTTAAAAATTTCCAATGCACACTGCTATGAATAGAGGTGCATTCATTTTGAATAATTAACTCTAAATCATTGGTCAATTTTTCTTTAGACCTTACTACAAAGTCTATTAAGAAAGGCATAATATCCTTTAGTTTATTCGCATTTATAGTATTGAGTTCATTAGGATTTGGGGAAACTATTTCAAGTATTCCTAATACTTTCCCTTTATCCATTATGGTAGCAAATAAAGCACTTTGTATATTTTGTTCTTTCAACTTTATTAAAAGCGTATTATCTGGATATTTTTTATGGTATTTATTTACATTGGTTATATTAAACTGTTCTTTATTCTTAAACAACACAGAGTAAGAATGCCCACAAAGCGCTTCTTCACTAACCTGTGATTGTTTTCCGTTTAATAAATAACTATGACTATAAATATTTTCAAAAGTTTTCTCTTCTGCATTATAATCAGAAAAACCAACTTTGATGCTGTTTAAATTAAATAGAGATCTAAATATATTTTCAAAATCATGATCATTTATATCCGTTGTATCTATTTGACTTAATAAATAGGTTTTAAAATCTGAAATAGAAGTGTCCACAGTAACATCAAACATATTCGCAATTACAAATCCATTAAATATCCAAGAATTTGGAGGGAATAACTCCATCCAGACCTCAATATTTTTATAATTTTCTAGTAATCTATCTACATCTTCTTTAGAAATATCTATGGCTTTATCTGTTTTTTCAATACTTACAAAGTCAGCATTGTATATAAGTCTATAACTTCTTAATATTCCGTTGGCATCTGGTATTTTATAGTAATATGGCCTTTTAAAGTCTACATTATAGCCATAATAAACTCCAAGGACAATACTACATCCCATAATATAAAACTCATCACTATTAAAGTCCATCAGCTCTATAGAGTAACCTTTACCTGCATTTGCTATAATATCATCATAGCGCTGTGAAGTTTTAAAAAAGTGATTTTGAAAAGGAAAAGAGGCTGTTTTTATTTCATTTTTTCCTAAAATAGAGGAAAATAAATCTTCCAATATTAAATCTATTTGAGGTGCCATCTCTTTTAATTCAGTATCTGTTTTAATCCCTTCAGATAAAACAGGGAACTCTTCAGCAATAGCAAGTACCTGCTTTGCTCGTTGCTTTAATAAAATATTAGTAGAATCCAAATTAGTGCGGTATTCGTCAAAAAGTTTTTTAAAACTAACTTCAATCGATAACGGAAAAATACCCTCTTGTGTTTTCATAATAAGCCTCTAAATATTGGTATAAAAATAAGCAATAATAAAATAGTGATCCTTTTTATGGAATATATTAACAAATATTTTCCTTTAAGATATCTAATAAGTAAATAATACTGCTATTTTTGTGCAAACAAACTTTTTATCATGAGACGATTTTTTGCCATATTGCTTACACTATCTATTATTTCGTGTAGTACAAACGATTCTAACTATAAACTTGAAGGAAAGGCATTAGGATTTGCTGAAGGGACAAAAATATTTGTCTTTACTGTAGCAGATAATAATCAGCCAATTTCTTTAGATACCCTAACGGTTACCAATGAATCCTTTACTGGTATCTATCCTAAAAGTGAAAACCTTTCTATAAATTACTTACAAGTAGAAAATTTAAAAGGAAACATCTTGTTTTTTCCTGAAAACACAGACTTAAAAGCAACTATATATAAAGATAGCCTGCAATCTTCTTTTGTAACAGGTAGTCAGCAAAACGACTCCTATAAATTATTTAATGAAAAGATAATTTTCTTTAATACTGAAAAAGGAAAAAGTGTTGAAGCATACAAAACAGCTAGAAGAGAACAAGACAATTTATTAGCTGCAGACCTTAAAAAGCAAAGTGCAATGATAGCAGAATCTGAAAAAAACTATAAGCTTCAGTTTATATCAGATAATTCTAATTCTCTTTTTGCAGTTCTATTACTTACCGAAATGGTTAGCAGAAAAGAAGTTGCTGCAGCGGAAGCAACAGAAATTGTATCAAATTTTAGTCCTAAAGTAGCTGCGACTTCTAGTGCAAATTCTCTTAACACTATGATTGCAAGTATGAAAAAAGCGGATGTTGGTAGTGAAGCACCAAACTTTACAGCAGCAACTCCAGAGGGTGAAATGCTAGCCTTAAATGATGTTTTAGGTAAATATACAATTATTGATTTTTGGGCATCTTGGTGTAAGCCTTGTAGACGTGAAAATCCAAATGTGGTGAGAGTTTATAATGAATACCATGACAAAGGCTTGAATATTATTAGTGTATCCCTAGACAAAGCTGGACAAGAAAGTAGATGGATACAAGCAATTGAAGACGATAAAATGGATTGGTATCATGTTTCTAACCTAAAAGGTTGGAGCGACCCAATTGCAAAAACGTATAATGTTCGGTCTATTCCAGCTACATTTTTATTAGATGAAAAAGGTAATATTATTGCCAAAAATCTAAGAGGAAATGCTTTAGATGCAAAAATAGCATCCCTTTTAGGAAATTAATTTAAAATAAAACTAACGTTTACGGTTGCTTTAATTTCAATTTCCCCCAAAGAAATTGTTTGTTGATTTCCACCAGAATTGTCTGAAGACATTGCCATTTCTACTTTTCTAGTTAAGGGTCCTGGAAAGGTATTACCAGAAAATTCACTAATAGTTATTGCTTTCCCTATAGATTGGTTTAGCACTGTTGCATATTCTTCCGCTTTTTTCTTAGCATTTTGCATCGCTTTTATACGAGCTTCTGATTGCAACTCTTTTTCTTTTGAAGAGGAAAAATAAACTCCATCAATTCTATTAATACCGCTTTCTAATAATCCATTCATTAAGTCTTCATATTTACTTAAATCTTTAAGTTGAATTGTAATAGATTGATTGGCTACATAATTGTAGGTTTTCGTTTGGTAATCGTAGTTTTTATTGAGTCTAATGTATTGTGTTTTCACATTAGAATCCTTAACATCCATACTTTTAATAAAACTCAATACCGTATTAACAATACGGTCATTTTCTTGTTTTAATGTTTTAGGGTTTTCTCCTTTATTTTCAACCTGAACATTAATAGTTACTTTATCTGGAACAACGGTGACAATTCCTTCACCTGTAACCGATACATTGGGTTGCAACTCTAGGTTTTGTGAGATAACGAGGTTGCTTATCAATAATAAAATGATTGTAATAGCTTTCATAATTTTAAGAATTATATTTTTTTAAGTTTCATTAAAACAAATAATAACAACAATGGTACCGCTAACAATAAAACAATCCATAATTGGGTATTTAATAGACCTGGAGCAAATAGTAGAGTTAAAACATAGCCGGCTAAAGCACCACCAAAGTGAGCATCATGACCAATATTTCCTACCTTGTTTTTCATTCCGTAGATAGAATACAATAAATACATGATACCAAAAATCCAAGCTGGGATAGGTATAGGAATAAAAAATAGATATAAACTCATTTCAGGATAAAAAAGAATTGCTGAATACAAAATTCCCATTACCGCACCACTTGCACCAATGGCACTATAATGATATTCATCCTTATGAAAAAAATAGGATAACAAATTCCCTACTAATAAACTAGCGAGGTATACCAATAAAAACTTAACAAAACCAATGGAACCAATAACAATACCCGCAAAAAAATAAAGGGTTAACATGTTAAATAATAAATGGGAGATATCTGCATGTAAAAAACCAGAACTCAACATTCTAATTTGCTCTCCTCGTTTAATACTACCTATATTAAACTTATACTTTTCAAAAAAGGAAAAATCTTTAAATCCCCTTAATGAAATAATAACATTTGCTATAATTATAGCCAATGTTGCAAAATGAATGTTTCCCATAAATTTTCTTCTTTATTTATGTGGTAAAATTAGTTAGTTTTGTGCTAACAAAAAAGTATAATCTAATCCAACATCTATGCAATTATTTGCTTACATATTAATCTATCCAATAATCTGGTTACTTTCCATATTACCAACGAGATTGCTATATATGTTTTCATCTTTGCTATTTTTATTAGTATTTTACATAATAGGTTATAGAAGGAAAGTAGTAAGAAATAATCTTAAATTATGTTTTCCTGAAAAATCTGAAAAGGAGATAAGAGCCATTTCAAAAAAATTCTTTCAGCATTTTTGTGATATGATTTTTGAATCTATTAAATCCTTAACCATATCTGAATCAGAAATAAAAAGACGATTTAAATTTACCAATATTGAATTATTACAAGAACTAGAGAAAGAAAATAAAAGTATTATGCTAATGTGTGCCCACTATGGCAGTTGGGAATGGATTTTTATTCTACAGAAATATTTAAACTCTGATGGTTATGCTGTATATAAAAAATTAAAAAATAAACACTTTGATAAACTCGTAAGACGTATTAGAGCAAAATACAAAACCTACCTAATCACTACCAAACATACCGTTTCTAAACTAAGAGAATTAAAAGCAAATGATGAAATAGCAATTTTTGGGTTCTTATCAGATCAAAGCCCAAAAGCACAAAAAGCAAGACACTGGAAAGAGTTTATGGGAATAAAAGTGCCAGTACATACTGGTGCTGAATCACTCGCTAAGGAATTAGATATGGCAGTGGTATTTTTTAAAACGAAAAAAATAAAAAGAGGTTATTACGAAACAACCTTTAAAACTGTAACTAAAAATCCTACTGAATATAAAGATTTTGAAATTACAGATTTGTTTGTCAATTATTTAGAAGAGTTGATCCATGAAGAACCAGAGTTTTATCTTTGGACACACAAACGTTGGAAACATAGAAACAGAGTCCCTGAAAAATTCCAGTAAATCTATTTAAAACTCAAACCAACTATCTTGTAATGGTGAAGCTCCTTCAGCATTATGGAGATATTTTCCATCCACCGCATTATATTCTTTTACCCATTCTTTATAATTTTTGGATAAGGAAATAATACTATCACAAACAAATTTTATTTCTTCATTTGTGGTAGTAGGATGTATAGAAAACCTAACCCAGCCTGGCTTATATTCACAGGTTCCGTCTACTAACTTTCCAATGATTTCATCTGATTTTTGATGACTGATTTTTAAAAGGTGGTGCCCATAAGTACCTGCACAACTGCATCCACCTCTAGATTGAATTCCAAAGCGGTCGTTTAATATCTTTACTGCTAATTCGTGATGCAAATTTCCTATCAATATAGAAATCACTCCTAAACGATGTTCATGATGCCCAGCAAGGATAGAAATTTCTGGATGGGCATTTAGGCTTTCAAAAATATAAGAAACCAATTCTTCTTCCCGTTTCATCATATTCTCAACCCCCATTTTTTCTTTTAACTTAACTGCTAAAGAGGTTTTTATAACTTGAAGAAATCCAGGAGTACCTCCATCTTCGCGATCTTCTATATTATCCAAAAATTTATGGTCTCCCCAAGGTGTTGTCCAGCTTACTGTTCCGCCACCTGGGCAATCAGGTACTAAATTATGGTACATTTCTTTGTTAAAAATAAGAACACCATTGGTTCCAGGTCCTCCTAAAAATTTATGAGGTGAAAAGAAAATCGCATCCAAATATGCTTCAGGATCTTCTGGGTGCATATCTATAGCGACATAGGGTGCAGAACATGCAAAATCAACAAAACATAATCCATCATTTTGATGCATAATTTTAGCTACTTCATGGTATGGAGTCGTAATTCCGGTTACATTTGAACAGGCAGTTATCGAAGCTATTTTTATAGGGGTATCTTTATATTCTTCTAATAATTGCTTAAAATTTTCAAGGCAAAACAAACCTGCATCATTACTAGGAACCACAACCACTTTTGCAATGGTTTCTATCCAAGAAGTTTGATTACTATGATGCTCCATATGGGAGATAAAAACAACAGGACGTTCACTATCTGGTATTATAATATCATCACAAAATTTTTCTGGAATCTTTAAGCCTAAAATCCTTTGGAATTTATTAACTGCTCCAGTCATCCCAGTACCACAAGGCAAAAACACATCATTTTCAAGGTCAGCATTTACATGCTCTTTTATAATCTTTCTAGCTTTATGATAAGCAAGAGTCATAACAGTCCCACTTACCGTAGTTTCGGTATGCGTATTGGCTACATATGGACCAAAATCAAGCATCATCTTATCTTCAATGGTTTGATAAAGCCTTCCACTTGCTGTCCAATCCATATAGACTATTTTTTCAGTTCCATAAGGAGATTCAAAGCTTTGATTAATTCCTAAAATGTTTTCTCTGAAAGCATTAAAATAAATTTCCAGGTCTGTGTTCTTAATCTTGGATTGTGAAGCCATAAGTATTAATTATAAATTTGCAATCGTTTTAATTTCATTAATAAACCTATCCGCTAAAGCATCTGCCGTTTCTTGAGACAAAGCTTCCGTATAAATTCTAATAATAGGCTCTGTATTCGATTTTCTTAAGTGCACCCAATTTTCAGCAAAATCAATTTTAATACCGTCGATAGTATTGATTTCTTCTGAAATGTATTTATTTTTCATTTCAATTAAAATTCCATCTACGTCCAATTGTGGTGTTAATTGAATTTTCTTCTTACTCATATAATAAGCAGGATATTTTTTTCGAAGATTGCTAACGGAATCGTTTTGATCTGCCAAAAAGCTTAAAAACAATGCAATTCCTACCAGACTATCCCTTCCGTAATGCAATTCTGGATATATAATTCCCCCATTACCTTCTCCACCTATGATGGCATTAGTCTCTTTCATTAAATTAACCACATTCACTTCTCCCACTGCACTAGCGGTATATGTTCCATTATGTTTTTGAGTCACATCCCTTAAAGCTCTAGACGATGACATATTAGAAACCGTATTTCCTGGAGTGTTTTGTAATACATAATCCGCTACAGCAACAAGGGTATATTCTTCTCCAAACATCTCCCCATTTTCATCTACAAAAGCCAATCTATCTACATCTGGATCTACAACAATTCCAAAGTCTGCACGCTCAGAAACCACTTTTTCCATTAAATCTCCCAAATGTTCTTTTAAAGGTTCTGGATTATGTGGAAAGTGACCAGTTGGTTCACAAAACAGTTTAACAGGATGTACCCCTAAAGCTTCTAATAATAAAGGAACCGCAATTCCTCCTGTAGAATTAACGCCATCTACTACTACTTTAAATTTAGCTTCCTTAATAGCATTTACATTCACTAAAGGAAGGTCTAAAATTTCATCAATATGTAAGTCGATATACGCATCGTTTGTCGTTATTTTCCCTAAGGCATCTACTTCAGAAAAACTTATGGAATCTCCTTCTGCTAGGTCAAGTATTTCCTGTCCAGCTGCTGCATCAAGAAACTCCCCTTTATGATTGAGTAATTTTAATGCATTCCATTGTTTTGGATTATGACTTGCAGTTAGTATAATTCCTCCATCTGCATGTTCCATCGTTACTGCTACCTCTACAGTAGGGGTTGTAGATAAATCTAAATCGACTACATGGATTCCTAAACCTACTAAGGTATTCATAACCAATTGCTGGATCATCTCCCCAGAAATTCTAGCATCTCTACCAACAACTACTTTATAATCTGTCTTTTCTCTTTGGTTTTTCACCCAAGTACCATAAGCTGCTGCATATTTTACCGCATCGATTGGAGTTAAATTATCTCCTTGAAATCCTCCTATAGTGCCTCTTATTCCTGAAATGGACTTAATTAAAGTCATATTTTTATCAATTTTTGACAAATATACTTTTTTATTTCACCTATTTTGTAAATTGTGATGAATGATTTTCTTTGATAAAAAAAGCTTTTCTTCGTAGTATAAAGAGTAAGCGTTTATTTTAGTTTCAATACCCTTATATGATGTTAAATTTCTTTAAAAATATATGAACTTTTTAGCTCACATTTATCTTTCTGGAGACAACAAAGAAGTTACCATTGGTAATTTTATCGCCGATGGTATTAAAGGGAAAGATTATAAAAAATACCCAATACAAATTCAAAATGGAATCCTTTTACACAGAGGGATAGACAGTTTTACAGACCAACATCCAACCGTTAGAAAAAGTACGGCAAGATTGCATAAAAACTACGGACATTATAGTGGTGTTATCGTCGATATACTTTACGATCATTTTTTAGCTAAAAACTGGAAAGACTATCACGAACAACCCTTAGATGAATATGTCCAAGATTTTTATAAATTACTCAAGTCAGAATACGACATACTTCCTTCTAGAATACAAAGGATGATGCCTTTTATGGTTTCCGATAATTGGTTGCTTAGTTATGCTACTATTCCTGGTATTGCAAAGATTTTAGAACAAATGAATCGCCGTCTTAAAAACATATCCAATATGAATATGGCAGTGGTTGAGTTAGAACAATATTATACAGAATTTGAAGAGGAATTCACTTCATTTTTTATCGAATTAAAAACTTTTTCAAGCAATAAACTCCTTCAATTAGAAACCCTATGAAAAAACTTATTCTCCTTATACTTATATGTTTCTTTATTTCTTGTAATCAAGATATAAAGAAATCTGAATCTATTCCTTCCTCTTCTAATTCAGAAATACAAAAAGAGGTTAAAAAAAGTGTCATTGTAAATAAAGCAATGGTTGTGTCTGCTCGGGAAGAGGCATCCAAAATAGGAACAGAAATATTAAAAAAAGGCGGAAATGCCTTTGACGCTATGATTGCCACCGAATTGGCCCTAGCTGTATCCTACCCTATTGCCGGAAACATTGCTGGTGGTGGCTTTATGGTATATCGCACACAACATGGAGAAATTGGCACTTTAGATTATAGGGAAAAAGCTCCAATGGGGGCATCTAGAGATATGTACTTGGATGAAAATGGAGAGTTTATTTCAGATAAAAGTAAAGAAGGCTCTTTAGCGGTTGGTGTCCCAGGTACTATCGCAGGTATTTTTGCAGTTCATCAAAAATTAGGATCTCTACCTATCGAAGAAATTTTAGAACCAGTAATAGCACTTGCATCAAATGGATATATTGTTACTAAAAAGCAAGCGGAAAGGCTATCAAAATATAAAGAAACGTTCCTGAAAGTAAATGATGATGTTTCTATTTATACAAAAAAGTATAATGCAGGAGATACTATTATAAATAATGCACTTGCAAATACCTTAAGTAGAATCTCTCAAAATGGAAGATCTGAATTTTATCATGGAAAAACTGGGAAAGAATTGGTGAATTACATACAGTCTAAAGATGGGATTATTACTATGGAAGATTTAAATGCTTATGAAGTGGAATGGCGTGAACCTATCGTTTTTAAGTATAAAGATTTGAAGATAATTTCAATGTCTCCACCTTCTAGTGGAGGAATCTGTCTCGCTCAAATATTAAAATCTATTGAGCCCTATCCTATTAAAAGTTATGGACATAATAGCATAAAAACAATACAAGTAATTACGGAAGCGGAACGAAGAGCTTATGCAGATAGAAGCTTTTATTTAGGAGACCCAGATTTTGTAGACATCCCTGTCGATACACTTATAAATAAAGGGTATGTTACCAAAAGAATGAATGATTTTACATTCGATAAAGCGACTTCTTCAGACAGTTTAAGTTATGGAGTAATTCCTGGCTTTGAAAGTTCCGAAACCACACATTATTCTATTGTGGATCAATTTGGAAATGCTATAGCGGTAACCACTACGCTTAATGGTCATTTTGGATCTAAATTATATGCTAAAGACTTAGGTTTTTTCTTAAACAATGAGATGGACGATTTTAGTGCGAAACCAGGAACTCCAAATGTTTATGGTTTAGTTGGCGGAGAAGCAAATTCCATTCAACCTCAAAAAAGAATGTTAAGCTCTATGACTCCAACCATTGTTGAAAAAGATGGTGAATTTTGGATGACCGTTGGTACTCCAGGTGGATCCACGATTATCACTTCGGTATTACAAACCATTTTAAACGTATATGAATTTGATATGAATATGCAAGAAGCAGTAGATGCACCAAGGTTTCATCACCAATGGCTACCAGATGTTATACGATTTGAACCCAATTCATTTCCAAAAGATTCTTTAAATTACTTAGAGGAAAAAGGTTATATCGTGGAAGAAAAAAACTCGACAGTTATCGGTAAAGTAGATGGAATTAGAGTTTTGCCTAACGGAAAATTAGAAGGTGGAGCAGACCGACGAGGAGATGATACCGCTGTTGGCTTTTAAATTCAACACTTTACAATGAATTACACTTTATCGTAAAAACATGCTTTACATCGAATTGTAGTCTTTTTACTACATAATACACAGAAAAACCCTACTTTTGAACTGTAAACTATCAATAACCATTATTGGAATTAATGCAAATTAGTTCCAATTCTTTTTATTTAGGATCGGTATAAATGAGTAGAAAACCTTTTTTTAAGGATATGTACGCCCTAATCCCACTAGTATTTAGTGGGCTTCTTTGCGTTTCATTAATTTTTCTTCTTTGGCAAAAGACAAACACCAATCCAGATTTTGTTGGGACACTAACTAGTATAACTTCCATATTTATAAGTATTAGTGGATTTCTTGCTGCTATTATTATGGTTTATTTAGCTTCTTCTGCTCTTGGTTTAAAAAATAATCGGATTACTGTAATTGATAGTTTAAGTAAGATTACTCAAAAAATGCACAATTTTAGAGAGATTATAAACTTACTGTTACAATCTAAAATGTGGTTACCAGGACTAAAAGAATATATAGATGAAGAATTCTCAGGTCTTAATTTCTTTGAAGTAAAAGAGTTTTATAAAGGAAAATCTAAATTGGCTATAGAGTTTTTACAAGAAAGTCATCATTATGGGGATACAGAAAATCTATACTTGGAATTAAAATCTCTTTTAATGACCAAACCCAAGGAAAGGAAAATTCCAAAAAATATAAATTACCCCAATATTTATGATAAAGAAATAATTGAAAAATGGCTAGAACACAAATGTGGCTCTGGTCTTTTATATTATTTTGGTTATAAATACGGAGTCTATAAAGAAACTTTAGATATAGAGTCAGTTTACGAAAGGCATCAAGATAAAATTATGGCTTTGGCAAATTCTATAGATCCTGAAACCTTTGAGGATTCTTCATTTAATGAAGTATTTCTTTCAAAATTAGGGGATTATATGGCTAATGATATCATTCCAAAATTATATCAATTGCAAGATAATGCGGATACTCGTATGCCAAGAATTTTACTTTATTTATACAGTATCTTTCTTTTTCTAGTAGTGTCGGGAGTTTTATTACCCTTATGCTTCCTACTATTTAATTTACCAATTTTATTATTGATAATTAGTTATGCAACTGTGGTGAGTATCATCTTTTTCTTGGCTACTACTTTTTATCAATTCTTAACCAAAGAAATCAATTCTTAAAGACATAAGAAATTCTTTAATTTTTATCCCAACTATTCTTAGCTCGAATGCGCTTATAAAGCTTTACACCCAACATTAATAATATAGAAACCCCAACGATCCCAATAATACCGAAAATCCATCCAATGGAGTTTTTTAGTACCACAAGGAAGGTACAAGCAAAAAGAATAATCGTTGCAACTTCATTCCAAATTCTTAATGCAAAAGAAGAATACTTTAAATGTCCTCCTTGAGTTTGTTGGTACATTATTTGGCAGGTCCAATGATAAAAAAATAACAAAACAACAAATCCAAGCTTAATTTGCATCCATCCAAAATTTAGCCATTCCGGATTTATTATCAACATCCATACAGCAAAAAGTGTTGCTAAAACAGCAGATGGCCAGGTAATAATGTACCATAACCTCTTTATCATTAACTGATATTGGCTTATTAAAATTTCTTTTGCTGGAGACTCCTTTTCTTCTGCTTCTTTAAAATAAATAAATAACCTAATTATGTAAAAAAGACCAGCAAACCAAGTGGTAATAAAAATGATATGAAGCGACTTAACATATAAATAATCCATCTTAGTTAGATTCAGACCAGTTTGATATCCATTTAACATTAACATCAACCCAATTATCATTATCATTCATACAAGGGATATGCTTATAGTCACTCCCTCCTGCTTTAAGAAACTCTTCTTTTCCTTCCATCGCTATTTCCTCTAGCGTTTCTAAGCAATCTGAAACAAAAGCTGGAGTAATAACCGCCAATTTTTTCTTTCCTTTATTTGGAAATTTTTCCAATTCAAAATCGGTATACGGCTTAAGCCATGGATCTTTTAATAATCTAGATTGAAATGAATTGCTATAGGTATCTTCTTTTAAACCCAATTGTTTCACTATAAGTTTTGTAGTTTCAAAACACTGGTGACGATAACACACATGATGTGCAACTGAGTTTCTATCACAACAACTGCCATCAATTTTACAATGATTTTTGGTTGGATCCGTTTTTAAAATATGCCTTTCTGGGATTCCGTGATAAGAAAATAAGATATGATCGTAATCAAAACCTTCCAAATGATCAGCTATATTTTCACTCATCGCTTTAATATAATCTGGGTCATTATAAAAAGGAGGTAAAACATCCATTTTAACATTTGGATAATTCTCAGCTAAAATCTCTTCTGCTTTTACGGTAACTGTTTCATAAGAAGACATCGCATAATGAGGATACAATGGTATTAATAAGAACTCATCAACTCCTCGACCCACTAATTCTTTAATGCCTTTTTCTATACTCATGCTCCCATATCGCATTGCTAAGGCTACTGGAATGTCAGTTTTATTTTTTATTTTTTTCGCGAATCTTTCAGAAATCACAACTAATGGCGATCCCTCTTTCCACCATATTTTTTTATATGCTGCTGCAGATTTCTTTGGGCGAACATTTAAAATAATTCCTTTTATCAATAAATAACGTTTCCAATAAGGAATATCTATTACCCGTTCATCCATTAAAAACTCTCCGAGATATTTTTTTACATCTTTTGTAGAGGTAGACTCCGGGGATCCTAAATTAACTAATAATATACCTTTCATTTATAAATACAGTTTTGAAAAGCAACTTCACTTTTCCATTTATTTTAGCATTAAATTAATCGAATTATTTAAAGCATTTTGCAAAGCTATTTCATAAATCCCTAATTATTGCAAATTTATTAAAATTAATAAATTAATTATTTATAAATATAACATATATTTTTACCGATATTTTTAGTGTTTAAATTATAAATTTTGTCTCTTTCCAAAGATCATTTTCGCAGTTACTTTACAAATATTTATGACAAAAAACAAGACTATACGAATTCTTTTTACAATAAAATATGACATTTGTCATATCCTCTAATCCCTTTATATAAAGCACTTAAAAGATGTTTTTAAAAAATCTTTATTAAGAAACATTCTAAATTAACCATTTTTACTTATACCGATATTTATTGTACTTATAGCGATATTTTTCAGTAAAATATAGTAGTACTTTAGCCGACACTTATTAGTAACATATTTATATGAATTTAAATGGGACACCTACAAAACTTTATAATGTAGGGATAAATTATAAGAAGGCTGATGTTAAGGTAAGAGGAACCTTCTCTATTACTAAAGAGAATCAAAAACTTTTATTAGAAGATGCTAAGAAAAATGGCATTCAAGGGTTATTTGTAGTTTCTACATGCAATAGAACTGAAATAACAGGATTTGCAAAACATCCTTTCGAATTGATTAGCTATATCATAAAATATTCTAATGGAAGCCTAGAGGAGTTCATTAAAGTTTCTAATGTATATAAAAATAAAGACGCTGTAAATCACTTATTTAATATTGGTACTGGTTTAGACAGTCAGATATTAGGGGATTACGAAATTGTTGGACAATTAAAAAAATCTTTTAAACAAGCAAATAAAGTAGGTACTACTAATACTTACTTAGAACGATTAATGGACCATGTTATTCAGGCCAGTAAAGAGGTGAAAAATAACACAAAATTAAGTTCTGGTACTACTTCCGTAGCTTATGCAGCGGTTCAATATATCGTCGATAAAATTCCAAACCATGATACTAAGAAAATACTCAATTTTGGATTAGGAGATATAGGTAAAAACACTTGTAAAAACATACTGAAATATACTTCAAACAAGAATGTAACCCTTATTAATAGAACCTTCGAAAAGGCTGTAGAATTTAAAGAAACGCATCCTAATATTTCAATTAATGAATATGCCAGTTTAAAAGAACAAATTAACGAATCGGATATCCTAATCGTATCTACAGGTGCAAACCTTCCCACTATAAATCATACACACATTCCTAAAAACCGCCCTTTATTGATTCTAGATTTATCTATGCCAGAAAATGTAGATCCAGCGGTAAAAAACATAGAAGGAGTTACCTTGGTTAATGTAGATGAACTTTCGAAGATTACAGACAAAACAATTGAAACTAGACGAAAAGAAATTCCAAAAGCAGAAAAAATTATCGATACTTATAAAAATGATTTTAACGAATGGATAGCATCAAGAAAATATGTGCCAGCTGTTAATGCATTAAAAGTATCTCTGCAAACCATTCAAAAGGACGTTATAAATCATCAATCTAAAAAGTTGGATGGCATAAACCCAGACCATGTAGAGATTATAACATCTAAAGTTATTCAAAAAATTACCACCCAATTTGTAAAACATTTAAAGCAAGACGATACCGCTGCAGACGTAAGTATCGATGTAATTAGTAAAATATTTAACCTAGAAGAGTTAAGTTATATTGAAAATGATTAGAATTGGAACAAGATCCAGTGATTTAGCACTATACCAAGCTAATACTGTAGCAAGATTATTAAAAGAATTAGGCCATCAAAGTACCATAATAAAAATTGAATCTCTAGGAGATCAAGATTTAAAAACTCCCTTATACGAATTGGGAGTTACTGGTATTTTCACTAAAAGCTTAGACATTGCTTTATTAAATAAAGACATTGACATTGCGGTACATTCTTTAAAAGATGTACCGACAAAAATGCCAAACGGCATTCAACAAGCTGCGGTTTTAAAAAGAGGAAATTTTAACGATGTCCTCATTTTAAGAGAAGATGAGAATTTTTTCGAAAACGAAGTTGCCACTATTGCAACAGGCAGCTTACGTAGAAAAGCACAATGGTTACATAGATATCCAAAACACAACATAACCAACCTTCGAGGTAATGTAAACACTCGTTTACAAAAGCTAGAAGATAATGATTGGGATGGAGCTATTTTTGCTGTAGCTGGACTTGGTAGACTAAATTTGCTTCCCGGAAAAGAAAAACACATCAAGTTAGATTGGATGACTCCTGCCCCAGCCCAAGGTGCAATAATGGTAGCTTGTTTAGAAGAAAATATTGCTGTTTTAGAAGCTTGTAAAGAACTAAATGATACCGACACCGAAACTTGTGTAGGTATAGAACGAGAATTTTTAAGAGTTTTAGAAGGAGGTTGTACTGCACCTATAGGAGCATTAGCAAAGATCGATGAAGAAAAAGTCAGCTTTAAAGGGGTTTTATTTAGCCCTGATGGTAAGAGTAAAATTGAATTTAGCAAAGTAACCACAAAAGACGAAATAGGCGACCTTGGAGAGTTTGCTGCCAATTATATTTTAGGTAAAGGAGGAAAGAAATTAATGCGTAATAGCCTTGTTGCTCCCGAAAAAGAGACTCAAGTTTATTCTACAAAATTTATTTCCAAAGATCAAGCATCCAGCTTATCATCAGATATTGGAGTTGCGATGAGTGACTTTATATCTATTAAATACAATAGAGTAAAGCCCAATGTGGTAAAAAACCCTATAAAGAATGTGATTTTTACTAGTCAGAATGGGGTTGATTCTATGCTATATTGCTTTACTGCATCTGAATTAGATTTCACTAACATTTATTGTGTTGGCAGAAAAACCAAGAGATTAATAGAAAAGAAAATTGGGAAAGTAGCTCATTTTGAACCTTCGGCTGAAAAATTAGCAAATTATTTGGCAGAAAACGCAAAAGAGGAATCCTTCACTTTCTTCTGCGGAAATAAAAGAAGAGACGACTTACCTGAAATTCTTTCAAAAAACAATATGGAAGTCAACGAAGTAGAATGCTACAAAACTCAATTAACTTCAAAGGAAATTGAAGAAAAATACAATGGCATTCTCTTTTACAGTCCTTCAGGAATAGAAAGTTATCTAATCGAAAACAAAGCGGAAGAACGCATTGCTTTTTGTATTGGTGAAACTACAGCTTCCGAAGCAAAGAAACATTTTAAAACAGTTGTAGTATCTAAAATTGCTACTGTAAATGGGGTTTTAGAAACTGTAAACGACTATTATAATAATTAAATTATGAATAGAACAAGACGTCTTCGTAAAACGGAAAATATTCGTCGTTTAGTAAGAGAAAACAAACTAACTGTTGATGATTTAATTTACCCTTTATTCATAGAAGAAGGATCGAATATAGAAGTTGAAATCGATTCTATGCCTGGAATAAAAAGATATTCCTTAGATACCATTTCGAAAGAATTAGACGAAGTTATGGATTTACAAATTCCAGCGGTATTACTTTTTGGTATCCCATCTACTAAAGATGATGAAGGCACAGAAACTTGGAACGACCAAGGTATTGTTCAGCAAGCCATTCGTTTTATTAAGAAGAACTACCCTAGTTTATATGTTATAACCGATGTTTGTTTCTGCGAATACACAAGTCATGGACATTGTGGAATTATACACAATAAGGATGTAGATAATGATGCTACTTTAGTGAACCTCGCAAAGCAATCGATTTCCCATGCCAAGGCTGGAGCCGATATGGTTGCTCCTTCAGGAATGATGGACGGCGCTATTTTTGCTATGCGCGAAGCTTTAGACAATACTGGTTTTTACGATTTGCCAATTATGGGATATTCGGTAAAATATTCTTCTGCATTTTATGGCCCTTTTCGAGATGCTGTAGATTCTGCTCCTTCTTTTGGAGATAGAAGAACTTACCAAATGGACCCTGCTAATAGAGATGAAGCGATGCGTGAGGCAAATTTCGATGATATGGAAGGCGCTGACATTTTAATGGTAAAGCCAGCCCTCTCCTATTTAGATATCATTAGAGATTTAAAAAATAACTTTGATCGTCCTATTGCTTGCTATAATGTAAGTGGCGAATATGCGATGATCAAAGCAGCATCAGAAAAAAACTGGATCGATGAAGAAAAGGTGATGATGGAAAGTTTACTTTCTATGAAAAGAGCTGGTGCCGATATAATCATTACCTATTTTGCAAAAGACGTTGCTAAAATATTGTTGAAGCGTTAAAAATTTAGCCCCTTCAATTAAATTCTTTACACAAATCTTATGAAATTCGAAAATTCAAAAAAGTTATATAAAAAAGGACTTGTAAATCTTGTCGGAGCTGTGAATTCCCCTGTCCGAGCTTTTGCATCTGTTGGAGGTACGCCTTTATTCATTAAAAAAGCCAAAGGAAGTAAGATAATCGATGTGGATGGTAACGAATACATCGATTTTGTTTTATCCTATGGCCCAATGATATTAGGTCACCGAAACAAAATTGTAGAGAACGAAGTCAAAAATGCCTTAAAAAAAGGGACCACTTTTGGAGCTACAACAAAAGGAGAAATAAAAATGGCTCAAGCTGTTTGTGAAGCTTTTCCGGGAATGGATAAGGTTCGATTTGTAAACTCTGGGACCGAAGCAATTTTAAGCGCTATTCGTTTGGCTAGAGCATTTACAGGACATGATAAGATCATAAAATTTGCAGGTTGTTATCACGGACACACAGACGCTCTATTGGTAGCAGCAGGATCTGGATTGGCAACATTAAGTATTCCCGGAAGCAAAGGAGTTCCAGATGATGCAGTAAAAAACACTTTAATTGCTGAATACAACAATATTGAAAGTGTAAAAGCACATATAGAAAAACATTCTGATATCGCTGCAGTATTTATTGAGCCTATAGCTGGAAATATGGGAGTAGTTTTACCAAGTCCAGAATTTATTAAAGAATTAAGAGCCATCACTAAAGAAAAAGGAATTTTACTAGTAATCGATGAAGTGATGACAGGCTTTAGATCAAAATTTGGTGGCGCACAAGAGCTATTAGCTATTAAAGCAGATATAACCTGTTTAGGAAAAGTTATAGGTGGTGGTTTTCCAGTAGGTGCATATGGCGCAAGAAACGAAATCATGGAAATGGTTTCACCTCTTGGAGATATGTACCAAGCGGGAACTTTATCAGGAAACCCCATTGCAATGGCTTGTGGATTGGCTACTCTAAAAGAATTAGAATTTCAGAATCCATATAAAAAGTTCGAGAAAATTGCTAAGCAGCTTGAAAACGCTTTATTGGATGCTGCAAAAAAGAACGGTATCGACTTACAAGTAAATCGTTTTGGTTCGATGATCAATCCATTTTTTACAAAAGAAAAGGTAGTCGATTTTAAAACTGCGCAATCCAGTAATACCGAATTGTTTAAAACATTTTTCTGGACAATGATAGAAAACGGAGTATTCTTACCTCCTTCTCAATTTGAAGCTTGGTTTTTATGTTCGGAACTTTCAAAAAAAGATTTACAAAAAACAGAAAAAGCAATTTATACCGCTATGGAAGCTGTTGCAAAGAAATAAATAAAAATAGTATCTTGTAGCAAGTATCTAGTAACAGGTACAATTACTAGATACCTGACAACAAAAAATGCACAATTTTAAAGAATTAAATAGTTGGAAAGAAGCCAAAGATCTTAGTGTTCTTGTTTATAAATTGACTTCAAGTTTTCCATCTTCAGAGATTTACGGAATCACTTCTCAAATTAGAAGAGCTGCAGTTTCCATTCCTTCAAACATTGCAGAAGGAGCTGGAAGAAATTCAAATAAAGATTTTTCAAGATTTATAGCAATTGCTTTAGGTTCCACTTTTGAATTAGAAACTCAATTACTAATTGCTTTTGAAATAGATTATATTGACAATAAGAATTATACGGAACTATTAGAAAAACTAAATAAAACACAAAAGATGCTTGTCAATTTTCAAAAACATTTAAAAAAATAATTACCTGATACCAAATACTAGATACTAGATACTAGATACTAGATACTAGAGCTAAAACTAAATAAGCTTAAACAATCGGCTTTTGGCCGCGTTCAATCAGCTTCATCAGCACGCTGTCTGCAGATTTACCTGCCACGCCCGCTAGTTTGTCTGACAGCTTTTTCTTCTGTACGTAGTGAATCGCTAGAACCGTCTTGTCCTTACATGCCGCTACGACTAAATCATCAGAAGTGCTGATCTCATCCACCAGCCCAAGCTCATGTGCTTGTGTACCAAACCAGTGTTCACCCGTTGCTACTTTTTCAAGATCGAGTGCTGGACGATGGTCACGGATGAAGTCTTTGAATAGGCCATGTGTCTCTTCGAGCTCTTCTTTAAACTTCTCGCGTGCTTTATCGCTGTTCTCACCAAACATAGTAAGTGTGCGTTTGTACTCACCCGCCGTTAGCTGTTCGAACTCAATATCATGCTTTTTAAGCAGTTTATTGAAGTTTGGCAGTTGAGCAATAACACCAATAGAGCCAACAATAGCAAAAGGTGCAGATACAATTTTGTCTGCGATACATGCCATCATGTAACCACCACTCGCGGCTACTTTGTCTACCGAGATAGTCAGAGGCAGGCCTGCTGCTTTGATACGGTCGAGTTGAGAAGACGCCAAACCATAGCCGTGAACCATGCCACCGCCAGACTCAAGCTTAAGCAAGACTTCATCACCTTCACGAGCCACAGCCAACACCGCCGTTACCTCTTCACGTAGCGAAGCCACTTCTTTCGCATCAATGCTGCCGTTAAAATCGAGAACGAATAGGTGTGGTTCACGCTTGCTATCAAGCTCACCCTCTTTCGCTGCTTTTTTCACTTCTTTGCCACGTGATTTTACTTTTTCTTTTTCCGCTTTCTTTTCTGCTTTATCACGGGCTTTGATGAAAGCATCATCGTGTAGATGGTGCTCTAATTGTTCAATCGTCTGTTTATGGTGCTCAGATAGGTTCGTGATTTCCAGCTCACCTTTAATCGCGCTTGATTTTCCACCCACCGATTTAGCAATCACTAAAATTGCAATGATGGCGATTACAACGGTCGCAATCTTGGCTAAAAACAAGCCGTAGTCCAACAAAAATTCCAATGTCATATCCCCTAATGTATGAATTAGTGTATTGTAACCATCTTGTCACGATTACCAAGAATTTCTCATCATTCCTGCGTTTATCTGTGTGATTAAACACCAATGGAATGACGAACATAATAAAAGAAAGAAGGATAAGCACAGTGGATTACCCAATCTCTACAGATGCCCTCAAAGATAAAGTAATTTTGGTTACAGGTGCCGGTGCTGGCATTGGTCGCCAAGCCGCACTAAGCTTCGCTCAACATGGTGCAACTGTCATTCTGTTAGGCCGCAATGTTAAAAACCTTGAATTCATTTACGATGAAATCGAAAGTGCTGGTTACCCTCAGGCTGCGATCATTCCGCTAGACCTCAAAGGAGCAACAAAGCAGAACTACATTGATATGGCTGAAACCATTGAATCACAGTTCGGTCGTTTAGACGGCCTACTGCATAACGCAGGTGTGCTTGGCACGTTAAGTCCATTTGATCAAATCGATGAAGAGACGTTTGATGGCGTTATGCAAATCAACGTTAAAGCTGAATTTCTAATGACTCAAGCATTACTGCCTGTCATTAAAAAAGCTGAAGCCGGTCGTATCGTATTCACCTCTTCTACAGTTGGTCACTCTGGCCGTGCATTCTGGGGCACTTACGCGATTTCTAAGTTTGCTACCGAAGGCATGATGCAAATCCTAGCGGACGAGCTTGAAGACACCAACATCCGTGTAAACGCGATCAACCCTGGCGGCACTCAAACACGCATGCGTGCAAAAGCGTACCCAGGTGAAGATGCGAACAAGCTGAAAACGCCACTCGACATCATCCCGCTGTATCTACACTTAATGAACCCAAGTGTGACAGACATTAATGGCCAATGTATCGATGCTCAACCTAAGTAACTGATATCATTAACCAATAGTAAAAAGTCGCTTCCATAGCGGCTTTTTTTGTATCTAAATCAATCAACTAACACTTACTTCCGCTAATTTTCATCATTTCTCTTTGCATCTTTTTCATTGTTAAATATACTGTATAAATATACAGGTATTTAATTATGCATGAACTAATAAAAAACTTACAAGACCGCCAGCTAATCTGGACAGGGTTACAATCAACAGCGCAAGGAAGTACTACTTCAACAGGCTATCCTCAACTGGATAAACAGCTTGATGGTGGCTTTCCGACGCATGGTGTTATTGAGGTTGAATCGCAACAAGGGATCGGCGAACTTCGCCTGCTTACACCCTATTTAGCTCAACAAAACTCACAAAAATTGGCCATCTTCATTAACCCACCGGGGAAGATCTGTGCCGAATTTTTTAGCAGCCAAGGTATTGAACTAGAGAACATCCTCGTTATCCAACCTCAGCGCGATCTCGATGCATTGTGGGCAGCAGAGCAGTGCCTTAAAAGCGGCGCCTGTCACTCGGTATTGCTATGGGGAGCCGATCTAGAAATACACCAAACCAAGCGCCTGCAAGCAGCAAGCGAAACCGGTAAGTGTCTGCAATTTCACTTTAAGGCCACCAGCCATAATCAGTTATCCCTACCCGTTTCTCTAAGCATGAAGCTATCTTCTCACGCCCAAGGGTTAAAGGTTGAGGTCACAAAAAGGAAAGGCAGTTGGTCGTATGGCAGCTTTATTCTAGACATGAGCCAAAATTGGCCGTTACTCACTGAAAAAATCACCCTTCAAGACAGTTCACATAGTGCTTTATCAAATAACACCGTGCTGGCTTTTCCTATTGCGAAACAAGGCTAGCGTATGTTGTGGCTTTATCTGCACTTTCCATCTCTGCAGTTGGATACCTTGTTTAATTCTGAGCTATCTAACTCCGAGAAAGTTCACTCTAATGAAGAGTCACACGAGCAACCTATGATCATCGTGGATGAAAAAGATCACCGTGTGCTGCAAGCTAACCAAGCTGCGCTGCAATCGGGAATTTCACTTGGTATGGGGCTAGGGTCTGCGGCGGCGCTGTGTCACAACTTACACGTCCACCCTTACAGTATTGAGCTAGAAAAAAGTAAGCTCAAAGAGATCGCTCAATGGGCGTATTTGGTCACTTCTGACATGGCTTTACTACCACCGAATGGTTTGTTGATTAAAGCTTCTAATATGCTGTCACTTTACGATGGGCTAGATAACTACTGGCATGAGCTCAAAAGCCACTTAGAAACGCTCAATATCCAGTTCAGCTTCGCGACGGGTTACTCGCCACTTTCTGCGATCCTTTTGGGCAAGCAATCCATCAACCAAGTCACTAATAATGTTGAGCAAATGAAAGCATGGGTCAATCAACAAGCATTGAGTTCTAGTGAGTTGCCAACTAAGCAAGTGGAACGTCTGAACCGTGTCGGCATTAACTTAGTGGATGACCTATTGAAACTGCCTTTGCAAGATGTCGCACGTCGCTTTGATATCGATTTGGTGAATTATGTTGGTCGCCTTAACGGACAGTTCAAGCACCCGATTGATTTCTACCATCCACCGGAGAATTTTCAGCAATATCTCGAGCTATTGTTTGATATTGAAAACATCCTGTTTATCGAAAAGCCGTTACTGAAATTATTAAATCAACTCGAGTGTTTTTTGAAGCTACGCGACCGAGTTGCTTTCGAGTTAACACTGACTTTGCATCTGAGAGATAAAGATGACCACCCTGTCTCTTTCTATTCAGCACAAGGCGATTACCTTGCTGCAAAGTGGGCGAACCTGACTCATCTAACCTTAGAGTCACTGAAGATCACGGCACCGGTTCAGGGGCTGACCCTTTCCGTAATTCGTCATGGAGAACCGCAAATGGCCTACCGTGATCTTTTTGATGGCAATACAGGAACACTTGCCGCGTTAGATTTGCTCTCACTACTTCAAGCTAAGTTAGGGCAAGCCTGTATTCAGACTCCCAAAATACTGCACGATCCTAGGCCAGAAAAAGCCAACCAATATTCACTTCCGACACTGGGG
>OLHJ01000102.1_pt1 | contig 31648 bp, 30 predicted proteins | sample 1609491 | NCBI WGS metagenome assembly OLHJ01 (sample SAMN05416861, study PRJEB24817) | seawater metagenome | isolation source: Sea water | place: Canada:Atlantic | collected 2013-11
TCTACACAGAGTAGATCGTCGGCAGCGTCAGATGTGTATAAGAGACAGGAGTGGCACTGCACATCACCGTCTTATTGAGGCCTCCCAAAAGTAGCTTCACATTTGGGTATTCTTTACGAATTTGCGATGCAAAAGGAGGCTCGTTACGTGTATCCATAGCCACCACAGGCAAACCTTGTTTTGCAAAAAATGCCACCACTGAGTAACCGGTTTTACCCAGTCCAATGACAACATTTTGCTGATCTGTGGCGATAATACTCACGCTAGGTTTCTACCTTTTAATTAACGGATTTTTAAAGTGGCTAAGCCAAGTAACACTAAAATTAAAGTAATAATCCAAAAACGCACAATCACACGGGGCTCTGGCCAACCCTTAAGCTCAAAGTGATGGTGAAGCGGTGCCATGCGAAATATTCGCTTGCCAGTCATTTTAAAGGATGCTACTTGTAAAATAACGCTGACTGTTTCTGCGACAAAAATACCGCCCATAATAAAGAGCAAAATTTCTTGGCGAACAATAACGGCCAATACACCTAAAGCAGCACCCAATGCGAGTGAACCCACATCCCCCATAAATACTTGTGCTGGATAGGTGTTAAACCATAAGAAACCTATGCCTGCTCCTACAAGAGCCCCGCAGAAAATAACCATCTCTCCTGTGCCTTCAATGTAAGGAAGAAATAAGTATTCGGAAAAATTTACATTACCGACTAAATAAGCACATAAACCTAAAGCCCCGCCCACCATGACTGTAGGCAGTATGGCCAAGCCATCTAAACCATCTGTTAGGTTTACCGCATTGCTGCTGCCCACAATCACGAAATAAGCAAGCACCACATAAAAAACACCCAAATCAAATGCAATGTCTTTAAAAAATGGAACAATGAGCGTGGTCTCTGCGGGGCCTGCCGCATTCATATACAAAAAAACCGCAGCAATAATCGCGATAACACTTTGCCAAAAGTATTTCCAACGACCAGGCAAGCCCCGTGAGTTTTTCTGAATTACCTTTCTATAATCATCAACAAAGCCCACAACGCCGGTGCTCAGTGTTACTAATAACACCACCCAAACATAATGATTGGATAAATCCCCCCACAGTAAAGTACTAATGGCAATGGAAAATAAAATAAGAATTCCACCCATGGTAGGCGTGCCAGCCTTGCTTAAATGAGATTTAGGGCCGTCATCTCGAACCGATTGACCAATTTGGTTGCTTTGCAACTTACGAATTAAGTAAGGGCCAAACCACAATGCAATAAGCAAAGCGGTAATCGTGGCTAAAATCCCCCGCAACGACAGATAGTTCAATACAGCAAACCCTGAATGGAACTGCTGTAAGTATTCACCGAACCAAAGCAACATTTTTTATATTCCCGTTTCTTTTTCTTTTATTATTATTTCAGATACCACTTTATCCATTTTTGCACTGCGTGATCCCTTCACTAACACGGTGGTATTATCTTTAAGCTTGCCTTTTAAAAAACGCAATAAACTATCATTACTGGCAAACCAATGGGCATTTTCACCAAAGGCGTCTGCGGCCCCTCGGCTGAATTCGCCGATCGAAAAGAACTCATCTATCTTACCTTTATAAGCATAAGCCCCCATCTCAGCATGGGCCAGTTGTGTTTCCACCCCTAGTTCAGCCATGTCGCCCATAACAAAAATCCGGTGACCTGAACGACTTGCTAAAACATCAATTGCTGCGCGTACTGAAGCTGGATTGGCATTATAGGTATCATCTATCACTGTGCAGCCTTGCAAGCCCGGTTTTTCAATCAGCCTTCCTTCTACTCCCTGAAATTCTTGCAGACCTGAAACAATAAGAGCCAAAGGCATTTTTAAGGCTACGCAGGCGGCAGCACAAGATAGGGCGTTGTAAACGTTATGCTTGCCTAAAATATGTAAGTGTACTGGTGCACTTTCTTTTCCTATGTGCAACGTAAACTGACAGCACCCAATTGGATCTACTTGAATATCGCTTGCAAAAACATCCGCTCCTTTATTACACCCAAAACTAATAATGGATTTTTCAGCCGCCATATCTTGCCATTGCGAAAAATATGGGCTGTCATGATTTAAGATGGCGGTTCCATTTTCAGGTAATGCACCAATAATTTCCCCTTTGGTGCGCACAATGGTTTCTATATCACCAAAACCTTCTAAGTGAGAAGAACCTGCGTTGGTGATAATGGCGACGGTTGGTTTGGCAAGGTTGGCAGTGTACTCAATTTCGCCCTCACTACTGGCACCCAATTCCAACATGGCATAATCATAAGTATGATTTAAACGCAGTAATGTCAGCGGTGCGCCGATATGATTATTAAAGTTTCCACGAGTAACCAATACTTCGTTTTGCTGACGAAGCAGCGTTGCCATCATGCCTTTCACTGTGGTTTTACCACTGCTACCGGTTACTGCCACTAAATCTTTTTTAAATTTTTCACGGTTATAAAGCGCTAAACGCCCTAATGCCAGCGTGGTGTCTTTGACCTGTAAAAAAGGCACGCTCACATCCATCGCCTTGCTAATAACCACTGCACAAGCACCTTTTTCGATGGCTAATTCAATGTATTCATGGCCATCAAATCGCTCGCCCACTAAAGCCACAAACAAATCACCTGGCTGTAATGTACGTGTGTCTGTACTTACAAATTGAAAGGGAACATTTTCCCCTCTGTGTTTAGCAGACAAAAACTCGGCTACTTCCGCTAATCGAACGGTACCTATCATGTTTCATTCCCCAACAACAATGCTTCCTGGGCGGCCAACTCATCACTAAAGAATAAGCGCTGACCATTTATTTCTTGGTAATTTTCATGCCCTTTACCCGCCACAAGCACCAAATCTTGAGCGCTCGCCATTGAAATGGCACTGGCGATGGCCGATTTGCGATCTAACTGCGTAGTAAATCGGGTGGGCTCTAACTGGTGAGTCATATCCATACAAATTTGTGCAGGGGATTCACTGCGGGGATTATCACTGGTAAAAATAATATTATCAGCATACTGCGCAGCAATTTTTCCCATTAAGGTACGCTTACCTTGATCTCGATCGCCCCCACACCCTACCACAAGGTGAACTTTGCCTGAGCTGTGTGCTTTTACTGCCAATAACGCTTGCTGAAGGGCATCAGGAGTATGAGCATAATCCACCAGCACTAAAGGCTGTTTACCCCCAGATGTAATGAGTTGCATCCGACCAGGTACAGCTTTAATACTATTTAAAGCAAGCATGACCGACTTAAAATCAAAATCCATCTGAATCGCACAAGCGACTGCGGCGGCGACATTGTAAGCGTTAAATTCTCCGTATAGGGGCAACAAAACCGATTGCTGCTGATCTTGCCAAGAGAAATTAACCGTCATTCCTTGGCTATGAATGTCTTCGATATTAAATTTTAAATGAGCATCATCACTCTGACCGTAGCCAATAATGTTTTTGCATGAACTTAACTCGATTAATGTTTCGCTATATTCATCATCAACATTAACAATCGCAAATACTAAAGATGGCCATTGAAATAATGCGGCCTTAGCTAAACCATAGGCTTCCATGGTGCCATGATAATCTAGGTGGTCTCGACTCAGGTTGCTAAATATGGCTCCTTTAAATTCAACGCCAGCCAAACGACCTTGCTGTAAACCATGACTTGATACCTCCATGGCAATGGCAGCCTGCTCAGTACTTAGCTTCGATAAAACCTGATGTAATTTATCCACAGGCAGGGTTGTCATCCCTGTTTCTGTCAACGCTTGCCAGTTCCCATAACCCAATGTGCCCATTACCGCGCAAGGCTTCTTTAAATGATTAAGAATTTGCGCCAAATAAAAACTAATAGAAGACTTACCATTGGTTCCCGTTATACCAATGGCTGCCATTTTATCGCAAGCCCGACCCAACACCTCATGCAAGGTATTTCCTATAAAGGTAATTAAGTCATCAATGACAACTAATTGAACATTAGCTGGTATAGCAAACTTTTTCTGCGACAAAATGATTGATGCGCCATTTTCAATGGCCACCTTAATGTATTGTTCCTCATTGCCAGCCACCGATGGCATGGCTACAAATGCATCTTCAACTTGTACTTCGCGCGAATCAAAGCATAGGTTTTTAATACGAATATCTTTTAGCTTTTCGGAAATTTTATTTAACCTAGAATCTAAAAATTCAAAAGCACCTTGATTAACTTCTATCACAACATTCCCCCAGCAACAGCATTACTTTCTATTTCAGTTGGGGGGACATTTAATAAGCGTAAACTAGACTGAGTCACCCGAGAAAAAATAGGGGCCGCCACTTCACCACCGTAATACTCTCGCCCAGCAGGGTCGTCCACAACAACGATGGTCACTATTTTGGGATTATCCACCGGTGCAATTCCAGCAAATAAAGATAGGTACTGCTCATCTTCATAGCCATTACGCCCTACTTTATGAACGGTGCCTGTTTTACCCGCCACTCGATAACCATCCACCTTAGCTCGACGTGCTGTACCTTTTGCTCCCACTACGCCTTGCAACATATCTAATACTTGTGAAGCTACTTGTTTGGGCAATACTTGTTGACCGGGCTCTGGTGTTTTATGAATTAAACTTAAAGGCTGCTTCACGCCACCATTGGCTAAAACTTGATAAGCCTGCGCTAATTGTAAGGGAGTGACGGCCAATCCGTATCCATAAGCTAACGTGGCGCTTTGTAATTTATTCCAATTATTCGTAGTAACAGCCACTTGGCCGCCATGCTCACCAGGCAAACCTAAACCAACAGGTTTTCCTAACCCCAAGTCTTGATAAAAACTCCATAGTTTTTCACCGCCCAATTCCAAGGCAATTTTGCTGACCCCCACATTACTCGACTTAGTTAAAATACCCGCTATATCAAGTTCACCATAATTGCGATGGTCACGAATGGTTTTATTACCTAACCGTAGAAAACCAGGGTGAGTATTAATGATGGTACTAGGTGATATCTGTCCAGCACTTAATGCCGCAGCTATCGCAAAAGGCTTAACGGTAGAGCCGGGTTCAAAAATATCCGTGACGGATCTATTTCGAACGGCTTCAGCATTTAAATGAGAACGATTGTTTGGATTAAAGGCTGGTTGATTTACCAGCGCTAAGATTTCACCGCTACTGACATCCACTATTATTAGTGAACCCGCTTTGGCTCCATGCTGCTGTACCGAAGCTTTTAATTCACGATAAGCTTGATATTGAAGGCGCAGATCGATGCTCAGCGTTAACTCATTACCCGATAATGCTGGTTTTGTAACCCCTAAGTCCTTAACCAAACGACCCAAACGATCTTTCACCATTCTGCCTTTTCCAGGCGTGCCTTGCAGCCAATCATCAAAAGCCAGTTCAACCCCTTCAATGCCACGTTCATCTATGTTGGTAAATCCCACCACATGGCTTGTCACTTCAGCTGCAGGGTAAAAACGTTTTGATTCTTGCTGAGCGCCCACACCAGGAATTTTTAATGCTTCAATTTTTCCTGCCAAGAGCGGACTCATGTGGCGCTGCAAATAAATAAACTCTTTATTTTTGTTTTTATTTACTTTATTTTTTATCTGTCGAGCACTCATATTCAAGTGCTTAGCCAACGGGGAGACATCCACTTTATCTTTAATTATTTGCTTAGGGTTTAACCAAATGCTTTTTACAGGTGTACTCACAGCTAAAGGCTCACCATTACGATCAACGACCATGCCGCGAAAGGCATGAATCTTATGATCTCGCACACTGCGCCTTTCACTTTCTCCTTGTAAAAAGTCAGTTTCTAACACTTGCAATTGGGTCAATCGCACTACCAATAATGAAAACAACGCCAAGCCGAGCACCATGACGGTATAGTGCCGCCAGCTGCTCGAACTGTTTTCATATTTATTTTTAGTAGGCATTGATCAAATAACCTGGCTTTTATTTTTAAAAATCACTTTTAGTAACTATTCAATTGAATCACACGAGTGTTATCTTTATTCGGAAACACCATCTTAAGTTTGTTGCGAGCCATCACTTCTATTCTACTGGGCGCAGCCAAGGTGCTGTATTCAAGCATTAAACGCCCATATTCTTCCTGTAACTGCGTATGGGTTTGCCCTAATGCTTGCCACTCATGGGCCAACTCTCGGTTAACAAAGCTGCAGTACACCACCAGCAAAGCACTTAGCATTAATACAATGCCACTGAGTTTAATGGGCCAATTACTCATCTATTCCATTAGCCTAAATTAGTTTCTCAGCGATTCGCATAATGGCACTACGCGAACGAACATTCGCTTCAACTTCTTCTTTACTGGCTTTCACCGCTTTACCAATATGCTTAAGCTCTTTAGGAAAATCTTTTTCCATAAAGGGAATGTCAGGTGGCAACTGAGGCCCTTTTTCTTTAAAGCGAATAAAGCGTTTTACCATTCGATCTTCCAGCGAATGGAAACTGATGACCACTAAACGCCCAGATTTATCCAAGCACTCAAAGGCTGTTTGTAATCCACTTTCAAGATCCCCTAACTCATTATTCAAAAAGATTCTCATCCCTTGAAAGGCGCGAGTAGCAGGGTGTTTATTTTTTTCCCATTTAGGGTGTGCTTCTTTAATCACAGCAGCTAAATCAAGTGTGCGCTCAAATGGCTCTACATCTCGACGCGTGACAATGGCTTTTGCCAAGCGACGACTACAGCGCTCTTCACCAAACTGGTAGAACACATCTGCAATTTCTTCTTCTTTTGCGCTGGCTATCCATTCCTGAGCTGTTAACCCTGAGGTCGTATCCATTCGCATATCAAGAGGGCCATCCTTCATAAAGCTAAAGCCACGCTCCGCTTCATCAAGTTGAGGACTGCTCACCCCAAGGTCTAATAATATGCCTGCAACAGGCTTGCCTTCACTGTGATCGCTTATCCACTGAGCCATATCAGCAAAAGAGCCATGACTAATCTGAAAGCGCGCATCTTCTTCTTGTAAAGCCTTGCCTGTGGCAATTGCTCTTGGGTCTTTATCAATGCCAATTAAACGGCCATTTTCGGATAATTTTTCCAAAATAAGCCGGCTGTGACCACCACGCCCGAAGGTACAGTCTACATACAGGCCGTCGGTATCTTGAACAAGCGCATCCACCGCTTCATGCAACAATACCGTTATGTGTTCACTCATAAATAATGCATCCACTGAATCTTAACTGACTGAGGTAAAAGTCAGCTATTATAGCGCGTACTGACCAACACTTGTGCATAAAGCACCATATTATAAGGAGAGACTCATTAGCTCTTCAGGTATTTGGTTTTCTTCTCGTATGGTTTCTAAATAACTGCGGCGTCGCTCATCCCAGTGCGCCTCATCCCATAATTCAAATTTATTGCCCTGCCCCATCATGACCATCTTCTTTTCAAGACCGGCATATTCTCGCAAGGGTGCAGGCAGAAGCATTCGGCCACTGGAATCTAGCTCGATATCAGTGGCATGACCAATAATTAAACGCTGAATTCGACGGGCGGCAGGATTAAAACTGGGCAGGGCCTCCAACTTGGCCTGAATCGGTTCCCATTCATTAATTGGGTACACCAATAGACAAGCTTCTTCTGTATCAATAGTAACAACCAAGGCTCCGTCGTTGCTCTCGTGCAACAATTGACGATAGCGGGCGGGAACGGCAATTCGACCCTTGGCATCCAAATTTATATTGTGCACACCCCGAAACATGATAATTCACCCGTCACACGCTAAAAAACCTAAATATCTCCACTACAACCCACAATTACCCACAAAATAACACTTTTACACACTATAGAAACAGAACCCCCAGTTTGCAAGTTCAGATATAGACAATTGAGGCTTTAGACACGAATCAGAGGCTTAACGGCTTAGACTGTTTATGCATAACACAAAGGAGAGAAATTAAAGACCTTGAATAGGTAGTACATCTAGCGAGAGCATGAGACAAGTCACCATAAATACACATATCAGACTCAACCCCTAAGCCTCTCCTACCAAACAGACACCCGCAATACGCAAAAACCCGCTACTTTTTGCAAAGTAGCGGGTTCAATTTGAAGAGATAACGCTATATAAGCCGGGTCCTGTCATTTCCGAAGAAACTGCGATCATTCATCTAGGCCTTGGATCGCTCCAAGGCTCAAGCGACCTACCCGTTCTCAGCGTGGGCCACGCCTAATGAGAACCTATTTGGTCTTGCTCCGAGTGGGGTTTACCGTGCCACGAACTATTACTAGTCGCGCGGTGCGCTCTTACCGCACCCTTTCACCCTTACCTGTTCTTCCGAAGAAGTCATCGGCGGTATACTCTCTGCTGCACTGGCCGTTAGCTCGCACTACCCAGACGTTATCTGGCACCCTGCCCTATGGAGCCCGGACTTTCCTCCCCCAATTTAACCACCTAATCTCAACAGAGCCAACCCTAAGGTTTTCTCCTCCACTAGACACAAAACTGGCGACGATCACATGGCTATCTCCGCGCGCAAGGATACGCTTACTAGCCATGGCGTCAAGTGCCTAATGACAGCCATTTTAGCAACTCGCAGATCAGTGGTATAAATCAGCTATCTTTACTCTCAAGTGCCAGCTGGTAAAGCTGATTCTTTTTAAAGCCTGTATACCTTGCAGCCAATGCCGCCGCTGTTTTTAAGGGCAGCTCTTCAGATAGCAACAAAACTAAATCCAGTGCCTCTTGTGATACATCCATTTTTTTCTTAGAAGGCGCGCCACGAATCATCATGACAAATTCGCCCCGCAACTGATTACTGTCAGCCTCCATCATGGCTTGAATCTCACTAACCGTACCACGTAAAAATGTCTCAAAGGTTTTGGTAAGCTCTCGCCCTAACACCACTTCTTTGTCGCTACCACATACCGCCTCTAGATCTTTCAAGCTATCCAAGATTCGATGGGGTGACTCATACACGACTACTGTACGCTCTTCATTCTTAATGCTGTTAAAAAATTGCTGGCGTGCTCCTGATTTAGGCGGAGTAAACCCATCAAAAATAAATCGATCGGTCGGTAAGGCAGCTGCACACAAGGCGGTAATAATGGCGCAAGGGCCAGGAACAGGCACGATATTAAAGCCTGCTTTCGCCACCTCTTGAGTCACATGAAAGCCAGGATCCGCTATCAGCGGTGTACCGGCATCACTGACCAACGCGACATTCAAGCCAGCATTCAGTTTTTCCAAAATGGCCGTGGCCGCATATGCTTCATTGTGATCATGAGCCGCCATCATTGGCTTATTAATACCCAGATGATTCAGTAGCCGTTTGGTGTGACGCGTGTCTTCTGCGGCGATAATGTCGACTAGCTCAAGCACTTGGTGTGCGCGAGTAGTGATATCAGCTAAATTTCCTATGGGAGTTGCCACCACATAGAGCTGATTGTCTGGCATAATACTTAGCCTTCATTCAATGTTAAAAATAAGTGAACTATGTTGATTTTTCGCGTCGTTGCTTTGTTCGTATTTACACTAATACTCGCTGCCTGCTCTAGCCAACCAAGCAAAGTGGAAACAAGCCAATCCACCCCTTCTGGCGACGACAGCGCATTATCCGCCATTGAAGCACTAATCGCCAATTATAGATGGGTAGACGCAGAAGAAAGCCTACAGGACACTGAGTTCTTCACGCTTTCTAAACTAGAACAAATTCAGTACCAGTGGTTAAAAGCAAAATTGTCTATCGCCCTAGGCCGAGGAGACCAAGCACTTAATGCATTAAATGCCGTCACCCCAGGGGATTTTTTACAACTACACAACATCACCCCCCACGAACCCGGATTCTTAAGAGCCACAGCGTTACACCTAAAAGGCCAGTACATTGCCAGTGCACGCGAGCGCATGTTTTTATCTGGCACGCTGGAAGACGAAGATGAATATTTAAAAAATCACGAAGCCACCTGGTCAAGTTTAATGCAGGCAAGCGACGTAAAAATAGAGGCGCTTGCTCAGAAAAGCAGTCCCGCTATCTTTAAGGGCTGGCTAGACCTTGCTTTAATTATCAAGCGCACCCAAATTGATTTAGATCGACAATTAAGCGCCCTAAGAAAATGGCAAATCCGTTACAGCAACCATCCAGCCGCCAAGCAACTACCAGGCGGGTTAGAAGAGCTTGAAGATTACGTCGATAACAAAGCTAAATTTGTGGCACTCATGCTGCCTTTAAGCGGTAAATTCGCCAGCACAGGGAAAGCCTTAAGAGATGGCTTTTTCGCAGCCTATTATCAAGCCAAAAAAGCAGGCGCTGATGTTCCTGAAGTTAAAATTTACGATACCGCCAAAAGTCGAGATTTCTGGAGCCTTTACCAGAAAGCCATTTTAGATGGCAACGAACTGGTCATCGGTCCATTGGAAAAACCCGCCGTTGAACGCCTTCAGCAAGAGGAGCGCCTACCCGTTCCCACACTTGCTTTAAACTATGGCGTCAGGGATGCTCGCGAAAACCCTGAACAACTCTTTCAATTTGGGCTTGCCGTTGAAGATGAAGCGGAAATCATGGCCCGCTATGCCAGACAACAAGGATACAAGCGAGCCGTTGCCCTGATGCCAAAAGGCCCATGGGGAGAACGCGTATTCAATCGGTTTAGCCAAACCTGGCAAGCACAAGGAGGCGAATTGATTGAAGCACAATTCTTTGATGGCAAGGGTGATTACAACAAAGTCATCAGTCACTTATTCGCCGTAAACGATAGTGAACGGCGCGCACGCAAATTGCGCAAGCAACTGGGCACGCCTTTAGAGTTTCAAGCCAGGCGCCGAGAAGATGTAGACTTCATTTTTGTGGCCGCACTACCAAAACAAGCACGCCAAATTAAGCCTACCCTGGCCTTCAACTTCGCAAAGAACATTCCCATGCTTGCCACCTCCCAAATTTACAAAGGAGTAAAATCTCGCACTAAAGACCGCGATCTTGAAGATGTTGTGTTTTGCGATATTCCTTGGATTTTAAATAAAGACCCACTGCGAAAAGATATCCACACCCTATGGCCTAAAAGCCATTCAAGCCTAGACCGATTATTTGCACTGGGCATTGATGCCTTTCAAGTGTATCCACGTCTTGGGCAAATTAAGGTTTTGAATTACAGCAGCATTCAAGGTAAAACAGGCCAGCTTGCGCTAGACGAACACGGGCAAATTATTCGCAGCCTGCCCTTTGCTGTATTTAAAAAAGGCGTCGCCACCAAGACCCAAGAGGCCTATTCAATGAATAGTGCTCCACAGGAACACACCACACCCGACATTTAATCCAACACGAGCAATAAGGACATTGCATGTGGAACCCGTTTAAAAGCCCCTCAAAAAGAGACACCGGCAATTACTTCGAAAAACAAGCCTGTCGTTATCTAAAACAACAAGGACTTGTTTTCGAAGACAAAAACATCAATTTTTCCGTTGGTGAAATTGACCTTTTAATGCGCGACAAAGAGCAACTAGTGTTTGTAGAGGTTCGATTTCGGCACTCTAACCAATTTGGTGGCTCAGTGGCCAGCGTAGATAAAATCAAACAAAGCAAACTCATTAAAGCTGCACAATTGTACCTGCAACAAAATTATAAAAACCAACAGCCTAGCTGCCGATTTGATGTGATTGCCTTCCAAGGTAGTAAAGATAAATTTAAAACCCAGTGGATTAAAAATGCATTTTATTAATGACGCACACTCTTGCGGCTCACTACTGGCCTTTAATGTCCTAGCTCGGTATGCTTAGGCCAGAGAAATTAGAGACCTCGATATGCAATTTCAAGAGCGCATTAGCCAACATTTTCAAGACAGCATAGAAACCAAGCAAATGGCCATGGAAATGCTTGCCCCTTCTATAGAAGTAGCCAGTGAATGCATGGTTAATTCATTACTTAGCGGCGGCAAAATATTAAGCTGTGGCAATGGAGGCAGCGCTGGCGACGCGCAACATTTTTCATCTGAATTACTCAATCGATTTGAGCGAGAGCGCCCAAGCTTACCCGCTATTGCTTTAACCACAGACAGCTCCACCATTACATCTATTGCCAATGACTATCACTACAACGAAATCTTTTCCAAACAGATACGCGCCCTTGGAAACAATGGAGACGTGCTACTGGCCATCTCAACCAGTGGCAACAGTGCCAATGTAATTCAAGCCATTCAAGCGGCTCACGATAGGGAAATGCACGTAGTGGTGTTATCAGGTAAGGATGGCGGTGACATTGCCTCCATACTGCAGCCAGAAGACATTGAGATTCGCGTCCCCTCAGATGTCACTGCACGTATTCAAGAGGTTCATTTACTGGCCATTCACTGCTTGTGTGATCTTATCGATCTACAGCTATTTGGTCCTCTCGACTAAATAAAAAGAGCCCAGCCCAAGCTGACTTCCAAGCTAGCTTAAGACAACCCCGATTTCTGGGCATAAAAAAACAGAGCTAATGCTCTGTTTTTTTATGGGTAAATGAAAATGCTACCCTGCTGACAACTTACTTAACAACAGATAAAGACGGGCGACCCACTGGGCGCTCTTCTTTTTTCGGTGGCGGCGTATCGTCGGGATCCGGCGCACCAGCTTCATTTCCAAATACCATGCCTTCACCGTTTTCTTTGGCATAGATAGCCAAAACAGCCACGATAGGCACGTATATATTTTGCGTCACACCAGAAAAACGCGCGCTAAAACTCAATCCTTGATTATCAATCAAAAGATCTCGTACTGCACTGGCGTTAATGTTTAGCACGATCTGCCCATCATTAACGTGTTCCATGGGAACTTGTACACCGTATATATTGGCATCCACCAACACATACGGAGTGAATTCATTATCTTGAATCCACTCGTACAAAGCTCGCATTAAATAAGGGCGACTGGGGCTCATTCGCGCATTTCCTGTTCAGCTTCTGACAAGCTGGCTTGGAAAGATTCACGTTCGAACAAACGCTCCATGTATTCATGAAGGTCTTTGGTTTGCTTCTCAGGCAAATCAATTCCCATCATTGGCAAACGCCACAATAAAGGTGCTGTGCAGCAATCCACAATACTGTAATCATCGCTCATGAAATAAGGCTTCTCACCAAAAATAGGCGATGTGCTAATTAAGCTTTCACGCAATTCTTTACGTGCAGCTGTCACAGCTTCCTCATTTTCATTCGCTAAAATAATATCAGCCAATGTGCACCAGTCACGCTGAATACGGTAAAGCCATAAACGGCTTTCAGCACGAGCAACTGGATAAACTGGCAACAATGGTGGATGCGGGAAACGCTCATCCAAATACTCCATCATGATACCGGTTTCATACAAAACTAATTCACGGTCAACCAAAGTAGGTACTTGGTTGTACGGATTTAAAGAGCGCAAATCTTCAGGTATGTTTTCAGGGTCCACATCGTGAACCTCAACAGCAACACCTTTTTCGGCTAAGACAATACGTACGCGGTGGCAATATAAATCATCGCCATCGGAGTAAAAGGTCATGGAAGAGCGCTTAGCGACAACAGCCATAAAGGTTTTCCTCACCTTAAAAACTAAAAAATCGGTGGCTGATTATATACCAACCACCGAGTCTTGGGGGATTTTTATTCCTAATTACGCAGTACTAATGGGCAGGGAACCCCCTATCCATTAGTAAAAATGCTAATTAGTGAATACCACGCCAGAATTCACGATTTAAGTAGTAAACCGGAATAAACAGAATGGCTAAGAACAACAATACCCAGAAACCAATACTACGACGCTCAAGCGCCATAGGCTCAGCCATGTATACTAAAAAGTTTGTTAAATCCGCTACTGCCTTATCAAAGCCCTTAGCATCTAACTGACCTTCCTCTTCAAGATACAAGACCTCAATAGGTTGCTCTTCATGATCTAATTTGGCACAAGAATCTTCTTCTAGCTCACGACCAGTCAAAGGATCAAATCCAGTTACCACAGAGGCACAACCTTTAACCTGCTTACCCTGTAGCTCTTCAAGAACATGAGGCATACCCACATCTTTAAAGACAGCATTGTTTACGCCGTATGGACGAGTATCATCGGCATAGAAGCTGCGCAAGTAGGTGTAAATCCAGTCCGCACCACGAACACGAGCCACCAATGTCAAATCAGGAGGAGCAGCACCAAACCACTTCTTGGAATCTTCAGGGCGCATGGCAATCTTCATCAACATACCAATGTTCTCACCACTGAAAATCAAGTTTTCAGACATAACATCTTCAGGAATACCCAGGTCACGAGCCACTCGATTGTAACGAGCAAACTTCGTGCTGTGACAACCCATGCAGTAGTTAGCAAAATACTTTGCGCCACGCTGCAATGAAGCGTTATCTTCTAAATCAACCTTCATCTCATCAAGATGAACACCGCCTCCAGCTGCCAGCGTAAGCGTTGGCAAAAGAGCAAATACTAAAGCGATTAATGTTTTCATTAGCCTGTCACCCTCTCTGGAACGGGTTTAGTTTTTTCTTTGGCTGAGATAATTGGCAATGTTAGGAACCATGCAAAATACACAATAGTACCAATCAAGCCCAATTGCGCGTATACACCGGTTGCCGGTTGAGTCCCCAACCAAGTTAGCAAGATAAAGAACAAGCCAAACAACACTAGGTTAATACGAGAAATCCAACCCTTATAACGCCATGACTTAACTGGGCTACGATCCAACCAAGGCAGAACAAATAAAATCGCAATGGCAGCCGCCATCAAGATAACACCCAAGAGTTTATCGGGAACCACACGCAATATGGTGTAGAAAGCACCGAAATACCATACAGGCGCAATGTGCGCTGGGGTTTTCAATCCATTGGCTTCTTCAAAGTTAGCATGCTCAAGGAAATAACCGTTTCCTTCAGGCCAGAAGAAAATAACAAAACAGAATACAAACAAGAACACCACAATACCCACAAGGTCATGAACTGTGTAATAAGGGTGGAAAGGCACACCGTCCAAAGGACGACCTTCTTCATCTTTGTACTTTTTAATATCAACGCCATCAGGGTTGTTAGAACCCACTTCGTGTAATGCAACAATGTGCAAGAACACTAACGCCACAATCACCAGTGGCAAAGCAATAACGTGCAATGCAAAGAATCGGTTTAAGGTAATGCCAGAAATTAGGAAGTCACCTTTAATCCAGGTCACAAGATCATCCCCCACTACCGGAATTGCACCAAATAGAGAGATAATTACCTGAGCACCCCAATAAGACATTTGACCCCAAGGCAATACATAACCCATGAAAGCTTCAGCCATCAGCGCCACGTAAATGAACATACCAAAGATCCAGATAAGCTCACGAGGCTTCTGATAAGAGCCATACATTAAGCCACGGAACATATGCATATAAATAACAACAAAGAAGAACGAGGCGCCCGTTGAGTGCATGTAGCGAATCAGCCAACCAAACTCTACATCGCGCATGATGTATTCAACTGAAGCAAATGCCTCTTCAGCAGAAGGTGTAAAAGACATGGTCAACCAAACACCCGTTAGGATTTGGTTAGCCAACATCAAGAAAGCAAATACACCAAAGAAGTACCAAAAGTTAAAGTTCTTTGGAGCATAGTACTTAGACATATGCTTTTCGAATGTAGCTGTTAGCGGAATACGGTGATCCACCCAGCCCATGAAATCAGACATTTTACTCATTATGAATTCTCCTCATCCACACCAATAATCAAGGTGTTCTCATCCAAATAAGAATGAGGCGGAATTTTCAGGTTCTTACCTGCAGGCGAACCCTTAAATACACGTCCAGATAAATCAAAACGAGAACCGTGACAAGGACAGAAAAAGCCACCCTTCCAATCTTCTTGAAAAGACTCTGGCTTCACCTCTGCATAAAGTTTTGGCGCACAACCAAGGTGAGTACAAACACCTTCGATAACCACCAAATCTTCTTTACGAGAACGGTAAACATTATTTGCGTATTCAGGCTGCTGATCTGTCACTGTATTTTGAGGATCTTTTAGGTCAGCTGCTAAACCTTCCAAGAAACCAATGGTCTCATCTGTACGACGAACCACATACACTGGCTTACCACGCCATTCCACAACGATCATGGAGCCTGGCTCTACTTTACTTATATCTGCTTTGGCAGGTGCGCCTGCAGCTTTAGCCTTTTCACTTGGATTCCAAGATTTAACAAAAGGTATAGCTACACCAACAGCACCTACACCACCACCCACCGCGGTTGTTGCGATGAGGAAGCGGCGTCGGCCATTATTTACGCCATCATTATTCATTCAGGCATTCTCCCATCCACTTTTTAAAATTCTGTAAAACTTAACCACTTTGTATAACACGCACCATCGAAATAACAAGGACTGATGCACAAAGGGCTTTTTTTGACCAATATCCCTGCAAAACAGTAAAATCGGAGACCCATCAAAAATTGCGGCCCAAATAATAATGAAATGTGGGGACACTGACAAGGAGCCAGATCAATTAACCCTACCCCAATAGAGGTATAAGCACTTGTTTCAACTAATATTTACTGTCACGCCTTCAAACTTCAAACAAAAAGCGAAACATCAAAAACTTAAGCTACGCATAATTCTTAGTTGTAAAAAAAAACGCCCAGATGCGAAGCACCTGAGCGTTTTTGCGAAACAGCAATAAATTGCGATTAACGCTTTGAGAACTGAGGCTTCTTACGTGCTTTACGTAGACCAACCTTCTTACGTTCAACTTCACGGCTATCACGAGTTACATAACCCGCAGCACGTAGAGAAGGACGTAAAGTCTCATCATATTCCATCAATGCACGAGTGATACCGTGACGGATAGCACCGGCTTGACCAGAAGCACCACCACCTTTAACAGTGATGTATAGGTCGAATTTCTCAAGGTTTTCAGTCAACGTTAGAGGCTGACGAACGACCATACGAGAAGTTTCGCGACCAAAGTACTCTTCAATAGAGCGCTTATTGATAACGATTTGACCAGTGCCTGGACGCATGAAAACACGCGCTGTAGAAGATTTACGACGACCAGTACCGTAGTTTTGAGCTGTAGCCATGATAATACCCTTAAACCTTTAGTTCTTTTGGTTGTTGTGCAGCGTGTGGATGCTCAGTACCAGCATACACTTTCAATTTAGTGAACATTGCACGACCAAGAGGGTTCTTAGGAAGCATGCCTTTAACAGCTAGTTCAACTACACGACCAGGTTTACGATCTTGCAGATCGCTAAAGTTGATTTCACGGATACCACCTGGGTAACCTGTGTGACGGTAGTACATCTTGTCCTGTGCTTTCGCACCGGTTACCGCAACTTTATCCGCATTGATTACGATGATGTTATCACCAGTATCAACGTGAGGAGTGTATTCTGGCTTGTGCTTGCCGCGTAGACGAAGAGCGATAGCGCTAGCTAGACGACCAAGGGTTTGGCCTTCTGCATCAACGATCAACCATTCGCGTTTTACTGTTTCGGGTTTAGCTGTATATGTTTTCATATTCTTTTTCCGCCTAATCAGGTAACTACCAACTTCATGTCTAAATCGGTTGGTAACCGTTTTAGGGCTTCGTCGGGGGAAACGAGGCGCGGATTATACGAGATCATAAAGTGAATTTCACCCCCTTTTTTGTTTTTTTACAATAAATTCAACCACCTTCAAGCCACCAGCGCGCTCACACCAAACGCCGGAATTCAATATCGCTCACCCTCTTTAAAATGGGTCAGTCCGTAGGTAAGCGCCAGCAAGGTCACAACCGCATTCAACAAAATAACCGACACTAGATGGCTTTGCTCTGTGGGATTTTGGTCGTACCCCAAAGCCCCGCCAATATAATAAGCTAAGCCAGAACTAAAAAAGGCCACTAATAACATGCTAATTAGGTAATAGCCCCGCCCATCATCTAATTTTAAGGTTGAAGAAAGCACTAACCCACCAAAGTAGCGATACAAGCCAAAACACAAACCCACTGTAAATATCAGCGTCGCAAAGAAATACAAAATCATAACCTCACCTAAAGCCTTAGGATTATTGAAATAAGCCTAATACAGATACTCAGATGCTCAAGGTTTGAAAGATCAGCCGATCAAAGAAATTTGAATTTAGGGAGGCGAGTCACATAGCGTAAAAATGCATTTTAAAGCAGGCCTCCCCCTTACAATCCACATAAAGGGGAGGCATGGGTATTTTCTAAGAGCTAGTGCTCACGCGTAGACAAGAATTTCACTTCGGGGTGTCGATCTTGCGATAACGTTAAGTTCACCATGGTCGGTGCCACGTAAGTTAAATTACCGCTACCATCTAAAGCCAAGTTGTCATGGGCTTTTTTCTCAAAAGCACTTAATACCTGTTTATCGTCACACTCAATCCAGCGAGCAGTGGCGACACTGATAGGCTCATATATGGCAGCTACCTTATATTCATCCTTAAGGCGCTGCGCCACCACATCAAACTGCAAAGGCCCAACCGCTCCTACTATTAGATCGTTATTTCTTAATGGGCGAAATACCTGAACCGCCCCTTCTTCTGACAGCTGAATAATGCCTTTAAGCAGCTGCTTCTGTTTAAGCGGGTCTTTTAATCGAATGCGTTTAAACAATTCAGGAGCAAAGTTTGGAATACCAGTAAATTTAAGGTCTTCCCCTTGAGTAAAGGCATCGCCTATTTGTATGGAGCCGTGGTTGTGTAAACCAATGATATCTCCAGGAAAAGCCTCCTCTACCGCTTCACGATCGCCAGCCATAAAGGTCAGGGCATCGTTAAAACGTACTTCTTTTCCAATACGCACATGACGCGCTTTCATACCCTTTGAGTACTTGCCCGACACGATGCGCATAAAGGCAATACGGTCACGATGCTGAGGGTCCATATTGGCTTGAATTTTAAAGACAAAGCCACTGAACTTCTCTTCAGTGGGGTCAACCACCCTTAATTCTGTTTGACGAGCAATGGGCTTAGGGGCCCATTTAGTCAACCCATCCAAAACATGATCCACACCAAAGTTACCCAAGGCAGTACCAAAATACACAGGGGTTAACTCACCTGCGATAAACATATCCAAATCAAATTCATGACTCGCGCCACGTACCAATTCAATTTCATCACGAAGATCTTGCGTGTAATTACCCAACGCTTCTTCGGCTTCTGGAGTGTGTAAGCCCTTGATGACACGACGCTCTTGAATCTGATGCCCTTGACCGGTGGCGTATAAAATCACTTCATCTTCATAAAGGTTATACACACCCTTAAATTCCTTACCCATACCAATGGGCCAAGTAATAGGCGCACACGCAATATTCAGTACATCTTCCACTTCGTCCATTAGATCAATGGGATCACGGGTATCTCGATCCAGCTTGTTCATGAAGGTAACAATAGGGGTATCACGTAATCGCGTTACTTCCATCAGCTTAATAGTGCGTTGCTCAACACCCTTGGCGGCATCGATCACCATTAAGCAAGAATCCACTGCAGTTAACGTACGATACGTATCCTCAGAGAAATCCTCGTGCCCAGGGGTATCCAGTAGATTTACTAAGCAATCACCAAATGGGAACTGCATTACAGAGGTGGTCACCGAGATACCACGGTCTTTTTCCATCTGCATCCAGTCTGATTTCGCAAACTGACCTGACTTTTTGCCCTTTACTGTACCGGCTTGTTGAATGGCGTTGCCAAACAACAACACTTTTTCAGTAATGGTGGTTTTACCCGCATCAGGGTGCGAGATAATTGCGAAGGTGCGACGTTTGTCCACCTCAGCAGATAAATTACTCATAATTTCAGCTTTGTTAATATAAAATTGTCGCGCATTATATCTGCCAAGCCTAAAAAACACGAGCCGTTCCCTTGCACAATGCCCCTGAACTGATTTACAACCTAAAGCGATTGGCCGTCCTGCGCCTAATTACCTGTGCAGGAATCACGCTTTCTCTGCTTATTTTAGGTTTTGATATAAACAATCAGCTTCAGCAGCAGGCGGCATGGGGCATTTTAAGTTTAATGACCATATTGAGTTTGGTTAACCTTGCCCGCGCTCGTAAAGACAAAGCCTTACCGCAAGAAGTGTTCATTTATTTATTAATTGATAGCGTCTTAATCGTAACCCTCATGTATTTCACTGGGGGCGCCAACAATCCATTCATCACCTATTTATTGGTCCCCATCGTAATTAGCGCTGCCACATTACGCTGGGGCTTCACTTGGGTATTATGTGTATTGGCTATGCTGGCTTACGGGGGGTTATTATTTTTTTACCAGCCACTGGCTTCGTTAAACTTACAAATGGCCCAACTGGGACTAAGCCTTCATATTGTGGGCATGTGGCTTACGTTTGTATTAAGCGCACTTTTTATCGCCTATTTTGTGGTGGAAATGGCTCAAGAGTCTCGTCATCAATCAATATTAGCCGCTCATTTTCGTGAACAAAGCATCCAAAACGAGCATCTAATGTTACTGGCTAGCCAAGCCGCCAGCACGGCCCATGAATTGGGTACTCCGCTAACGACCTTAAAAATTCTCACTCATGAACTGCTGCAACAAGCACAAGATGAGGATACAAAAAGCGATCTTAGTTTAATGAGCAGCCAAATTAATTTATGCAAAGACAAACTCAACAAGCTTAGCCAGCAAGACACATTAGAGCAGGGCTCAAAACTTGAGTTACCCCTCTTTATCGAACAGACTTTACAGCAGTGGTTACTGATGCGCCCAAGTGCACAATATGATTTGCAAGCATCTAAAAACAGCAGTCCACTTGTTCAATACCCGCAAGTATTACAACAAGCCATTATCAATTTATTAGACAATGCCATGAGCGCAAGCAGCAAGCCCTTGGCACTTAACCTAAGCTGGAACGCCAACGAATGGTTGTTTAGCATTAAAGACAACGGTCCTGGCCTAGGCAGCGAATTTAAATTGCCCAGCTCTCCTGTTAATTCAGAACAAGGCATGGGCATAGGATTATTACTTAGCCATAGCAGCATTCAGCGCTTAGGTGGAAAAGTAACCCTAAACAATACCACCCCTTTAGGATGCTTAACTGAAGTCACCATGCCATTTAATCAAAGCGAGACGTAAGAGCCTTACATGGAACAAGAAAAGCACATACTGATCATTGATGATGACGCCACTTTGCTACTAGTATTAGAGCGAGCACTTAAACGTCGCGGCTTTATGGTCAGCACGGCCCAGACAGGTGAACAAGCCCTAGAGGCGTGCAAATCCTCATCTTTAACTCATATATCATTAGATTTAAAACTTAGCCAAGAAACGGGCTTACACTTGATCCCTCAATTGAGAATTCTCGCCCCCAATGCACCCATCGTAATGCTAACTGCCTATGCCAGTATCGCCACTGCTGTAGATGCCATAAAATTAGGGGCTCACCAATACCTGTGCAAGCCGGTAGATGTTGATCAATTACTGGCTGAATTTGGCAGTGGCATAAGCACTAATATTGAGATTGAGCAAAGCGAACCGATGGAGCAGCCCATCTCCATGAAACGACTGGAATGGGAGAAAATTCAACAAAGCCTACAAAATAACCAAGGCAATGTATCTGCCACTGCCAGAGAGTTGGGCATGCACCGACGCACCTTGCAACGTAAACTCCTCAAGCACCCAGTAAAGCACTAGTCTAGCCGTTAGTGCGTACCGACCTGCTTACTTGGTCTAGTCTATAGGGTAGCGCCCTCTAGACTGCTGGTTATTTAAGCACTTTTTCGGTAACCTACGCGCCCAATTTCCCAAGCTAGGCTAGAGCCATTAAATGCCATTTTAAAATAAGCATTTAAGCGCCTAGGCAATCGATAGATTCCTGATTTATACCCCTAACATAGAGAGCCAGATGTTTAATCTCATTGGAAAAACCACAGAAAACCCAAAAAACGACATACTGTCAGGGTTAACCGTTGCCCTGGCCTTGGTTCCTGAAGCCGTGGCATTTGCCTTTGTGGCCGGTGTTAACCCTCTTGTCGGTTTATACGCTGCTTTCATGGTAGGGCTTATTACTTCAATTTTTGGTGGACGCCCAGGCATGATCAGTGGTGCCACAGGTGCCATGGCGGTGGTGATGGTGGCTCTGGTTGCCGATCACGGTGTGCAATATTTATTTGCAGCAGTGGTGCTTACAGGTGTCATTCAAATGTGCTTTGGCATATTTAAATTAGGTAAATTTATTCGCTTAGTGCCACAACCTGTGATGCTAGGCTTTGTAAATGGTTTGGCCATTGTGATTTTCTTAAGCCAGGTAGGACAACTTAAATTTATTAATGAAGAAGGCACTCTTACTTGGTTAGAAGGCAATGCCATGATGATTATGCTGGCACTGATCGCAGTGACCATGGCCATTATTCACTTCTTACCTAAATTAACTAAAGTGATCCCTTCTGCGCTTGTGGCAATCGTTACGGTGACATTGGCCGCTATATTCATGGGCTTAGATACCCGCACAGTGGGTGACGTTGCTAACATCGCTGGTGGTTTACCTGAGTTCAGCATTCCTGATGTACCTTTCACTATGGAAACTCTATGGATTATTCTTCCTTACAGCTTCATTTTAGCGGGCGTGGGTTTAATTGAATCCCTATTAACCCTAACCCTTATTGATGAACTGACCCAAACTCGCGGCCAAGGTAATCGAGAGTGTATCGCTCAAGGCGCTTCTAACACAGTTAACGGCTTCTTTGGTGCCATGGGTGGTTGTGCCATGATTGGCCAATCTATGATTAATATTAACTCAGGTGGCCGTGGGCGTTTATCAGGCATTACCGCTGCCGTAGCTCTTTTAATGTTTATTCTTTTTGGTGCCGACATCATTGCTCAAATTCCACTGGCTGCCTTAGTGGGTGTAATGATGATGGTGGTGCTGGGGACTTTTGAATGGTCTAGCTTCCGTATTTTAAAGAAAATTCCAAAAACCGATGCCTTTGTATTGATTCTCGTGAGTGGCGTAACGGTCGCAACTGACTTGGCCATGGCGGTTATTATCGGTGTTATCGTAGCGGCCTTGGTTTTTGCATGGGAACACGCTCAACACATTCGCGCTGAAATTAAAGAAACAGACGGCGTTAAAACTTACGAATTACACGGGCCATTGTTTTTTGGATCGGTCAGTTATTTCCTAGAACTTTTTGACCCAGCCAATGACCCTGACAAAGTAATCATTGAATTTAAAAACTCCCGTGTAGCCGATCATTCTGGCTTGGAAATTATTGATACCTTAGCTGAGCGCTATAAAAAGCTAGGTAAAAACCTAAGCCTTAAACACTTAAGCCCTGAATGTCGTCAATTATTGATAACTGCAGGAGACTTGGTTGAAGTGGATGTTATTGAAGATCCAAATTATCGAGTTGCCACTGACAAGCTTGCTTAATTATTAATTAAGCGCATAAAAAAAGAGCGCCATGTGCGCTCTTTTTTTATGCCTTCAATCTTTACATATTAGTTACTCAGGGTATTCAACGCTGCCATTGCGGTAGTTTTCATGCTCAAAGCGCCCTACCCCTCGATCTATAAATTCCGTCGCCAATCTTGGTGTGCCTGCCCGTGCTTCATTAGGCGTAATGTTTACGCTGCCACGGGGAATATTAAAAAAAGCACCTGGGCCTGTGGCCACTTGGGTTTCACCTGCTGCGGCATTACCCCATGTCACGCCCCGTGTTTGAAAAGACTGGAATAACCCCTCAATGGCATTGCCATCGGCATCACCAATCAACATGCTTTCAAAGGTATTTAACGGAAAACACATGGGGTCACCACCTAAAGATAACTCACAGTTGTCCACTGAAATCGCGATGGTTTCAGGTCCTAAAGGGTAAAAGGGATTATTTACATCAAATGCACTCCCATTAGGTAAGCCAATCATAGTCGCTCTAACAGGGTCAGGGTTACCCTGTGCATCCAAAAGCTGAGACGCTCCACTAGCCGTTAAAGGGATAGGGAAAATATCAAATAAGTGATAAGTGTAATCCCCTTCAATTTTTACATCGATATTCCCGGTAAGACTGTGCGCATCCATGGACATCATGCCTTTGGACTCACCAAAGCCGAATCGAAATCCGACAAAATCATCTTGCCCATTTGAGCGGTCATAAACCCACTCTAGAAATGGGTCTTTCATTTCAAACGGCCTAACCTCTCCATGTTGATCTATATACCCCATGGCATAGTTTTTAAAATCAATATCAGCCCCTTGAGCCTCACCTGGAATATCATATTCGCCAAAAACTATTTCATCGGCATTCATGACAATTTCAATATCCATACCCAAATTTAAACGAGTAAAATCCAAACCATCTTGATTGTATTGATCTATACCGATAAAAGCCTGGCCCTGAGTAAGCGCTAGCTCATCCTCAGACATAGGCTGTAAGTCACCGTGGACAACTGGTGCAAATAAAAGTGGAACGAGGAGGTAACCAACAACACGCATGAAGCTTCCTGCTTATTATTATTTTTATTAAAAATCCTTATGGTTACTATTTGGGAAATGACCCTTAAATGAAATATCTTTAACGGCCAAACGCAGGGTAAATCACGCCATTCATACAAGACCTCTCAGCTAGGCTTCGTAGATTTAGCGTAATTTGATAGAAGTTAATACGAACGTGTTAAGTGCCATTATTGAGGATACTGAACACTACCATTGCGATAGTTTGGGTGCTCAAACCGACCAATACCACGATCAATAAACTCTGTGGCTAATCGGGGAGTGCCAGCTGCGGCTTCATCAGGACTAATATTGACTGCTCCATTGGGGACGTTAAAAAATGCCCCCGTGGTGGTCATCACTTGGGTTTCACCCATGCTAGAATTTCCCCAAGCAATAGGGCGGGTTTGAAAAGATTGAAATAACCCTTCCACCGCTTCACCATTTGAATCACCGATCAACATAGATTCAAATGTATTCAATGGGAAACACATAGGGCTACTCGTACCTAAAGCACTGGCAACACAATCATTTACTATGATTTCATCTATTCCTAAAAACCTAGCCAAAGGATCATCGATAATAAACTTCTCACCATTTGGTATACCAATATGCGTGGCTCTAATAACATCCTCTTCTCCTTCAGGCGTCACTAAAGAAGACCTTCCGTTGGCATCTAGAACAATAAAATCTAAAATTGTGTCTGGCAGCGGAGTAAAATCTCCACCTATCTCAACAGATATATTTCCCGTTAGGCTGACAGCATTCATAGACATCATTCCTCTGGATTCACCAAAACCAAAACGAAAACCTACAAAATCATCCGTCCCATCGCTTCGGTCATAAGCAAACTCAAAAAATGGATCCTTCATTTCAAAAGGCCTAACTTCCCCATACTGATCGATATAACCCATAGCATAATTGTTAAACCTAATATCAGCTGTTTCGTTTTCGCCCGCTCGATCATATTCACCAAACACCACTTCGTCGGCATTCATGACAATTTCAATGTCCATCCCCATATTAATTCGCGTGAAATCTAAGCCATTTTGAGAGTATTGATCAAGCCCTATAAAAGCTTGGCCGTCGGTCAACTCAAGCTCTTCTTCTGTCATGGCTGTTAATTGCGCATAACTATTAGAGCTAAGTCCCATTATTATTAATAAATATATCACTCGCACAGCTCAATCCTTGGTCTTGCACTACTTTAAATGGGTACAGTTGGTCCATTATGAGTGCTGTTCAAAAGATTAAATTGGCTGAGGTGCCGAGAATTTATTACAAATAGGCCATGACTTTTCATTAGAAATGAAAAGCCTGCATATAAGAGCAACAAGGATGAAAATTGAGAAAATAAAGCAGGCGCATTAAGACTGACTTAAACTGCGCCTAAAACACACTAGAAGGACAAAGGCAGCGCCATCAATACAGCATCTTCACGGCCATTTTTAGCAGGGTAATAATTTTTACGACGGCCTATTTCATTGAAGCCACATTTTTCATAAATATGTAGGGCCGACAGGTTACTTTCACGCACCTCTAAATACATATCTTTGTTGCCTAGTTCGGTGGCGTTATCCACAAGGTGCTCCAATAATGCAGCGCCTTGACCTTTACCTTGATAAGCGGGGTCAATGCACAAGTTTAGTAATTCTGCCTCACCTACAACATAAGACACCACACCATAACCGACAATTCTCTGCTGGCTTTCCATCACCACTGCGTATTTAGTGGACTTAATGGTTTGCTCAAAAATGGCTTTCGCCCAGGGAAACTCATAAGCAGACTGCTCGATGGCGTAAACCGCACCAAGATCTGACTCTTGCATAACGCGAATGGTCATAAGATTCGATGTTCCAGCAGTATTTTCCATATGCGCTGCTTTTCATCACCGCGAGCTAAACAAGTACTTAAATCTAAACCCAGTGAAACTAAATTTTGAGGTGGCAACCACTGTGCGGCATTGTCTAGGGCAATTAATTGACTGCATGGACTCAACTGTTGGATTTGCTCCATATGTTGCTGCAAATATTTTTTAGCCACTTCCACGCCCTGATCAATATTAGGAGAGTCAATCATGGGCCAAGAAAATATCCCCACATGCCTTGGGCGGCGTCGCTTACCCTGTACAAATTGCGCAAGATTATGAACAAACTTGTGATGCTCTGGAAGCAATTCATTATGACAACTCACAAACCACAAACCCGAGCTGTAGCACCAAAACTGCAAGTTAAACCTAGGGGCCTGTTGAGGAGTTAGTGACTCTTGTTGCTCAAAAGCGGAAGGAATATTCACATTTCGAGTAGCAATGACTGTAGGGGCAACCACGGCTTTCAAAGCTTCAGTGGCTTGAGCCATGAAGCCTGCACCCACCGGTGCTGGACTTGTGCTGGCAGTTAATGGGGCCACAGCGTCTGACGCTATTGTTTGAGGCATGGCCTGCACAGGCTGTGGTAGTTCTGCCTGTGCTTGAGCCAATAGATGCTCACGGTGAACCCAAACATCAATGCCCAAAGCATCGAGATAGGTTAATTGGCCAGCATCATAATCCATAGACATGGTTGAAATTACACCGCGTGGGCTTGTGGATGAGCTTTATCGCTACCCGATTCAAGCTGATTAAGAGCATCGATGTAAGCTTTAGCAGAGGCCACGACAATATCGGTATCAGAACCTAAACCGTTTACGATGCGCCCACCCTTTTCTAAACGAACTGTTACTTCACCCTGACTATCAGTGCCACTGGTGATGGCATTAACCGAATACAATTGAACATTAGCACCAGAATTAGCTAAATCTTCAATGGCTTTAAAAGCAGCATCTACCGGGCCACTGCCCTGAGATTCACATTCGCTTTCCTTACCTTCAATTGAAACCGTTAGTTTAGCGGTAGGTATTTCACCTGTTTGGCTATGAGCTTGTAATGTGACCAGCTCGTATTTGTTATCTTGAGTGCGTACTTCACTGACTAACGCCTGCAAGTCTTCATCAAAAATTTCATGCTTTTTATCGGCCAGTTCTTTAAAGCGTGCAAAAGCCGTGTTTAAAGCTTGATCAGATTCAAATGACACACCCAGTTCATCTAAACGAGCACGAAAAGCGGCACGGCCTGAGTGCTTACCCATGACCATTTTGTTAGCACCCCAACCCACGTCCTCAGCTTTCATGATTTCATAGGTTTCTCTGTGTTTAAGCACACCATCTTGGTGAATGCCGGACTCATGAGCAAACGCATTCGCCCCTACAATGGCTTTGTTTGGCTGGACTGGAAAACCCGTAATAGAAGAAACCATTCTTGAAATAGGCACAATTTGAGAAGTATCGATATTAGTCGACATATTAAACAGATCTGAGCGAGTACGAAGGCCCATTACCACTTCTTCTAAGGCCGCGTTACCGGCACGCTCACCCAAGCCATTAATGGTACATTCCACTTGGCGAGCACCGTTGGCAACCGCTGATAAAGAGTTTGCCACAGCTAAACCCAAATCGTTATGGCAATGTACTGAGAAAATTGCTTTGTCGGCATTGGGGATGCGGTTTAATAAGGTTTTTATTTTATAACCAAATTCTTCCGGAATGGCATAGCCCACGGTATCAGGGATGTTAATTGTGCGCGCACCGGCATTAATGCTGGCTTCAATAATACGACATAAGAAATCATCGTCTGAACGGCCAGCGTCCTCACAGGAAAATTCAACATCAGCCACTAAGTTTCGTGCACGCTTTACTGCATATACAGCACGCTCAATGACTTGCTCAGGGGACATACGAAGCTTGTATTCCATATGAATTGGGCTGGTTGCAATAAAGGTATGAATTCGTGCCATTTCAGCCGCCTGCAAGGCTTCGGCAGCGCGATCAATATCACCGTCAACGGCACGAGCCAAAGAACACACAGTGCTGTGTTTAACAGCCTGGGCCACAGCTTGAATAGAATTAAAGTCCCCGACACTGGCAGCAGCAAAGCCCGCTTCAATAATGTCGACTTTCATTTTTTCTAGAGATTTAGCAATACGAACCTTTTCGTCCTTGGTCATTGATGCACCAGGGCTTTGCTCACCATCACGCAAGGTGGTATCGAAAATTACCAATTGGCTCATAGTCTTCTCCTAAAATCTTTATCGGGGCTTAAAGCGCCTAAGAACTGTACAAATTATAATCTAGAATATTCAACACTGCAGAATTTAAAGGGCCCTCAATCTTATTCAATATTGAGGCACCAACAATACGATGTTTATGAATATATAAGGTTGTTTTTAAGCAGATGAATTCTGGCACTTATGATAGCTACTGGCGTAGCAGATGCCAAGTACCGCAAGCCTTTATTGAATTGGCGTTGCGGTGAGGTTGGATTGGATATTGAAGTTTTGCATTTTAAAGCCATGAATCATGGTTTGTGGAATAGTTGGCTGGTTAGCATGAATCAAATTAACCGATTCAATATCTAATTCCTTAAACTGTAAGCTGGCTGCAACAGCAAAGCCCATGGGACGATTTTCTTTATCTGCCGCACTTAAAGTGGCCGTATCTTTATATTCATAAGTACTGGCACCCGTCATAATTTTTTCTTGAGAAGGATTCGCTTTGTTAAGTACCTTTGTGGGCGCCACATCAATAGCTAACTCAAGCTGTACGCCGTGAGTGTTATCGCTGTCGTTATACCCATCGGAAGTCGTTATATTATCAAAAACGATACTGGTGCCGGTGCCATTAATACTATTGCCGTCTACATCAACAGAGCGATTATTTTCCCAAGTAAAAACGTTGGCTTTTTCGCCTGAGCGCTGCTCCCAATTTTGCTTCATAGCAATGGTCACACCTTCTGTACCTTTATCAACCCAGTAACCGCCTGACGCTTCACACGCTGAAAGGTCACCCCCGGTTCCCCCTAAACAAGATTCTCCCCCAGCACCACCTGCTGTTATCACTAATTGCGAATCGGTCTGGTAAGTTTGCATTCGAATTCGGCCAAGACTTTGACCGGTATCTTTATCACCCCAGCGTAAATTCCCGATATCCATATCGCTCCATTTTTCACCCTGAACAAGCTTAATACCATCATTTTCTACATCTAGGGTGTAATCTCTAAAGTGGTATTCATAGACAACGTCATCTGCCCACACGCCGACGACACGGTCATTTGTGTCATCACCATCGTCATAATTTAAAATATTGGTAGAGAAGGCAAATGTAGCATCGGTTATCAACAAGTCACCATCAAAACTCAAGCCGCTACCAGTTGCCCCGCCTGTGCTCATTTTAATGCCGCCATTAATCGTAAATTCATAAGCAGGGTAAATACCTAGTGGAAGTAATAATTCTGTCCCACCTTGTAGCGTCGCATTCGTCTTAGGGTCGTCTGTTGCTTTGCCTACTTTAAAGCCGTCTATCGAGTAGCTACCTTGATAATCGACTAACCCAAGAGCGATGTAGCTTTCCGATCCATCATTACGCACATCAATTGAGACATAACCTTTACCGTGGGACTGAAAATTACTGATGTTAATGGTGTTAGCATCGTCAGTATAAGAAAAGTCCGCTGCTAAATTCCATTCACGATAAAGGCTTAAACCATCACTAGTATTCGTTACACCAGCATAAAATGCAGCCATATCGTCATCAAATCCGGCACTAACCAAAGTGGCATCTGATGTAAAATCTTGACCTGCCCATGCTATGCCTGGCGCTAACTTTAAAATGTTTTGATAGGTAACTGAATCGTGTACGCCATCACTTAAGGTGTAATTCAATTCAACACTGCCCAAAGATTGAGCGCCAATCTGCACGGTGTCGGCTTTGAAGTTACCGACCACCGAGTCCACTTGGACAGCAATGTGATCACCAATTTCAGCGTCACCGGTTCCGATATCCAGAGTTAAACCTGTTGTAGTGAGTGAGCCTGCCATGTCGGCAATATGAAGGGCTGAGCTATCTGTATAAGTGAGATAGTTTGCAGAAGTTTCATCAATTTCAAAAAATGAATTTATGGTAATCCCCGCGCCAGTACGGCCACCACCAAAGACGTTAACATATGAGTCTTTGAAGGCTATGGCTCCGGCTAGCTGGCCTAAGGAGTTAGAACCATCAGCCAAGCAATCTGTGGATTCAGTAAAACACAAGCCACCCAAGGTAAAACTGTAACTTGCGGATGGTATGCCAAAAACTAGGCCTGTAGTGCCTGAAAAATCCATCAAATCAATCGTCATACCGCGTACTGTTGAATTGTAAGCTAGATTATCTACCAGCAGGGTATTACCATTTGTTTGCCAGCGAATGTCTGAGTTGGTGATATCGGTTACGCTATTAACAATGTACCCGGTTCCACCATCACCTTTTAATGAAAACACATTTGTTCCTTCGTAATCAAACATCAAGGAACCAAAACTCTTACGGCTAGCATAATTATCCGCAGCAAAACCTGCATGATTTCCTACTGAAATTGATCCTAATGAAATGCGTGTAGGACCATAAGTACTATTGATAACTAACCCATCTATGCTGTCCACATCAAATTCATGCCTTGATACTGCTCGTGTATCTGTTAAGTAATCGGGTGAATAATCAGGGGCTTCGATTACAATGTCCTTTATACTCAACACTCCACCACTACTAGCATCTTTATCAGATAATTGAAGTTCACCAATTGATGTTTGCTGGTGCAGCTCCACAGTCAAACCTGATTGACCAGTCACCCCTTCCATTAACTCATCCCCAAGCCCCACCAGCTCAGCATGGCTAGCATAAGTTATCGTAAGACAGAGTGAAAAAACAGGAAGTTTAATCATGGTGTACCTACAGGGAAAACAAGTAAATTACCTTGCATTTCTATGGACCCATTAAGTTCAACACCAAAGATATTTTGCTGCTGGAAGCCTGCATCAGTTGGGCGAGCTGTACTGCTATTAGCAATGGTATAGCTTAAGTTTTCAAATCTAACCTCATTAGGCAGACCTATCTCTAAAACCGTTTTTCCGCTCTCGCTGCCAAGAAACTCTGCTACATCACCACCGAAATTATCATCATCTGCCGACGTAATTTCGCGTGCCTTTAATGTCAATCCTTCAAAGGACATTTTCCCGCGCATTTCATCCAGCACAAAATAGCCATTGGTTGAATTTGTATTAACTGACAAGCGTGCACCGCAACGACTGGCTGACCCCGCTTCTTTTTCAGCACACGTTCCCCAAACAGTACTGCCATCATTAGGATCTACGTTGTTTGCATCTCCCGAAGCCCTGTCTCTTATACACATCTCCGAGCCCACGAGACTCCTGAGCATCTCGT
>OLHJ01000107.1_pt1 | contig 31149 bp, 44 predicted proteins | sample 1609491 | NCBI WGS metagenome assembly OLHJ01 (sample SAMN05416861, study PRJEB24817) | seawater metagenome | isolation source: Sea water | place: Canada:Atlantic | collected 2013-11
CATTAACTTCAGCAATGCCCTTTCAACAGCGGGGTATTCTCCAAACGGCTTTGGCATAGGTTACTCTTCTACAAGTCTCGCCAAACATGCTACAATTACATTAGACCCTAGCGGTGTAAACAGTCTTGTAGCTAAGACGAAGACTACCTCTGCTGTCAGGATACTTACAGGCAACTCTGCGAATGGTATTGTTTACGACTCAGGCGAGAACTCTCTTGCTGTGGTGGCTTAGACGCAATGACACATTCATTTATTAAAATAGGGGGATCAGATGTCTACTATACTTAGAGGCGACGACAACTTCGATAGTGCTAGTCCTATACCTGCGGGTAACTTCACAGCAAAGGCTTGGGTGAACTTCAATGGCACTGGTACTGTATCTATTCGTGCTGATGGCAATGTCAGTAGTATTACGGACGAAGGTACAGGGCAATATAAAGTAAACTTCTCAAGCTCTCTTGGGGACGTTAATTACAGTGCAACTGGGATTACGAATGAAGCTGTTACTGGAAACAGGTCTTCTGGGTGGTGCATAAGATCAACCACAAATAGTCTTATGCTTACCTCCTCTATTGTTCTTGATGTGGGTTCTCAGTCCAGTGGCGGTGCTAGTGACCATCAAGTTATCACCATGAATGTAGCCCGATGACCCAGAGAAACACGCGGCCAAGCGTTGACACCCTCAACAGTACGTCTAGCACATATCGGATTAACTCATACGGCCACACCAATCTGCGCCTAGACACCACCAACATCTACGTTGCAGTTCACAGATAAGGAATCAAACAATGTCACAAATACTCATTAAGATCGGCGCTGACACCTACGACGCCGCAGACTACACACTACCAGCAGAACGTACTTTCCGTGGTGCTTGGGAAGCTAATTCTGGCACAGGGGTGATCTCTGTGGACATGGAGGCAGCACGGGACATCTGGCGTGACAAGATTCGCCTAGAACGCATAGAGCCGCTAGAGTCACTCGACACAGCTTTTATGAAAGCATTGGAAAGTGGTGCTGACACAACACAGATCGTTGCTGACAAACAAGCTCTTCGTGATGCTCCTAGTGACCCTGCTATTGACGCAGCTACAACCCCAGAGGAACTTGCAGCGGTACAACCTGCTGGTCTGACAGTGGTTTAAAGTAAACAATTTCAGAATTATTTAAAGGTAGGCGTTGTATGAATAATGTAGAAAAAACATTAGTAGATTGGTCTGCAATTACTGTATCTGTAGGGGCGCTGTTTCAATTTCTTCCGGCTGTGGCATCCCTACTTTCTGTAGTATGGTTATCTCTAAGAATATACCAAACGATTAAAGAAATAAAAAGTAAGGATTAAGATATGGCTGCTCCATATACCAACATTAAATTTTCTGATGCTGCTATGCCTCGTATTGCACAGGCAACAGGCTATAGTAATCCCAACTATAATAAGGCGGGATTTCAACAGTTTCTAGCTCAGAACCCAGACGCCAAAGCTAAGTATGACCAATTTCAGCAACAGGCTGTAGGTACTATGATGGCATCTAGAGGTGGTGTCGTCAAGTTTGTTGATGGTGGAATGGTATCAAAAAAGTTTGATGCCGGTGGTGATGTTGCTGACCAACCTAAAATTGGTGCTGTAAAACCGGGTCAAGATGGTGACCCTGATTATTACTGGAGTGGATCAAATTGGTCAACAAATAAGCCTGTAACTGAAACTCCTACACCTGTAACTGCACCTACTGCTACTCAACCTATTATTACTGCACCTGCTGCTACTGCTACTGCACCTGCTGCTACTGCACCTGCTGCTACTGCACCTGCTGCTACTCAACCTATTATTACTGCACCTGCTGCTACTGCACCTACTGCTACTCAACCTATTATTACTGCACCTGCTGCTACTGCACCTGCACCTGCACCTGATGTTATAATTGAGCCAGAAAATCCAGACACATTCGTAAACCCTGCAACTTTAGAGTTTGGCCATACGGGTCCAAACTATACCTATACAAGAGCATCTTCTGCTGCTCAAGCCCGTTCAATAGAAGCCTATTTAACAAATACTCCTGAAGGTCCATATGCAGAGTATTATAGAAGCTGGATGAAGAATCATGATAAGGCATATAATCCAGACAGGCAAGAAGGCATTGTAGGAGACAAGTATGTTTCTTTTGATTATAGTACGTACCCCCCTACAAAAGTAGAAACGGGGCCAGACTTTGATGAGTTAAAGCGCATTGGTGATACTAAAGAAAACGAAAGAACACCAGAAGACGTTGAAAAATTAAGTAGACTAAGAAAAATTATACCATTAACACTTGATGATGGTACTACAGTTTCCGCTACAAATGCAAGAGCTAGATACGATCAAATTGCTATTAAACGAGAAGACACTATTACAGATGATGATAGGGCTTTTGCTAAACAATTTAGGGCGCAGTATGGTTTTGTACCTATTCCTGATAACGCTAATGTAGGCAGTCCTGAAATTGTAGACCGTACTACAGCTATGATGGAAGGCTTAACACAAGACGGGCAGCCTATTCTTACGGAAGGTATGACTGTTGATGCTTTTGGTGTTCAACAAAAAGGTGAACAGGATGTAGCAGCAGGAACAGGTCAGATCGGTGATGTTGCAACTGTCTCTACGGATACGGCCACAGGTGATACAGCTTCAGATATAACGGCTACAGATGCAGTTACTATGGACGCTGTTGGTACACAAGATGGTGTTTCGGGAGCTTTAGCTGGATTAGACGCTGCCCAGACGGATACAGATGCTTCTGTTACAGGTGTTGAACAATATGACACGAATGTATCTGGTATTAAAGCTGCACAGGGTGAAGGCATTGCTATTGACAACACCATTACTAGAGAAATTGAAAATGGTGAATTAGTTAATGGCGTAGCAAATGCAGATAAGGCTTCAGAGTTTGCAGAGCGCATTCAAGCTGCTACAGCTACACCTACTGAAAAAGCTACAGTACAGGGCCAACTAGAGAAACTATATTCTGATTTTGATGCTGCTGAACCCCCTCCGTGGGCTTCTGGTGCTATGCGAGCAGCTAACGCAGCTATGGCAGCACGAGGTTTATCTGCATCTAGTTTAGCTGGACAGGCTGTAGTACAGGCTTCAATGGAAGCAGCCATTCCTATTGCTCAAGCTGATGCAAGTGTATTTGCTTCTTTTGAACAAACTAACTTGAGTAATAGACAACAACGTGCTATGCTTGCAGCACAACAACGCGCAACCTTCATTGGTCAGGAGTTTGACCAAGCATTTCAAGCTAGAGTATCTAACGCAGCTAAAATCTCAGACGTTGCAAATATGAATTTTAATGCAGAGCAACAGATACAGTTAGAAAACTCTCGTATTGCTAACACCGTCAACTTGCAAAATCTGAGTAACAGACAAGCTAAAGTGTTGGCTGAAGCTGCTGCTCTAGCTAATTTAGAAACAGCAAGTTTAAATAACAGACAAGCTGCTGCCGTTCAAACAGCACAAAATTTATTGCAGCAGGACTTATCTAACTTGAGTAATAGACAGCAAACTTCTATCTTTAAGTCTCAGCAAAGTATACAGTCTATGTTTACGGATGCCGCAGCAGAAAATGCAGCTAGACAGTTTAATGCTACTAGTGAAAATCAAACAACTCAGTTCTTTGCCAATTTGTCTTCGACGACTGACCAGTTTAATGTATCTCAAAATAATGCTTTAGAGCAATTTAATACGGGTCAGGTAAACGCATCCCGTCAGTTTAACGCAAATGTACAAAATCAGAGAGATCAGTTTAATGCACAAAACGCTGTAGTTATTGCACAGTCAAACGCTCAATGGCGTAGGCAGATTGCTACAGCAGACACAGCCTCTCTTAATAGAGCTAACGAACTTAATGCTCGTTCTACATTAGAACTATCTACTCTAGCCTATAACAACACGTGGCAGTTGTACAAAGATATTTTTGAGTTTGCTTTTCAGGCAGAGGAAGGCAGACTTGACAGAGAAAATGCTTTATCCAGAGCAGAAATTCAAGCTGAAGCAGGTGGTGGTTCAGGCAGTGCATTTGGGTCTATTGCTGGAAGTATCGTTGGGGGAATAGCGTCATCTGTATTCTCCGACATTAGGCTTAAAAAGAACATTGAGCCTGTTTTAGACTATGGAAATGGCATTAAAATGTATAAGTGGGAGTGGCGAGATAAAGCCAAAGACTTACAAATTAATAAGAGACAAAATAGAGGCTTCATTGCTCAAAATGTCCTTAAATATTTTCCTGACTTAGTACGTAAAGATGAAGAAGCAGGTTACTTGAGAGTAGATTATTTAGGAGTAGTTAAAAAATGTATGGCCTAACTAAAGACGCATATAGAAGCTATGTAAAAAATCAAAAGCCCTTTGAAAAAGAAAAGAAATCTTTATCTACTGGCGGTCTATTATCTCCAAGCATGTCAAGACCTACAAATACGGATACTAAACCTATATCCGTACAGGAACAGGAAAAGAACGTCGCTGAAAATGCTTTTGCATTATTTAAAAACTTCAACGATAGGTATAAGGTATAATGCGGTATACACAACAAGACATTGAAGATGCACAGGAGCCTTCTTTTGAGGCACCAATTCCGGGTATGAGTCTTACTACAGAACCGGGTTCTCGTCCGTGGGAGCAACCTCCTCAGTATACAACTGTGATGGAAACAGCAGATCACTACATTGAAAATTTATTTTCTCCAGATGGTATAGATTTAGTTGTTACTGCTTCTGAAATGGGAAGTTCTGCATTAGACATAGCAGAAAAATTAACTATGTCTGGTGCCTCTCGTGGTGTTCACAGTGTTGATGTTGGTGTAATGGTGTCTCCCATCTTAGTGGAGGTCATAAAGACTGTAGCTAACTTTACAGATGTAGAACTTCCTATTGGTGATGAAGATGATTCAAATAGATTTAGTGATTCTATGGCTGAACTAATGAAAAAAAGAATGTCAGACGAAGCAGAAACGGATGACGTTAGCTTATCATTTAACTTAGAAGACTTCGATATGTCTGACATGCCTGAAGAAGATGAAGATGATAGGGACGTTGATATGCCAGAAGAACAAGAACCCGAAATGGCATCAGGTTTAATGAGTAGGAGAGTGTAATGAAGGAATTTCTTAAATCATTTGGTGCGGCTCTTGCAACTAGTGTAGCTCCCGGATTATATGGTTCAAACTCGTCCGCATCTCTAGGAAGAATGCTTAAAGACGGTACAAAAGAGGACTTTAATAAGTATCTGGCTGCTAGACAGGGTGCTGTTAAAGGTGAATATGATGCCTACAAAACTAAATTTGATGCGTTTGAACAGCAAGCTAAAACATTAACTGATCTTATTGGTGACAATACTATTGATGCTGAAACTGAGTTAACAAGTCAAGAAGCTGCTGCACGTTTAATGAAGGGTAAAACTAGCGCTGACGTAGGTGAATTAATTACAAAATTTAAGTCACTTCGAGATGAAGATGGTGTCAACATTAGAGGTCTTTTGGGAGACAGTCTAAAAAGAGGTGATGAAGAAGCTCGTCGTAATTATACGACTGCTGATATTGCCCGTATGCAAGTAGGTGGTGGTTTCAAATATACACCTAAACCGTTTGACCTAAGAGAAAGACGCTCAGGTCTTGGTAACTTCTTGCGCGATCAGGGTTTGTTCACAAAAACATTTGAAACTGAACGTGAAGCTCTTGCAAAGAAACAAGCAGAAATGATTACAGCGGGCTTTAATGCAAAGTATACAGGTGATACTCCTTATCAAGAAGCACAGGGTTTTATAACTGTAGATGCAGCTAAATTGAGAACACAAGAGCAGCAAAGAGCTACAGAATTTTCAATACTTAAGTTAGATAATGCTAAAGATGCCCGTAAATATGCACAAGCGCAGGAAGTCAGATCACAAAGACTGTTTGATTCTAATATGTCTAATAATCGTTTGAAACAACAGGTAAGCGAGGGGCAACTAAGTGATCAAGAATATAATAGAAAAACGCGCGAAGTTGAGGCTGCTATTTCTGGGAGAGCGCAAAATATAGCGTTGGTGGACGCTTTGAACGCTGATGCAAAAAATCCAACAGAAGAAACTGCTAATGCTGTTAGGGCTGCACAAGAAGGTGTAGCACAGCATAGCTTAACTCTAAACTTCTACGAGAAGACTCAGGCGGAAGTTGATAGGTTAAAGAAGCAAGACCCCCGATTTGAGTCAACTCAACGGGCTGGTCTGGTTAAGGACAGTGATGGTAATCCTCTTGCTTCTGGTAAAGTTATAGCCTATAAACCCGATGAGGCCGCTACTGTTGAGCAGCAACTTTGGGAAAAAGTATATATGCGTTCATATTCTATGTTAAATAAACGTAATAGATTAAGAGTAAATGAAAACGCATTTTTAAGAAATCTTAGCCCCGAATATCAACAGGATGTTAGACTATATCACTCAGTAATGGATGCAGGTGTTGAAGCTGCGGGTAAGGACGCCACAGCACAAGAAAAAGTAATAGCTGGTGTTAAAGCCCTTTATCCAAATGCAGATGAAGAAAAGCATAAAGCTATTTTTGACAGCGTTTTTGCTACGGACAAAAGAACGGGTGTTGGAGCGTTAATGAAACGACAGACTTCAGATAAGACTAAACCATCTGAAACGGAAACACCTAAGCAAAAAGCAGAAAGAATATCAAAAAACAAAGCAGCAGCTAGAGAAGACTCAGGAGGATTTGGAGGAGCCGGTAAAAATATTGAAGCTAAAAAGGCTGAAATACTGGAAGCAGAAAAAAGATTTATTAAGGCTCAGTCAACTATAAAAACATATAATACAAGAATAACAAAACAACAAGAGGCTAATAAAAGTGGGTTTGGTGCAATTAAATTGCCGATTAGTGGTGATGAATTAAGAAAAGCCCGTAGAGAACAAATTGTTGCCTCTGAGTTACTGCAAAAATTAGACCCCGGAAATAGTCTTTTTAATAAATAATAATCAGGAGATTATATTGTAATGACCCCTTCAGAAGCTGCCTTTTTGGAACTTCAAGAAAAGTATTATCCTTCAAATGAAGAACGAAATAATGAACTATCTCCTGAAGTTGAAGCTTCACCTGATCCGCTGTCTGCTACTCAGGACGGCTATCAGTTTGAGCGTGAAGCTAAACTAACGGGTGATGAAGAAGACTACAAGCTAGATATAATTAACAATAAACCTGTTATGGCTTCTATGCGTCGATATATGCACGATCGTTTTGGTGAAACGGGTATGCAGGAAGACGATGAGACAGATATAGATTTTGTTGATAGATATTTAAATCATCACAGATATTTTACTACAAACAGTGTTTCTTTAGGTAAGCAGGTGTCTTTCTTACGTGATGCCGAGTCATCAACTAAACAGGATTTAGGTAGAATATATTCCCACATTGAAAATAAGGCCCCTATGTTGTGGGATCAATCACTAGGTGATGCTGGTAATACCTTTTTAGATTACGCAAGTGCTGTAATTACAGACCCTCTTAATGTGGCTCAAGCTGCATTGGCTGGTGCCTTTACGGGTGGTACAGGTGCAGCAGCAGTTGTGGGTGCAGGTCAAATAATTGCTAAAGACAGAATTAAAAAAGCTCTTGCTGTACACATACTGGGTAAATCCTTCTCTAAACATCAGATTAAAGGCACAGTTTCCCACGCAGCATTAGGCGCAGGACAGGGCGCACTTGAAGATGCTATGCTACAAGAGATGGAGATGCAGGCGCACGTGCGTGAGGTAGTGGATGATGATGGTAATGTTGAACTAATCGTTGATCCCAATACAAAGTATGAAGACATGAAAACAGATATGGGTCGTGTAGGTGCGGCGGCTCTTTTCGGCGGTGTGTTGGGTGGCGGTGAAGGGTTTTTAATGGGCAGGTCTGCTAAAAAACAAGCCCTGAGTTTCTTTGAAACTAAGCTTCAAATTGCGGGAATTGATAAGGCTGCTTATAATGAAAAGCTAACTATTGACGCAATATTTAATGATCCGGCACAGGGTGATGTTACAGGTAAAATCTCACGCGGTATAGATTTTGACCCTGAAACTGAAGAAGGCAAAGACTTACTAGAGGAAATAAATAATCTTGCACCTGATATGGATGTTGGTGAAATATTAGGACTAGATAAAAAGACAGGTGCTACAAAAGAGGACGTATCACAAGCTACACTTCGTGTGGATATAGCAAGAAAAATGGGTATGATTGCTAGAGATATTGTAGCTGTAAAAATTAAAGAGTTTGATGATGCCTCAAAGATGGGGCTTGAACAGACAGATGATGTACTTCTAAAGCTAATTAGAAATTCTGCCCTAAAGGCAAAAGAAAAACGTGCTTTAGGTCAACAAAAAAAGTGGGGTAAGGGTGTTGAAGTTCCAGCAGCCTCTAAAGACCTTATTGTAGATGTATTTAAATATTTAGGTGATACCACTAATAAAGGTATCGACGGTGTTGAGGAGGTAGACTCCCTATTGGAAGCCAGTGGTAGAAGACAGGACTTCATAGACTTTCTATCTAATGTAGGAGAAAAACAGGGTGAAGCAGGCCCAGTTTATGATGCCGTAATTGAGGCTTTTGATACATCTCTTTCTAATGCAGGCAGAACACTAAACTCTGCGTCTCGTATGGGTAAGCTACTAAAAGAATATGGTTCCTTCACCAAAGATCAAAAGAAAGTACTAGATGAAGTTTTTGGAGATGCTGATGGCACACTACAGACTTTTGAAAGTATGTATGAAGCCATACAAAAATTTGGTAGGGTTCGTCGCGCCTTAATGACTATAACACCTGCAACAACAGCACGAAATATATTTTCTGGTTTAACCAATGTAACATTTGCTACTGGAGCTAATGCCATTGAGTCTGCTGTATATCAGACCGCTAAAGTTATTAGTGATAAAGATTATTCTTTTGGTAGAGGTCTAAAAGAGTGGTGGCTAGATAGCTCTGGTATGCTGTTAAATATGTGGTCAGCAAACAGAGGTGCAGGTAGAGCTATGGTTGACGTAGCTCTAATGAATAATCCTACTATAATGCGTAAGCTTTTACGTAATAATGCTGAATTTGGGGAAGGTCAAAATCTTCCATCTATGGTAAACCTCCTAAATGGATTGAACATTGCGTCAGATGGTTTCTTTCGGCGTTCTTTATTTGCATATGAATTAGATAAAGGTTTTCGCCGTGCAGGAATTGAAGGGGGTATGAAAGGCGTGATTATGGAAGGCAAATCCATACCCACAGCATACTTGAACAAAGCTACAGAAGAAACACTAAAGGGAACTTTTAGTTATAGTTTCAAAAAGAATAAAGGCGCTACTGAAAACTTAGCAAGCACCTTCATTGATTTCGTAGAGAAAGTTCCCGGTGGTACTGTGTTGTTTCCGTTCGCTCGCTTCATGCTAAACTCTATGGCATTTCAATATCAATACAGCCCCCTAAATACGGCAGCACATTCTTTTCAAGCTATCACAACATTGACTGCAAATAGATTTAGAAAAGATAAAAAGAAACTCGACTATGCAGGACTAAGTAAAGCTTTTAGTAGAGGCACTGTGGGTACTGCTGCTTTGTATGCAGCCGTTAAAATGAGGGCAGATCAACAGGAGAACCCCTATTGGAAATTACGTATTGGTGATTCCGACGTTGACACACGTCCCCTATTTCCTATTGCTCCGTACTTACTAGTAGCTGATTTCATTGTAAAAACAGCAGGTATGAACGAAGACGAAATTAAGTCCAGTGTCCGTAACGCTATTCGGGGAGAACCTGTAACCGCAGGTAGTTCGCCTTTGGGTTTAAGAGAGGTAGCAGAAGGTATAGCGGGTCTTAATATGAGAGCCACCGCTCAATTACCTATGTTTGATGCTATATTAGGTTTGGCTCAAAAAGATGAGACAGGCGGTTATTTTGGTACAGATAAAACAGGTGAGGCATTAGGTGAATTTATGTCTTCCTATTTGAAGACTCCGTTTGTGGGTGCTAACTTCTTCAAAGATATTATGGCCTCTTTTGACGAAACAGAAGCAGTCATTAGAGATACGAAGGCTGGTGTTGAGGGTACGGGTTTTCAGGAAAGATTATCATCATCTTTTGGAGAAAGCTTCAAGCAAGTACTGCCTGTTAGGGCGCAAGAAGCATTAGGTTTTGAAGCGTCTCCTGTTCGTCAGTTTGCATATAGAGAAAAACCTGCTTACAGACAAAACACATTAGCCAAACAGACAACAGGTGCCAGATTGGAGCTACCTCCTAATGATGTTCAAGCTGAAATGGAAGCATTAGGTATGCCAGAGTGGCAAAGATTTAAGCCCTCTGGAGACAGGGTGGCAGACTCATATATGAGAAAGGCACACAACCAACATATGTTGGGGTACATAAGGGGTATAATGTATAGCCCTGAATATCAGAGTATGTCTAAGGACATGCGTTCTGAATTTATGAACAATACAATTTCAGTAACTAAAAAAGAAGCTAAAGAAATAGGTGAATACTTTAATATGGAAGCCATTGTTTCCAGATTAAGTGTACAGCTTCCCGAATTAGAAGAAGAGTTTCTTCGTATGAAGGACAAGAATCCTAAGAAAGCTAAAGAGTTACTACTAAATTATTATCAGCAGAAGAATTATGTATACACTGGTCCTTTCCCCCGAAGCAGGTGGATGGGTAGTACAGCTAAAAAAACAAAGGCTGTTGTAAACCAACACCTAAAAGTAATGTACAACGGTATGAAAGATAGTGGTACACTGGGAGACAGTGAGATAGGTATCATAATGACTCTAGCTGCCGACAAATACGGAGAAAACAACCTTACCATTGAAAACACGGGTCTATATGCGTTAGGTCACGAGTTAGGTAAGGTGTTTAAGTCAGGTTTAAAACCTTAACGCTTATCTCCTGACCCTCCAATAGTGCCACGATCTTTACGTGATGAAAGCTTGTTCATATTATCTTTGGCTACTCTGCCTAAAGAGATATCCAGATCAGTGGCGAGTGCGGAGCAGTACCACAGTACGTCTCCTAACTCTGCCGCAATCTGTTCCTTCCAATCGTCTGGACGCTTACTTGCACCATCACGTATAAGTTTCTTTACTTTGTTGGCTACCTCACCAGCCTCACCGGCAAGTCCGAGTGCTGGATACATCAGTTTTGTATTTGCAGGATAGATAGCTGTAGTCTTACAAAAATCCTGATAGTCTTCTAGCGTCATAGCTGCGCCCTTCATGTCCATAAATTCCTTAACGTCTTCCATTAACTTCATGCAGTTTCTCCAAATTATCAAAGTAGGCTTTGTTATAACCTCTTTGCCACTCGCGAGCCTGCATCGTGTGTTCCTTAAACGGGCAGGCCGTCACAATAAGGGTTGCATCATCAACCTTTCGTGTCCACTGTTTAGTACTAGAAAAAGCCTCATACCCTTTATTATATTGTAAGGGTAGAGGCGGGTCATTCTTTAACTTTGGTGGTCTAATGTTTCTTATCATAGGTTATCCTGAAGTGTTGAAATCTGTGTTACATAGCAATCCGCTTTCATAGTAAATCCATATTGATCCACATCTCCTTTAGTGTGCTTGTCTGCAATATCAAAGAAATCAGATTTCTTCATAGTTCCTAAATACCAACCGACAGATAAATCTTTTTTAACACGTACAAATGAATACGCATCACACTTCTGTTTGGTATTAGCTGCTGGTACTACACAATTGTAATGATCCTTTGGGGCAACAGTAGTAGCCACTGTCTTTACGTCTATCTTAGTTCCGTCTTTCATAACTAAATCATAGTCGTATGTATTCTCTAACTCTCCCCCCAAACAATGTTTTGCTACCTCTTCACCTAAGAAGCCAATGATATTGCCTCCCCCGCGTGTTATGGAGTTGCGTAGAGAACCCAACTCCTTCGCTTTGATGCGCGCATTTTCCATCATAGCTGTGCTAATCTCAACTTCTCTCATTTTATTTCCTTCGTACTACCTTTAGCCTTAACGGCTGGTGATGTCCACAACTTCGCAGACCCCTGCCGTGCAGGCAAGTTCTTGTGATCCCGAAGTGTTGTCTTCCATCTCATAATCTTTGAGCTTAGACCAGTCAATGCTTTTCGGCATCGCTTCTTTAAGCGTAGTATACTCAGCTTCAGTGCAATCCTGATACGGAGCTTGCTTATAAGAATGTTCAACGTGAGGGAGGAAACTAACACCCGAAATGCTGTCAAAGTTTTCATATACCCAGTCTCCTACCTTCAACCATTCTTCTTCACGTACACTGACAGTGATAGACGGCTTGTGTTCACACCACGCATTTTGATATACCTTCCACAATTCTAGTTGTTCAATGGCTGACATGTCTTCTCTACACACAGCACTTGAGGGTGACTTCATAGGAAAAGAGAACACTGTTGTGCTTTCAGGTTTCATAAAGTCTGGTTCAGCAGGAATGCCAGAGTCAATCATAAACTGTGTCATAGGGTCTTTATTATCTGCACGTACTGTACGTACATAGTATGGATTGTGGCGGGCGTGAATGCCTGACGCACTATCAACAAGCTGTGACACAGTACCGGAAGGCTTAACGCAGGTGATAGCGGCAGACTGTTGAATGCCCATCTCAAATGCAATCTCTGCGTTCGTATCAATGGCTACTTGTTTTAGTTCGGTAAGCCACCTGTTTGTTTTTGCTAGACCGTCTGAACCATTAAGAATGTTGTGGTCCATAATACCCGTTAGACTTACACCCAACAAACGCTCTTCTTGTGTGTTAGTTTTCCAGATAGAACGTAGATACTTAAAGTCAGTCATGCAAGACTGAAACGTACCTAAGATTGTAGCGTGTCGTACCTTTGTTTTGAGTGTCTCTAGTGTATCTGTAGCCCGAACAACTACCTCAGACAGATTACAGAATTGATATGGCCGTAGAATAATCTCTGAGCAGGGGTTAGTACCCCACTCAATAGGTTTATTGTTTTTAGTTTCTAGCTTTCTGCGACCATTCTTAGCAGCCTGCTTGTGTGCAGCCTGTCTGTTGAAGATGCCCCGCTCACCTGACTTACTCTCGTATAGTGAGTGCCACTCAGAGAAGAATACTTCCATAGTAGGCTTTGTCTTGTATGACACAGAGTTGTTAGCCAGCGCACGTTGCGCCTCATTGTTCCACCACTCACCTGACTTAGCCTTACGCATAGCTGCGTCACCAAGATTAGACAGAGAGATCAGTGCGCTTCTACGTACACCGCCGACAACTACAATTTCTCCAATCTTACACATGATGTCATGTGCTTCAACGGAGAATAGCCTACGGCCTGCTGCACCTTTAAACTTCTCAATGCAGAAGTTGAATAGGTCTTCGAGAGGTTCAGGACCAGATGCCCTACCACCAAACGTCATGAGTCTGGCACCTGCTGAACGAACTTTGCTTACGTCCCATTTAGGAACTTGTCCTGCATACAGACATGCAATGAGTTCACGTAGTGCCTTACACCAACCAGCCTTACTGTCGTCAACAACAATGATTGTGTTGCTGCTATGAAAGTCTTCATTGACTACGGGTAGCTTGTCTACGCTCTCACGCTCAACGCTGAAGCCTACACCTGTACCACACATCAGGATGTACATAGCCTCATCAAATGAACGAGGGCTGTCTACGGGAATGTAACTACAATTGTAGCTACCTACGTGACAACGATCCAAAGCTGGGCCAGCAGTCATCATAGCTCGCATAGAAGGCATGACGCCTAAGTTTAGAACGGAGTCCTCTACCTCAGACAGAAGTGTTTTAGTATGAAAGTACCCAAACGTATCATAGATATAATTACCTACGTAATCAAAGTATCGACTGACTGTCTCTTGCCAATCTTCACGGCGTCCTTCTTCTTCCTTCCACCGTGCATAGCGGCTGAGTGCAATAAAGTTTTGATAGTCTGTAGGTAGCATATTACCCATATTAATTCCCCGTCTGTGTTGTTTTGAAGCCTACAATTGATAAACCACTGATATCGTAGATGATCTCTGTGAAGGTACGCTCAAGTTCCGCAGCCACATTATCATCTGTAGGCATAGGATAGTCTTCCGTATCTACCTCCACAGTAATCATCATACGTACTCTCATTTAGTTTCAAGTGTCCCAATTAATTTATGTAGATACCACTGTGCCTTATATAAGTCTTTCACAGGGTCTTCTGCATGTTTGAACCTATAACGGCTAACATATTTTAGTATGTTACCTTTAAGGTATCCTTCAAATTCAGTCATGCCCATAGACTCTTGTAGTAAGTCTATAGTTTCCATACCACTCATGTTATAGTGATCTGGTTTATTTATCTCGTCTTTAGAAGCCGGACCAGTAACAGATACACCTTCCATATCAACGCCGAACTCCTTAGCCAACCTTCGTTTCTCCTCTCCGTCCTTCATCATCTGTATTGCCTTTGTTACTTCGTACCAAGCTGACATTGTTAAGTGTCTCCTCTCACTTACCAAACCCCACAGAGATTACATTACCATTCATAGTGAAGGATGGTTTTGCTTTTGTTTCTTCTTCAGGCGGCTGGTTCAAGAGATATTCATTGTCATCTTTATTTAGTCCATTAATGACTAACTCTCGTGCCATATTATACACCTCTTCATTCTGTTCGTAGAGATGAATGCTGGCTGATACCATATGAAGAACATTTTCCATCTTCTGTTCGTCTTCAGGACACAGACCATTGTCATCGTGGATGATTGCTTCTACGTCAATGTCACCAGCCCATCTACCATTATCTTCAATAATGGGTTTGAACTTGAGGTAGAAGCTGTCTTCCGTGAAGGAGTCTTTGAAGGTATTCATTTTCGTTTAGTTCCTTTGAAGTCGATGAAGGATGGTATAGCGTCGTTTGGTTCTTCTGTCAACCAGTCTTCTGGTATGATGCGGTCATAGTACTTAAAACCTTTTTGTATGCACCACTGCCCGTAGGTATTTTTTGCACCTTTGTAAAGTTTAGCTTTACTGTTAGTAAAAACAAAACGAATATCCAATTCAGGATGCTGCTTTTTAATCTGTACATGTTTACGTCTGTCTGGGGATGTGAATAACCCTTTAGTCTCAATTATAATATTGTTATTGAGTACGAAATCGGGGGTATAGGTTCTGTAAGATAAGTCTTCCCATTCAATCTTAACCTTTTCATATCGGTATTTCTGTCCGATAATGTCAAGACTTTCGGCAACCTTTACCTCTAAGCCAGACCTATACCCCTTCTTTCGAGCAGCACGAAACTGCTTTCTATTCATCAGTAAGACCAGAAACTCGAAGCAAACTTATGCGCTGGTCGGAATGAACTGTATCCCAACTTCACCATTTCTTGTTGAATGGCTGCATCTGTGTCGCGTTTAGTTTCCATCAAACTACGTAGCATTGTAGTTCGCCTTTCGTTGTATTCCTTTCGTGCTGCTGATAATTCTTCCTGTAGATTGTCAACTGTTTCTTTCAGTTGTTCCATAGTAAGATCATCATATAATTCAGTCATTGTATTTCTCCTCGATGTGTACGTAGTCCACCTCTGGTGGCTCTTTAGCGGTAGAGGGTATTGACGGTCTTGTGATTAAAGACTTGTAGCAATCCCTCTTATAGTCACAGAACTTACACCCTGAATTTAGAACTGTATTCCCCGTTGGCTTTCTCCTATAGTATTCAGGAACTGCCTCAAAGGATCGTTCAAAATCATTAATGTCTAACTTCTGCACCTTATCTTGTAATGTAGTAATTTCTTCGTCAATGTCAAGCTCATCTGCCTCAACATATTTGAAGTTTCCGTTGGCTTTGTTTATTACCCACCAACCACCAGCTTTTTTATCTAAGCCTTTAGCATAGCCTGCTAGTTGTCCTACGTAGCCAAATGAATCTCCTTTCTTTAGGGTTTGGAAATCAGAGAACTTGTGCATATAGGACCACGGAGAGGCAGACTTAACGTCGTCAACAGCACCGTCGATACTAAGATCAGTTGTACCTTTAATGACAGTGCCGTCTTCTAATTCAAGCCTGACCTCTTCGCTGTCCGTATACTCTACACCAGCCTCAGTAAGAAGACCCTTAAAGACGGCTTCCACAATATCACCTAACATCATGTTAAGAATAAATGTGGTAGGTAGTGACCGTTCAATGTCAGGTCTGTTCTTCTGATACCAAAGCTGGCAATATGGTCTGCCTATATTAGACATACGTAGTCTAAATGCTTGCTGACCACCCCCGCCGAACTGACGCTCAAGTGAATCACGAACACCGGATACAATTTGTTCGATGGAGGAATGAGACATCGAAGTCTTGCCATCACGTAAATCCGTGAGTAACTTATGTAGTGTCAGTTCAGCGGGGTGATTCATTTAAGCAGCCTCCTCAGAAGCCACGTCAATGAACTCGTCCACTAAGTCCTTAGTGATATCGTCCACATCTTCTACATTATTCTCGTCCCACTTACTGAGTACGTAGGAATTGTGGTCTTTAATCCAGTCAAGAAAGTTAGTGAAGGTATCTTGATCGGAGTCCAGTAGATCAATCTTATTTTTAAGATCGAGTGCCACACGAGGTAGATAGAAGCTGTCACCATTTGGTAATGGCTTCTCTTCAGTTGACAATACAATGCCGTAGCTCATTGGAAGCTGCTGCATCTTGTACAACTTATTGAAGGGTACATTAACAGAGGTGTAAGCCTCATTGTTATTGACCTCCCAAATAGCTGCAATAGGATCAGGCGTATCCACAGGGTTGCCTTCGGCGTCAATGGCGTCCTTCACTGTCAGTGTACCGAAGATAGCCCGTGTTCTTTTAGTAGCACGGATAACAGACTTGACATTATCAGGAACCTTATCCCAATCTTCAAAGTACTGACTTGGCTTACCACAGTTGAAGCCTCCATCAGTATCCTTTAATTCTGACTTCAGGTCATTAGCCATCACAGTCTTTCGGAACCTATTAGGTTTATCCCCATCACCCATAATGAAACGCTTGTAGAATACACGCTGCATGAAGGGTCGAATGGTTACGTTAGAAGAGTAGATTTTCTTACCATCCGCAGCAGGTTCTTCAATGCGGAAGCTCCCTGCTTCAACGACTTCCACATTAACCTTCTTACCTTTGATGTCCTGCTTTGTAGAGATAGGCTTGTGTTGCAATGCAAGACGCATGAGGGAAGAGGTTTTAGATTCCGCAGATGGTGTACCCATACCTGCAAGCACTGCAAGTTCTGCGAAGTTAGTTGTGTTTAGATTTGCTAGTTCGTTCATAGTAGCTTATTCTCCTGTTAAGGTCCGCAGTTATATCAAAGGACATCTTTGGTGTCAAGCCAATTCGGTCCTATTTTTGCCTCTAAAAGTAAAGGCACGTTGAAGTCTATACCCCACCTCACGTCGATGAGGCTTTTTAGATTATCGTTTGTATTATCAATCACCTGTAGGGTGTACTCCGTTTCATCTGGATGTACGTCCAACACGATTGAGTCATGCACCGTGTTAACGATGCAAGTATTTTTTCCTTTCAGTAGGTTTTCAATGTGAATTAAAGACAGAGGCACAATGTCTGCCGTAGCAAACGACTGCACGGGATAGTTCTTTATCTGTGTGAAGAATGTAGGTGTACCGTTTGCCCGTCTTGTTACGTCAGGAAAAGCAAACTGCCTACCGGAAGGTGTGCGTATGTGACCTTCATTTAGGGCTTCTTTGGCAAGCTCTTTGTGCCATCTGGCAATGCCTCTGTACTTGTCTCCGAAGTGTTCGTAGTACTTAGCCTCTGCTGGTGATCGACCGAATCCTGTTGCTCCGTAGAGTGGTGCGAATGTGTGTGCCTTCGCCTGCTGGCGTGTTGTAGGCTGACCCGCATCGCTGATAACCTGCGCTGTGTAGGAATGTACGTCGAAGCCATTCGTTACCTCCTCTATGGCTAGTGTATCTTGTGAAAGAAATGCAGCCACACGGAACTCCAGTTGTGCGAAGTCTGCCTCAAGTATACTACCACCTTCCCAACGAGACACAAAGCATTTCTTCACGGGGAATGTACCACCACGAGGCATGTTCTGCATGTTAGGATTGCGCCCAGAGAAGCGACCAGTAGAGGTGATTGTTTGTGTAAGCTGTACGTGCAACATATTGTCTGGCTTTGTGAAGGTGTCGATACCACCAACAAATGAGGACAGATAAGTTTCAACAGCACTAAGTCTGATTACCTTATTGATAAACTGTTCAGCAACTTTGTTCTTAGTTCGTACTGCATTAGAAACCAGCAGTGTTAGGTCTTGTTTGTTAGTACTGAAACCACCAGCACTAACCCACTTTGGGTTGGGTGCCTTAAACTTCAAGCCAGCTATTTCATCCGTAGATGTATATAGGTAGCCCTCTGCATCACACGTAGGGCATTTAGAAGGTTTGGAAAATGGCTGACCATCCTTCTTCATCTTACGTACCTTACCCGTGCCGTAGCAAGCTTTACACTGCTTCGCCTTCTTCTTGTATATAATCTCAGAGTGCTGCTTCACACAGGAGTTGAAGTCTGTCTTACTCATGTAGTCATCGAAGTTGTCAGCCCAGTTCTTTTTGTCGTAGGGCTTACGAGAATAGATTAGCCACGATAGTTGTTCAGGGCTGTTGAGGTTTAATGGGTAGTCACCCATAACGTCTCGCGCTATGCCATCCAGTTCATTGATAAGGTCGTTACGTTCTCTGTTGAACTCCTCACGTACCTCACTCAATACGTTTCTGTCAACAGCTATGCCTGTACGGTTCATACGTGCAAGAGACTGCGTTACCTGATTACTGAGGTTCACTGTCTCAAGTAGTGTGCCTTTCTCAATAGAGAGTAGCCGACGCCTCTGTATGTTAGCCAACTCCTGCGTAGCTTTCAGATCAGCAATCAGATACTCAGTAAGTTCAGCGTGTGGTATATCAGCCACACTGTAGCCCTGCTTCAGATAGTTGTGCAGTGTGTCCTGCTTCTTCACTGCAAGATCGTATCGTTCAGAGCAGGCGCTTAATGATAGGGGAAGTTTCTGTCCCTCTTGAAGAACATACTCCGCAACCATTGTGTCCCAAATGGCACCATCATATTTAAAGCCAGTCTCCCACAACCACGTCAAGTCATGTACTAGATTGTGACCAATCAGAACAGTACATTGCTGAAGTATGCGGCGTAGTTCCGTAACGTCGTCCGATGGCTTTTCCGAATGGTTGAAGGTGTAGACATGATGTTCTCCTGTATCAAATAAAACACCCACCATCACTAATGCGTTGGTGGGTTCGTAAGGATCAAGATGAAGCTTGCCGCCTCTCTCTGTGACAGTATTCTCAACGTCGAGAACTACCTTCATGTTTCTCTCCTAATGAATTTTGTCGTCTTCATCATAGTGAAGAATTAAATCCCAGAAGTCAATGATGTTTTGATACGCCTGCCATAAACGCATCATCTCCTCTTGACTGAAGCTATTACCACTAGTCTGTTGACGCCTAATCAACACACTCAAGTTGTATAGCATCTCTACTTGAGGTAGCATATTTGTGTGTCTCCTGTTGATACATCATACAGGCCGTACCTATTTTGATTGATGCTGTAGTACACTTTGTTTAGTCCTGCTGTTTTAATAAAGTGCATACAAACATAACAGGGTCTAGCCATAGCCAACCTACCGTTAGCCATCACCCGACACACATAAAGGTCTAACCCGGCAGCATTCTCAATGCCATATTTAAACAACGCATGTTGTTCAGCATGTAAAAATGGATACTGAGTTAGACCTTTTAATCTGGGATGTGTCTTGTAGCTATTTATCCCAGACGATACGATATGGCGGTCCACCAGAACAGCGCCCAGACGGAACCGAGTACTGCTACTACCACCAACCCCTTCAGAAGCGAGTGCAACTGTTCTCGCATGTGAGAAGTATTTACGTACATTTTTCAACTTTCCTTTCTCTCTTTATCATACGGGATCATTTGAGAGCGCATGATATCAAATATCTTTGCCCTCTCCTCAATGTCTGTATGACTACACAATTCCTCCAATATGGACTTGAAGGATACGGACCCCTCAACAGTGGGATCACCATCTCCTATGTATACTATAACGTCGAAGTCTCCCGCAGGATTTAAATCCACGTAAGTTTCGATGTTAATATTCTTCACGCTCTTGCTCATGTACGAACTCCATTATCATTGGAAAGACTTTAGCAATTTCAGTTGCACACTGAGTGGCTAGTACGCGATGCTCCTTCTGAGTGGAAGGGTCAGTACGTAATTCCACATAGTGAATCCAACTACGTAGAGTACCATTTACATATAGTCTAGTCCGTGTCAAGCCCTCCGGCAGCAATGCTCTTGCTTGCTCTTTGGCTATGTTCATTTTCAATGCCTGATCGTAGAGGCTGAACGTAAGGTTTTCTACATCTGTTTGAGCGCGCTTCCACCACGCCTCAGTGGCAACGTCTGTGTTAGGTAGGGAGTTTTGCCTGTTAGTGAGGTCTTGCACTCTGGCTTCCCTAAACCCATACACAGTTTCAGTGGCTGCATATCGTTGAGAAAACTCTTGCAGAGAAAACGATTTGTGGCGTATCAGTTGTCTCGTTATATCTCTTGAAGACATTATATCAAGACACACATTAGCCATCTCGAATGGCGACCAGTGCTTGTTTCTAATGAGATAACGAATGAGTTTCTCATTATTGATGCCACTAATTTGTGACGCTGGGTTCGACACACGGGCATAGTAGGCGACGAGATCAACTAGATTTTCGTTTACCGATTGCCCTTCTACTGCCCGTGTGAAGCTCGCTAATTGTACTTCAGACATTTGCCTGTTCCTTCATTTCTATATATTTCTTAAGCTTTTTAGCTTTATGCCATTCACTCATCTTCTTTTTAGACTCTTCTGAATGCTTTCTACCATACATAGGGTTATTTGTACCTTTCTGTACTTCACTTAGCTTCTTTCTATGCTCTTCTGAAAGTTTTTTACCTTTAAGTGCTTCACTCATCTTCTTTCTAGTCTCTTCTGAAACTTTTCTACCTTTATTTGCTTCACTTAGCTTCTTTCTAGTCTCTTCTGAATGCTTTCTACCTGTCTGTGCTTTACTTAGATTCTTTCTATGCTCTTCTGAAAGTTTTCTACCATACATAGGGTTATTTGTACCTTTAAGTGCTTCACTCATCTTCTTTCTAGTCTCTTCTGAATGCTTTTTACCTTTCTGTGATTCACTCATCTTCTTTCTAGTCTCTTCTGAATGCTTTTTACCATAGTTAGGGTTATTTGTACCTCTTTTACCATACATAGGGTTATTTGTACCACTAGTGTCAACACGTATAGGCCATCCTGCCGACACATTATAATAGCGATCCCAACATTTTTGTTGCCTGTTCAGAAGTAGATCATATTCCAGTTTAGTCATCTCCTCATCAGTTCCATATGCAAGTATACGCCTCCTTACACCATCTGGAATGGTTCTTTTGGTGAAGGACTCCCACACAGTTGATGAATGTGTATACGTATCATCTGGAGAACCTTTATGCTTACCTAAATAATATTTCTTATTAGGTGCATCATACCAAAGATATAGAAAGGCTTCACTTGACATTGCTTCTTTCTCTTTCAGTTGTTGGCGTCCCCGATAGGACTCGAACCTATGACCCACAGCTTAGAAGGCTGTTGCTCTATCCTGCTGAGCTACGGAGACTTACTTTCTGGTGTGATGTATGTCCACATACGAATGTAGAAGGATGAACCTAATCTGTCCACCTCTTCTTTGGGATACCCGTTGGCTACCACCCATTCGTATATGTCTGACACAGAGTCAATGCCGTTGTTTGGTATAGCTTTAGGAAAACCATACTTCCAACCTACGGGAACGTCTACGTAGTACAGCTTCTGCCTGCCTTCCTTAATCCACGCAGCACTGTCTGACTCTTTCCAGAAAGGGTTAGTCATGTGGCTACGCCAATTGGAAGTGCGGCGCGTCGATGAAGGGTCTTCTGCCTTCTGATCTACGCTTATCTACGTAGGAGTTCATAGCGTCCTCCATACTGCCTTCCCACATACGAATGTCAGGCACAGTCCACGCTGCACCCCAACAGATACCTACGCCCTGTTCGATTGCTGCCTCCTTCATTGCGTCTGCAATGTCATCATACAGGTTAAGTTCCCACGATCCCCGTGAACCTACGTAACACATTAGGTCCACTGCATCTCCCGTAAGATGTCGGGACTTCATTGTCTGTGATGCACCAGATGCAACAAGCTCCTTCTGTCTATCCAGTGTACGTACACCTTCAATGACTCCGAAGTCTACCTTCGTAAGAAGGATTGCACCCTTTACTATGGCCACCAGTTCAGGCTTGACGCCCTCAAGATTCTTTCTTGATCGTGAACTCAGTGCAAAATCAGCCATCCATCTTCTCCGTAGAAAAGAACTTAATGGTATCCCAACGAATGAATACTACATTCTCGTTTGGGATGTCAAGTTGAATGCCCTTATCAGCATAAACCATAGAAGATACATTATCTACAGTGAGGCTTTCAGGTTGGTCACTCTTTGGGTTTACCCCTGTAGTTACAACACGAACTCGCGTTGGTGGGTCATACAGTTGACGTAGGCGGGGTATCTTAGTTGCGGTAGTTCGTTCAGCCATTAGTGTTCTCCATTATGCTGTGTAGCGACCAACTTTGTAGTCGAGGTCACAATGCACTATGCCGTGCCACCCCGTCAACTTGTTTTTAACTACGTTAAGATGACGTTGTGTGTCTTCTTCATCCTGCCCCTCAACGGGAGGGTTCTTAGCAATCAGTAACATGAGGTCAGCTTCCGCTGCCTTACCCGTCCTGCTGCCTTCCATCATACTCTGATTGAGTACAACTTTATTCTCTGCGTCTGCTGATAGCTGAGACATGTAGAGGACTGCACAGTCGTACATCTTAGCTATCTGTCGAGCATAGATTGCGTTAGCCTTCAGTGCTTCATCCATACGAGCGAAGCCACCCGTCTTAGCGAACTTGTCACCCATATCCAATATGAGTACGTCCGGCTTGAATGTCTTACATAGTGTCTCAACCCACGCCATATCTTTGCCTGTTGAGTCCTTAATGTAGACACGATCCTTCATCATCTGCCACTTCTGTAGGGCAACCTCTTTATTCTGGCTGATGTTGTGTACGTCCTTACCCAACGCAGCGGTGAGGTATCTAGCGCCAACACGGTGTGCGCCTTCCTCATTACAAAGTACAACACACTTTGCACCCTGATCCGCAAAGCCACCCGGACCACACACAAGACTTGCGTGAAAGGATGTCTTGCCAGTGTTGGGTCGTGCCCCAATCTCCACAAGATGACCACCGTTGATGCCCGGAACCTTACGTGCAAGCGTAGGAATGTTGAAGGACCATCTAGTCTCCAAAGCATTCTTAGATAGTAGTGTCTCAAGAGATATGTCTTCCCACTCCACACGTAACTGAGGTAGGAAATTATCTTGGTGGTTCTCAAGAAGCTCACGCAGTGGTTCTAGGCTAGTCTCTGTACCATTCACATAGTCAAAGCCTAAGTTGGCAATGTCTTCACCAACCACCTGCTGAAACATTTTAATGAATACATCTTGTGCTATGTCAGAACCCATAGGGTCTTGACGCCTGATCTTCTCAAAGAGAGAGGAATACGCAGCCTTCTGTGCTGTAGTCATCGAAGGATTGTCAGCCATAAAGATGGCCTCAATTTCATCCGGCTGAACAGCCCTGCCGTAATTCTCCATAGCTTCGTCGATAGATTTCTTTATCTTCTTACCATCAGATGAGAAGATGCGGTCAGGGCATTTGGCTCCACGATGGTCATCGTAGAACTCTTTGTCCATCAAAGACCTGAGTATTGCTAATTCCATATGAGTCTCTCCAACTCGTTAAGATCAGTAGTTTTACCATATTTAAGATCGTCAGACAAACGCAAAACACGCACCTCTGGTATGCACGATCTTAACTTCCCCGCTATCTGAAGCGTCTTAGGTAGGGCGTCAGGGTCGAGAGCGACGATAACTTTATCGAAGCGGGAGAGAAACACAGTGTGTAACTCCGATAAAGATGTTCCGAGTAGGGCTACTCCCACTCGGTCGTCACCCCCGACCACATACGCGCTGATGCAGTCCTCCACCAGCACAGCCACCTTACCACTGCCTTTATGGTATGGCAACCCCGAATCGTTGTATCGTTTCCATTTAGGTAGGCGGTGGCTAATCGCGCGCCCTGCTGCATCCACCAGCATACCATCTGAAAACACCTGAAACACAACGCGATGGTCCCTAATGTCATACATTACATGCTTCGTGTCAATACCCCACTGACCACACCACTGAACTAATTCGATAGGCTTGTCATACGTAATAAAGTTAGGACGAATAAATTCCGTTACTGCTGCGCCTGTGATAGGAGCAGTCTTGTTTAGCTTATTTAATTTCATTACAATATCATCAGCAGTCATACGAAGTTTAGTCCTACCCTTAATGTTACAACCTGCTTTGTAACAATTCCACAGTAACTCACCACCTACATTGCTGGCTGTGAATGTCTTAGACCCCTTACATACAGGGCAATCTAGTCTTACAGACCTACCCACAGCTAATTCTAAATCGTTTATGTAATCTAAGATATTCATAGTCTCTCTCTCCTCTAACTGTACTTAGTATGGGGAAGTGTCTTAGCTTAGTTCTAAGACTAATAGAGTTATAATATATAAGGTTTATATATATTATATATCTCTACTCTCCGGCTTGTAACCAATCTTTTAGCACGTATTTTTGTGGTGTGCAACCACTTTTTTTGTTACCCCCTACTTTTTAATGCCTCCGTGGCACCCTTCAACGTATTTTTTAGGTAGGGGCTGAGTGAAGATGGTGTGGTGTGACCCGTCACTTGCATTATGGACGTAACAGGAACACCGTTCTCCACCATCTCAGTAGTACCCGTGCGTCTTAGATCACTCAACCACATATTTGTGGGTAAGTCAGCAGCCTTCAGTATTTTCTTAGCTACACGTGAAACATCCGCACGTGAGTAAGGATAGAACTCCCCATTAGCCGGGTGTACGTGTGGTGCCACGTAAGGTTGGAAGCCAAAGTCCTCGTATTGCTCACTCAACATTTCATGTAGCTTATCCTCTATTGGAAGATACACCGTTGCGCCCCGCTTAGTTTGTAGTATAGTGACCTGACGCGCCCTCAGATCAACGCAGTCCCACGTAAGGAGTCTAAGGTCATTCATCCTCTGCACCCACGCGTACCCCATCTGACATATAAGTCCGATGTTGCGCCACTCCCAATTATTGTAGGCTGTGGATAGAAATTGTTTGACCTGATCCTCCTCCCACATTACCCGTCGAGGTTGTGGGGTCTTAACCTTAACACGCGAGAAGGGATTACTCTCTATGAGTAAATTATCTAGCGCATGATTAAACAATACTCTTGCGACACGAATAGCTTTCGAGCTAACATGTAACCCGTGAGCATTCCTTATCCCATCATATATGCCTTTAGCCTTCTGCACGTTGACTGCATCTATTTTGCAATCGCCGCTGTGCCGCGTAAGTATATCAAACATATACAAGTAGTCTCTCGTAGTTGTATCCGCCAAGTCACTGAAGTTACTATATATTTTATAGTGTTCAATGAGGGTAGATACTTTGTCTGTACTACTAATCCTTTTAATTCTGTTGGCATCATCCCACTCCTGCATAGATTTAAGGATGGGTTCGACCACCCGCTTAACCACATGTACGTTGGCACCAAACGTCTTTCTCTCCGCTATGCCAACGTCAATATATTTTTTAGGCGGGTAGAAACGGTAGCCGATCCTCCGATTACGATACGTAACCTTTGATACGTACTTAGGTAGTTCTATTGTCATAGCTTTGATAACCTCTTATCCCCACGTGTGATTACACCTTTTAGTACACGTTCCACATTCCTGTAGGACAATGTAAAATGTAGAGTACCCTCTATGATCTCATATGTGAAGTCCCTACCCCCTCTGTCGTTGGTTAGCTTCAACTCATCCCCAATTACATTTAGGGGTTTGTCAACAGGTTCAAGCCAGTATCTAGTGTAAGAAGATGCCTTAGAGTACTGGTATCTAATCTTAACAGATCGAAGTTTAGGTCTGATGAAGACATCCTGAAGATTTTCACGTCTTACAATGTGTCCATATGACATTAGTCTGCGTATCCTTCCACGTACCGTTTCTTTCTTCCATCATTAACAGCCAGTAGTCGGGTGGCCTCATGCCCCGCCACCCTAATAGCCTCACCGTTGTCAGTCACCCAGATGTTTCTTTCCTTCCTGCTAACAAACTTATACACAGTCACGCTTGTGTCATCAGTGACGGCTGCGTAGCCTGCACGTCGGGGTCTTTCTATGTGTGACATACTACGCCACCTCCACTTCAACGTCATCATTAAGAAACAGATCGAACTCGTATCTCACGGTCTTACCATCCTCCATATCTTTTGAAGTTATGATAAGCCTCTTAGAGGTATACGTATCAGTCACCTCTGTCTCAGACAATTTGATTTCGCTAACTCGGTGTATGTACGTGTGCATTAGTCGTCCTCCTCATTGTCCCACCATAATGGTGTATTTGTGTAGTTACATTTAGCGAAGTGAGCCTTCTGTTTCTCCGTAAGTGTGTAAGTTAAGACCCACAAAGAAGCTTTATGGGTTTTTAAGTGCCCATTATAAGTAAGGCTTGGGTTCATTTCAGTTCCTCCTTTGTCATAATACTGAAATCAGGATCATCAGTCAGTGATACCCACCTCCGCTCACCAGTCCGTTCAGACATCACAGTAGCGAATGGTCCCTTCAGATGAGCGTGACTGGAGGCTTGAATAGAGGGCGATGTCCAAACCATTCTCCATTCAGCGCCGTGTTCTCGGATGCGGTTCTTACCGTGTTGGCTTATGCCTTCAAGTAGTAGCATCATTCATCTCCTTTATTTTGCTACCCAGTATACCGTTGGCACGGTTGGCTACCTTACTTAAAGGCTCACCCCTACCCCCGAATACTGCCAGCGTTTTCTTTTTAGGTTCTTTGGTTGCGAGTACATACCACGTAGTGTTATTCGGGTATTCAATGAAGACACTCCAGAACTCATCAAAGGTAATCCTAAGCTTACCTCCCTCCGCCAGTGCTAGATGTGCAAGCGTCTCAACGCTGTTGTATTTAGCCATAGGCTGTGTCTCCTCAGTTGAAGGGGCGGAAACTATTGCTGACGCAATAGCTGAAGCAGAAGCGTCCGATCTTAACAAACCGAATGCCACCCACACGTTTGGTTGCTACTTTTAGCATTATCTTTCTTCCTCCACGTAGAATATGTGATCCCCGATCTGGCCTAACCTAACAAATTTAGGTGACTTAGACCAGTAGGGTTGTACATATGTCGCATGATAATGGGTAGCCCCCAAATTCTCATACGGTGCATCATATGCTTCTTCGACGGCGGTCTTTGCTGCTTCCCACGCAACCTTATCGCGGGGACGTTCAGGCTTACCATCCCAATAGAATGAGAACTGATGGCGCTGCTTCACCACAGAACACACATCATTTGGAAAGCCTGAATGGTACATCCTGTTGTTGATGACATGAACCACCTGACGTTGACCGTCAGGCGGTTGATTGCGAGCCTCATAGTACACCGCTATTGCAGCACACAGAAAAGCTGTCGTCAGCATGTGTGCTACCCCACTTCCTTCCATATGGATAGGCTCTTTTCAAGATACTCAACCTGTAAGGTAAGCGTCTTGTTCTCAGCCATAAGCCTAGTTAGGCGGGTAGAAAGTAACTTGACTTCCTTATGAGATAAGTTGCTTACTACAATTTCCGTAGGCTGATAGGGGACCACACGCTCAGTGGATTTAGTCGGTGAAGACATGATATCTTTAAACTTCTTTTTTCTTTCTATGGTAGCGGGAGGCTGCCTGCGGCGGAGTCCAATTTTATCCCCGTCTTTTACGAAGTACCATTTCCTTCCGTGCCTGTCCGCCTCACATGTGATTAGACCGCTGTTTACCCTTTTAGCTAAGGTAGGACCAGCTATGTGAAAAATGCGTAGGAACTCCTCTTTGTAAACGAAGTTTGTCTTGTAGCGCTTTGTATTTTTACTAATGTTCATGTGACTGTCCTCAGTTGTAGGTGTGTGGTTGAATGAAGAATTTACGGGTCTTCTTACCCCAACGTAATACGAATGCACCCTGCATCTCATACCACGTAACGTCGTCAGGAACTGGCAGACTATCCAATTCATCTTTCCAGTCTTGTAGTGTCATGTCATTCACTCCTCAGTTTTCCGTACATACGGAATTATTTGTTTAGATAGAGGGTGGCAACCAATGCCGCCACCCCCATTGCAAGCCACTCTACCGTCATGCTGCAACCAATGCAGACCAAGCGGGGTCTGATACCCACTTGTTTACTTGCTGTTCACGGCCAAACATCGTGACGGCTTTGTTGTCACTCTCCTTCTTACGTTCTACAAGCTTGAAACCGTTGCGCTCATCCGCATACGTGGCGTAGTTCGTGAAGGCACTGTGAAGTGCAAACATATTGTGGCCACGTGTGCTTGCCTCGTTCAGATACAACGTAGACATCTTCTCCACCTTACGTGGGTGCTTGATGATACGATCCAGAATAGCCCTAACCTCAGTAAGATCAGTCTCCCGATCAGCCATCGTCTGAAGCTGACGCCCGTGCTGGTGGAAGTCTGTCTTTGCGTCATTCAATTCGTGGATGAAGTTATCCAGACTGAAGCCAGACGTATTCTTCTTACGCACCTTACCCCAGTCACCACTGATGCAGCCGTTCGTGCAGAAGAAGTCGATGGCTCCGAAGTAAGTCTGATTACTACACAGGCCATCTACACCGTGCAGTGCGACGATACGCTGCGCCACATCAGTCTGATGCTTCTTAGTGGTGACGGTATACCTGACGTTTGGCAGTGTGATATCCATCAACCCGAATGCACCGTTGCGGGCAGTATGCCACTTGACTTTGGCATCAGCTAAATCATTCCACCCCAGATTATCTGTGATGGCTGCTTGCACCCGCCGAAAGAATGCAGGGTGTGGGTTGTTGGGATACGAAGACCCCACAATGCCAACAGCCTCACCCGTAGAGGCGTTGACGACATACTTCTTGCTGTGCAAGCGCGTCGGCTCAAACTCCACATTGAAGTTGAGGCTGTCAGGAATGTCACCAAAGATGCGGGGATCAACCCCGTCAAGTGGCATAGCAGAAGGCGCTTGTGTAATCATATCTAAAGGCATAGCTTAGTTCTCCTCGTTTGAGTTTGCTGCGGCAGAAAGCACTTCATAGGCATAGTCCCGCAGTGCCTCTACTGCGATCATATGATCTACGAACCTGCACTTGTCATCCTCCAGATGATTTTGTGCATCCTCCTGATAAGTCTGGTAGTTTCTCCCGTGAATGAGGGGGCGTACCCCGTTAAGTGCAGTTGTCAATTCGTATGCGGCTGCGTGCAACGCTTTTCCTGCATGAACGAAATCGTTGACTTCGTTACCGTTGAGGTTAGGTTTCGCTTTCATGTGATCTCTCCTCACTTGTATTTGGTTATGCAGTGAACGTGGAACGCCGACACGGCGTCACCCGTAATCAAACGCTTGTTGGCACGATTGCCTGCAACGTGGCAGCACCAACTGTCCCACCAGTACTCTGACCCCTCCTGCTGACATATTTTTACGTATGCCAGATTCCTTTGCAGGCGGGTAGCACGTTTAGCTTTGGGTTTATCCTTAAAGGCTCCCTCCTTCAAGCCCATACGTTTTAAGTTATGGGAATCCATACAGGCTACATCGAAGCCCATACATTGCAGCACGAAGCCTGATTTAGCTATGCCCAGACCGGGCGCATCCAATAGCATCAGGATTGCCTCCGCAATAATTTCAGGGTCATTCCTACCCATATCACGGAGGTAGTGAAGTCTACCCCACAACCACGAGGCGTTCTGGCGGTAGTATTCTACGCCCTCCCGCTTGTGTCCACAATTTAGATGGCGGGTTGCGTCCCCTTCTTTGTGGAAGTCATCCATCTGCAATTCAACTGTACTCAGCCCCTTCTGAATGGTACACCACACAAAGAGGAACATGTAGAACATATGCTCCGGCGACTGAGCTACGTAATCCTCAATTAACTGGACATCCCGTTTATACATGTGATCTCTCCTTTATACGAAGTTATAGTTGAGGCAGTAATAGCTAGTATGAATAGAGTGGGTATGCTCCCAGTCAGGCTTTGGGCGTAACCTATTTGTGAAGGGGTTAAGCACCGCACTTCCTGTGAAGGGGTATGGGTAGGAATTAAGAGACGTTGTTCGATCAGAACCGTTCGCCACTGCCGACACTAGACTACCAGCCTCCGCACACCCCTCCCCCATTAAGACTATCCGAAGCAAAAGCTTCAGTTTAATCTTTCTGCCATAATCGTCTCGCACCTCTATCCTTTTATTGGACAGCAGGACGAGCCAATCTTCAAGACTACGAATGCCTTCATCGGGATAAACATGAAGGGCAAAGTCCCACCCTGCACTTCGTTTACCAAAGTGCTTTTTGTCACCCTCTTTATCAATTACGTAATAATTTGTTCCCATTGTGATCTCTCCTTCACATTAAGTTTTCCGTACATACGGAATTTTAGTTATCAGGTTTCAACTTAGCGAGCGCCTTCTTAAACGCTTCAAGCCCATCCTTCTGATGCTTCGCGTGTGATACAATCTCCGCATTGCGCGCTGCAATACGTTGATCGTTGCGCCTCCAGTCGTTCTGCGTGTCATCAAGAGACGTTGTGAGTATCTCCCAATTACCGCGCTTGACGTTGCCCGATACTAGGTGAATGTTTTTGTGTCCCAACTCGGTAGCCCTTTCTAAGTTTTCCGTACATACGGAATTTTGGTGTGTGGGTAGTGGGTATATATCTCTGATTAACTATATATAGTATATCTTACATAGGAATAGGTGTAAATGTGACAAAGTGTCGCACCCTAAATGAGGTTTGATACATTGAAATTAGTTTGCGCTTTATCCCCTGTCATAGTAAACTAAATTAGTTTGCGCTCTCCCCCTGTCATCCAAATCGTAAACCAGAAAAAGAAAAGAA
>OLHJ01000109.1_pt1 | contig 30693 bp, 23 predicted proteins | sample 1609491 | NCBI WGS metagenome assembly OLHJ01 (sample SAMN05416861, study PRJEB24817) | seawater metagenome | isolation source: Sea water | place: Canada:Atlantic | collected 2013-11
CTGGTTCGGGAGCAGGCTCAGGTGCTGGTTCGGGAGCAGGCTCAGGTGCTGGTTCAGGAGCAGGCTCAGGTGCTGGTTCGGGAGCAGGCTCCGGCTCCGGTTCGGAAGCCGGTCCAGTGACAGGTCGACATGCCGGGTTGTTGCTATTCAGGGTGCAGGCCAGTGCTCCATCACCTCTAGTTTCGTTTGGGTTAACCCGTACTTCACTAGTTTCCTGAGCGACTGCGGCGCCAGTTGTATCAACTCCTGTAGTTGCCTGAGTATCTTGAAGGGTTAATGCTGGTGGCTCCAGTGTCCGCTCATCATTTGCTGGAGCTGCTGCTCTGTCATCACCTGCGCTAGCGGTGTTTTGATCATCTGCTGCTGCATCTACGTCAGCAGCTCCGTTTCCAGCAGCGCTTGCATCACCATCGTCACTCTCACTTTCTTCTTCGCTTTCAGCTTCTTCTAGCTGCGCGACAGTTAATACAGGAATATTGCCTAATTGATTAGGTTGCAATAACAGGCCTTGCGGAGGTGTCTGGTCATCGAAAGCAACACCAAAGTCAAAATCGGCACCGACACCCAGGTCTAGCGATCCGGCGCTGTTATTGAGTTGAGTTGCTCCGTCATAGACTGCGACATAGAGGCCACCATCGAGCACGGCCTCGTGATCGGTGCCGCGAATACCAATATTAGATTGCTGTGTTTGGACATTGTAGGCGCTGCGATTTTGCTCGCCAATCCTGCCGGTAATGGTTCTAAATCCACCCTCAATAAGACGCATGTTAATAATGTCGTTATCAATGTCTTGCTCAAAGCTGTATGCAACAATTTCAAACTGAGTGGATTCTTTTAGTGATACTAGTGCAGAGTCAGTCATCCGAATCTGGGCAAAAGCCTCGGGCTGTGTTACAACTGTATCCCCTACGAAAATTTCCGAGCGGCGACGTAGTGAGCGCGAACTTCCTGTGGTATCAACAGCTGTAACTTCGCCGCTGACAGCGACGATGCGACCTGCAATTTCTTCTTCCGCTGCAAAGTTTACCGGGGAGTACACGGAAATGCTCAGCAATAAAAAGTGATAGAAGAATCGGGATAGAAATTTTTTACATGTCTTTTTCATAACGATAGCTCTTTTAGGCAGCGTATATGCGGTTCCAAAATCAGCATTAGAAACGATATCTGAAACCGGCTTGTATTTTTGTTCGTGAGTAATCAAACAATTCAATGTTGCTGGAATTATTCGTATAGCTGAAATCGGCGGTTAACAGCAGCTTTCTATTCATGCGCCAAAACCAACCGAGGGCAACAGATTCATTGTCATCATTGCGCAAGGTATTGAAGAAAACAGGATGATTACTATCATGCTCAACATCTTGAATCGATGCTCTTAAGAAAGGTGTGTGTTGGGCATTCAATTGATAAAGCAGGCTGTATGCGGCACCAGTAAATTCCCTGCCATTGTGCTCTCCAGAATTTAAATTTTCGGGATTTTCATCGCCATGGTACAAATTCATTGTATGAGTAAAGGCGCCAGATATTTTTGTGAAGCCACCCGATATTAATAGTTGATTAACGTCACGTAGGGCATTCAAATCACCGCCATTTCCAGTGTCATAGCGAATTTGAGCGTAGGAGGCGGCAAGGTTTTGATACCAGCCGTTGTTGCCAACATGCTGCCAAGAGGAGTTGAGAGCCAATGAATCTTGAAAGCCGTTTCCGTCGAGGTTGACAGTAGTGTGGGAAATCCCGTGTCTGAATTTATTTATGTCGCTTCCCCAATTGTAGGCAAGCTCTCCACGCAGACTGTCTATATCAAACTGATCGGTACTAAAATTATCTAGGTGGTTAAGATTGATTGCGATGTCCAGAGAGCGATCACGGTTAAAAGGATGATTATAATTCATCGAAATTCTGGAGTTCAAAAAATTGTCATCAATCTCCTGGCCGTCTTGATTGAGTTCGATCTGCCCGATCAGCGGAGTATCAATCAGACCGGTACTGGTAGCGCTATTAATATTGCCATCTGACCCAATTGAAGATGACAGCTCCCAGTTAAAGGTTGCGTCCCTTGTGTTCTCTCGTGCTTCAATAAGCGTTAAGAATGCCTCTATGTTTTGTCGCACAGTAAGAGGTGGGTTCTGCTGCAACACCGAATCGAACAGGCTTTTGGATGCAGACAAATTATTCGTTATAAAATAGGCTCGAGCCAGTTCAAGGCGAGCTCGATCCCTCAATAAACTCGTGGTGGCGGTAGCGGCAACTCTTTCTAGAGCGTATACAGATTCGTTAGAATTGCCAGACTCTAGAGCGGCGAGCCCGAAGAGGAAATCGAAATCAGGGTCTCCCTCCCACTCATCCAAGTTAGTTTGTCCAAGTTCGAAAGCTTCTTGGTACTGACCTGCAGTAATCAAATTATTCATTTCTGAATAGGGCGAGGGGCCTTCAGCGGCGAGCGCCTGAAATTGAAAACTAAAAGATAGTACGAGTAGAAGCAAGAGTCGGGAATTTGTCATAATGATCTCTGCTTTTATATATAAAGAAGTACAGTCTAAATGCTGCATATTTCTAATTGATGGAACCCAGTTTAAAGCGAATCCGTAAGGGGTTGCTGTGTGTTAGGCCCTATCTGCGTAGAGGAAGTGTAGACATTATCGCTAATTTAAACCTTTGTCCAATTCAGGGCCTCATTGGATTAATATAGGTCATAGGGGGCTGCTGAGGGCGGCAAAATAAAGGTTTTTTTTCAAAGAGATTCTTGATTTTTGAGTTGGCTTGGAGATTTTTTTAAAATTTTAACCTATCGTCAGTGATAGGGCTGTGAGAGTGCTATCTTGGCTAATCAGGCTTAAATAAATCAGGGGCACAGTTAACTTAACAACTTAAGAGATCGCAATGGCAAAGGACAATCGAAAAGATGTGTTTCCAGAAATTGGGACTAGGCGCATAAAGATTTTATTTTCGACATTGTGCTAACTTATCAAGTTGTAGGCACCTCCAAAGCCTCAAGGCGAACTTAATGAGAAAAATAATTGCAGTGCTAACAATTCTAACCTTAAGTTTAGTGCAAATGAATGCCGCTATTGCACAGCCACCGCCTAAAGATCCCAATAACTATGTGCCGGGGCTGGGTGACTTGATGGGCTCTCTGCAGGTACAGCATGGCAAGCTATGGTTCGCAGGTTCTCAGGAGAACTGGCCACTGGCGGCCTACACAGTTGATGCGATTAAGGAGGGGGTTGCAGACATGATAGTTCTGCGGCCGCGCTACAAGAGAGAATCCATTGTTGAAATGCTCAGGCAGCTAACCGCTAAGCCACTAGAGGATCTTGAAGAAGCCGTATCAGAAAAGGATAGCGAGTTATTCATTCAGGCCTATGACTCTCTTACCGAAGGCTGTAATGTCTGCCACAGGAGTCATGATTATGGGTTTATTGAGATTCAGCGGCCGACGGCCCCAGCATGGACTAATCTGCGCTATCGGCCTTAATGAGTTACTCGGCTTAGCTTGCGGCCTCCTTGTAATGACAGTTTGGAAAGGCTGTTGGCAAGCGCGTCTATCCGGCGTACCAACAATTACCTACTCTGCCTTTAGGCTAGGCCAGAATCCAAAAGGGGCTATGACTTGAGTGAGGAAGCAAGTAAAACGCAATTTCTACGGGTACTAGGCCGCAGAGAGGTATTGGCACTGGCCTTCGGTGCGATGATTGGCTGGAGCTGGGTAGTGCTTTCCGGAACCTGGATCTCTTCGGCTGGCACACTGGGTGCTATCGTAGCCTTCCTCATCGGCGGCGCTGCAATCTTATTAATTGGTCTTACCTATGCTGAGCTTGCCTCGGCCCTGCCTTTCGCTGGCGGAGAGCATGTCTACAGCGAGCGCGCATTAGGCTCTGGCGCTTCCTTTATTTGCACCTGGGGCATCATTCTCGGCTACGTCTCTGTTGTAACGTTCGAGGCCGTGGCTCTGCCAACCGTGTTGGATTCATTGATACCAGGTCTGGATAAAGTCCACCTTTGGCAAATTGCCGGCTGGGATGTATATCTGTCATGGGTATTGGTAGGTGTAGCCGGCTCCGTGATTATGACGACTCTGAATGTAGTTGGCGTACGCATGGTCGCGCTAGTACAAAGCGTGGTTGTGTTGGCCATTTTGCTTGTAGGGGTGTTGTTTGTAAGCGGGGCACTGTTTACCGGCGACGTCAGTAATATGCAGCCCCTGTTCAAGGATGGTGTCTCCGGAATTACTCTAGTGCTGGTGATGGTGCCCTTTATGTTTGTAGGCTTCGACACCATTCCCCAAGCTGCAGAAGAAATAGATCTGCCCTTCAAAGATATCGGCGCCGTATTAATGATTTCCGTAGCAATGGCCATCGTCTGGTATGGGTTTATCGTACTGGGGGTTGGACTAGTTCTGGACGAGACTGCTATTAATTCCTCTGGTGTGGTTACCGCAGAAGCGAATGCCGCGATCTACGGCGAACTAGGTGGCACGGTGTTATTGATTGCCGGTCTCGCCGGTATCATTACCAGTTGGAACGCCTTTATCCTAGGTGGCAGCCGCGCCATCTATGCGCTAGCTCATAGTGGTTTATTGCCAGAGTTTCTCGGTGAGCTGCACCCGAAATATCATACGCCTAGGAATGCGATCCTCCTAATAGGCGCGCTGTCTATTATCGGACCCTTCTTTGGTCGGCCAGCACTGGTCTGGGTTGTCGACGCCGGTGGTCTTGGTATTGTGATTGCCTACGGCATGGTGGCGTGGTCATTTCTGGTATTGCGTAAGAGGGAGCCAGAGTTGGAAAGGCCCTATAAAGTACGTTATGGAAAGTTCGTCGGTATCTCTGCGCTAGTGTTGTCGATTGGTCTGGGCTTGCTCTATATGCCGGGAAGTCCTGCCGCGTTGATCTGGCCTCAAGAATGGGGAATCGTTCTAGCCTGGACTGTTCTAGGGGGGATTCTGTATGGCTTTACGCGTAAAGGAAAAGGTGAGAAAGAGGAAATCCCAGCTGAATGAATCCGCCCCTGATTTCTATTTCTAACTAGTCGTTACTTCGTGACCGCATAATTGCCATAGACCTTTCAGTCAGCCAGCCGTGTTTTTCATCTTTGCGGTAAAACAGATAGAGATCTACTGTTTGAGTAAACCCGCTCAAGTCGCTTTGCTTCGGAATCAGGCGCACGTTTCCATCGATGCGCGCAAATCTTCTGCCTCCTTCAGCGAAGGTTTTTAATGCCTCCATGCTAATTACACTTGTGTAGAGAGTATTTGCAAAGGATTTTTTAAGCTCGTCGAGCCGTGCCTGTCTACTCGCGGTTGTAGTCAGCTCTCCGTTCAAGCCATGCTGAGTCATGTTTACAAGATCCTCGGTTAGGAGGTGCCCGTACTTAGCCAAATCCTTTTCATTAATCGCTTCTACGATCTGAGTGATAGTAGCTAGGATTCCATATTACGCAGTTCTCTCTTCAGCTTGAATTATTGGCATTACTTTTGTTCTGCTTCCAGTCGGCGCGCGCCAGCAAGCGTGCCCGGCATGGAGTAGTTGCCTTCATGGCAGGCATACTCATAGAGTTGACCGCCGATATCATAAAAGCTGAGTTCTGCCGTCCAGGGTTGGCTATAGAGATCGGAATCTTCCACGGTAAAGCGGTAAACAATTTCAGAATCGGAATAGCGAGTAAAGCGCTCGGTTACTTTGCCGTTTTTCGTAATAGCCGTTGAGCTCTGCTGCATCTGCTGCGGGTTAACGTTGATTGTTTCTACTACCAGTGCATCGTCTTCATACCAGCCAACAGAGTCTCCCATGTATTGCCGCAGAACTTCCGGTCGACGATTGGCGCGTGCCTCGGCTGCGGATGCGAAGATAGGAATGATGCGTGCGTCGTGCATTTGTTCCACATTTATCATCACGTAGTCATCGGTCTGCACGAACTCATAATTGTTATTGTAAAGGCCGCTCTGCATAGCAGGCCCGGCTTTGCCTTCGGAGAGAATACAGCGCTCCGATAGAGGCAGTGCCTCGGGGCCGTCAGCATTACCGATACCGGTGACGTAGCGGCTGCCGAAACTGGTGCGCTGATAATCTGTCGTAGGGTTTTCCAGGCGTGGCACCTGTCCGTTCTCTGGATTAACGATGTAGGAAGTACGGTACTCACCCTTCACCATAGCAAGGTTGGAGCCAGGGTCGACCCAGAAATGATTGTAGGCCCTGGCGCCGAAATCATCTCCCCCCGCCTCGGGCGTGTTATTGACGCCATCATCTTCGTCGAAGCCGCCCTCGATACCACCAATCGGTATAGCGGCTGCAATGGCTTGTGCTTCCTCTGCTGTCACCACCAGTGTATCCACCCCCGCTCGGCGCGTGAGGTTAGTCAGCGAGGCATTGCTCCAGACGCCCTCTAGGTCAGGTCGTGCAATGTTTTGAGCCAGCGCGGCTGAGCACGCTAGAGCACTGCACAGCAGCAGGCTGCCAATCTGGGCGGGGTGTTTAAGTTGATAGGTCATTTGCTATGTCCTCAGGTTTTGTCCGTCGGGGAATACCGAGGACAGAGACTTCAAATGCGTTAACGTTGCTGTCTGCCAATTGCGACAAGCGGCGGTTTTATCCTAGCGCCAGGAGTCGCTCAAGATAAGGGAGAATCACGGCCGCCATGATGATTGCCTGAGTCCAGACAAAGATTCGGTGATTGCTATCTATCTTGGCATTTTGCTCAGCAAAGCGTGTATCGATTGAAGCGTTCTGTTCAGCAAAACGGATATCGATTGAGGCATTTTGTTCAGCAAAACGAGCAGCAAGAAAGTCTTTGGTAACTAGCGCATCTAGGTTCACGTTAAATGCCTCAGTCAGTACCTCAGCTTGAACTTCGGCCTGCGATGCAGGAACCCCTGCCGCCTCTAGCCGGCGCACAAACTTCAGTGTATCGAAAGTCGATATCGCCATTTCACGTTCCATGTGAATTTTCTGTATCTAAGCAGTATAGGCAGCGAACTGCTGTTCAGGCAAGAATACACGGGAATTATCGACTATTTCTTAATTTTCTTCGACTAAGCTACGCAGTAGGCGTTGGATCTGTGCGCGGTTGTTGACCGCCTGGTTCGTCAGAATAACAAACGGATACAAACCGTCAGGTCCTGGGATGTATCCTGCGTAATTGTAGACGCCAGTCAGGGTACCGCTCTTGCGGAGCACGCCGTTCGTCTCAGGCAGCAGCTCAGCATAGGGCATAAAGACCTCGAGTATGCGCATCATGCCGGCCGCGCTGCTACGCTGCGCCCGTGACAGGCCGGAGCCCTCCACCATCAGTAAAGACTGTGGGTCGCGGCCAAAATTTTCACCGTAAAGGGCAGAGAGTTGTTGTTGCAGGACTGCTCTGGAAGCTTCGACCGTAGCGGGGTAGCCGCTCTCCTGTGCCCCGAGTGTGAGAAAAACTTGATTGGCAATAAAGTTGTTAGAGTAACGCAGCAAGCCATCTAAATTGTCGCGCAGCGAACGGGAGTTAAAGTGTCGATAGAGTAGTGCCCATTCATCCGTTACCGTTTCACGATAGAATTGTGGGTCTTGTACTGTGATACCTGACTCTTCAAGAAAGAGTCGAAACAACTGCGCGGCTTGCTGCAGGCCGGCAACTGGGTCTTCACCTAGATTGATGCGCTGATCATCGCCGGGGGAAAGCCGTGCGCCAAGCTCGCGTGCGAGTGGTGTTAGGGGAGTCTGCGACTCACCAGAGATCAATCGACGTTCACTCGTCCATGCCAGATTCACCGTGTTGAAATTCACCGCTAGCGCGCTGCTTCTCGCTGCATAGGGTTGGCTGCTGTTCTGTTCAAGCGGAAGATCGGGATTAGGCTCGAAACCAGAGTCATCTAAGATCAGGCGTCGTACTCGCTCTAGGCCTTGCTCTGCGAGAGTGTCGGTAATACGGCCAATCTCCTCAGACACCAGAAATGGATCCCCCAAACCCCGAATTAGCAGGTCTCCGTCGTTGTTGCGATAGAAGTGAGTCTCGAAGCGAAAGTCCTCACCCAGTGTGGTCAAGGCCACCTGCGCAAGAGGGATCTTAACCACCGATGCAGGTATCAATGCACGATCCGGGTTCAGGCTCACTAGCACCTCGCCAGTCGGTGAGCGCAATATCACACTGCCGTCATCAATCAGAGCCACCAATCGGTCCTGTGCGTCAGCAGGGAGCGCCAGCGCACAGCAGGCTACCAGCAGCGAGAGCGCGAGAACGTGCAGGGCGGGAGTGGTGGGCTTCATTATTGTAATTGCTCGGCGAATACAGAGAGCCAGAGTAAATTGATCACGAACTGAAGGCAATACTGCCACAAACAGAATGCAATCAGCTTAAGCAGAGGTTTACCCTATAGCTATACTGGCTTTATGATGGGGCTGTAGCTATAACATGTCAGTACAATCAAAGAGGTAAGAAGATGTATCAATTGAAGAAGCTTGGATTAGTAACCGCAGTCAGCTCAGCGGCGATATTTGCATTCAGTAGCGTCAGCGCGCAGTCGTCAGCCGACTTGGTTGCCACAGCACTCAATCATTCAGATCGTCCTGCGGAAGAGTCAGCAGACGACGGTCGCCGCATGCCATTAGAAGTCTTGTCATTTGCCGGCATCGAAGCTGGTATGGCTGTACTTGAGCTTGAAGCTGGCGGAGGTTGGTATACTGAAGTTCTATCACGCACCGTTGGAGGCAGCGGCGTTGTAGTTATGCAGAACCCTCCGGCATTCGAAGGCTTCACCGGCGATGCCGATGATGACCGTGCAGCGAGCCTGCCCAATGTAACTCTCAGTACTACAAACTTTGATGCGCTAGAGCCCGGCGATGCATCTATGGATCTTGTCACTTGGATTCTTGGTCCTCACGAGCTGTGGTTCATGCCAGGTGGAGAATCTCTCGGTGACGCAGGAAAATCTTTCGAGGAGATTGCGCGGGTACTGAAGCCAGGCGGTCGTTTTCTTGCGGTAGACCATCATGCTACAGCAGACGCCGGACCAGAAGTTGGTGGCTCCTTGCATCGAATCGGTGAGGGCGTTATTACTGACTATGCTGAAGACGCAGGTCTGCGTTTAGTGCGTAGCTCCAACATGCACATCAACCCTGAAGATCCGATGGATAATGGCGCGACTGATCCTTCTATTCGAGGAAAGACCAGCAAGTTTGTTTTGTTGTTCGAGAAGTAAGTAGCAGCATGCTGCTTAGATAAACTAGAAGATAAATCAGGGACAGACCATATTTTTCAGTGCTCTCTACTGAGTTGTGGTCTGCCCCCATATTATCGAATTTTTCACTGGGCCTTACACTTGACTGTAATGCTGCTAACACAAATGCCTGCTACCGAATTTTCCATTGATGCAAACTTTGACGAATCCGCCGCTTCAATTCTATCCTCCTAGAAAAGCTGAAACATCTAGAGCTCGCATCGGTTTAGCAATGAGATCGCCAATTACGTAATCGCAGCCTAGTCGTTTAACAAGTTCTAATTGTTCCTCTCGCTCGATACCTTGAGCCGAAATTTCCAAGTTGAGATTCTTCGCCAGTTGGATGCTTGATTCCAATATTGTCATGCCGCTTTTTGTTTCAAGAGCTTGCTGAATAAGAGTTTGATCGATGTTCATAATGCTGAAAGGAATATCCTGTAAATGCGATAGCGACGCAGAACCAGTTCCAAATGCGTCTATAGCCAGTCCAAATCGTTTTAAACGTAATTGCATCAGGGCTGTTTTAACATCTGCTGAAAGATTGATAGCCTGTGTCTCTCGAACTTCAAGGACAATCGCATGGTTAGATACATCATGATCAGATGTGAGCGCCATGAGAGCTTCGCGGAATTGGTGAGTACCCAGGGATTCGACATTCAATTTTATCCAAGCGCTAAGGTGTTGGTTTGATTGCTTTATTGCTGCAAGGTCAATTACTGCATTCTGTGCGGTAATCAATGTTATCTCATCAATCAGTCCTTCTATTTTGGCACGCGGCATGAAGTAAGAAGAGTCAAACATACCATGCTTTAGATTCCACCAATGCGGATTGGCTTCTATTCCAACCACCTTGTTGTTTTTTAGAGAAACGACAGGTTGATACATAACTACTAACTCATGCTCATCTGAACCTTTAAGCCCGTCAATTAGTGCGGCTTTAGAAATAACTGGCCCTTTTATTTGTAAGGCTGGTGGTGCTTTTTGTGCTGTATATGTGTTCAGTAAACTTGCAAGCTCACTAGTATTTAACGGCTTGGAAAGTGCTCCCAGTACATTCACATTGTGCGCTTTAGCCAATCCATAAGCTGTATCTAGCATTCTTTGGTCTTCACCGCTCAATAAAATTACTCCTCCTTTAAAGCCGCTGTCGTGTGCGAGGCGAAGAAGCTCGACACCATCAAGATCGGGCATATTGAGATCCGTGATTACTAGATCATAGGGCTTGTCGCGGGTTATAAGTTTGATAAGTGCGTCATCGCCTCCATTAGCCAGGTCAACTTTCCTCTGACCCAGTTTTTCTAGTACTCTGGATGCGAGGTTAAGTACAAAGGGCTCGTCGTCAACTAGCAATATGTCCAACTCGTGGATTGATTTTTTTTGCTCCAATTCACTGTTCTCCATTTATTTGTCAATACGATCAAGAATCACTACTCTATTTCATTTTCAGGAATTTTTCTAAGAATTAGCCTCGAATAGAAGATTAATTTGTCCTTTTTCTCGATTCTTAGTCTTCATTCTTGTAAATTGGGTTTTATCATATTTGGGAGCGACGCTAACCCTTAGCGGAAACTAGAGTGTGGGAAATTTTCGTATGGAAAATAATGAATCAATTGCAGATGGAGAAGTTTGGTTTAAATTTCTGATGGAATTAACTCCGGATGCTACGGTGATAGTAGATAGTGATGCAAAAATTTGTGTCGTCAACGATAAGGCACTTGATCTTTTTGGTTACACGAGAGAAGAGTTGATAGGCAGTTCTGTCGAAATTCTTGTACCAGAGGCCAAAAGAGGAGTGCATGTTGGGCTCAGAAACGGATTCTTGGAAAATTCTTCCGTGAGGAATATGCGCGAGTCTATCGAGTTAACAGCACAGAAGAAGAGCGGCGATATGGTTCCTGTTAGTGTTGGATTGTCACCATTGTCGACCATGGGTCATGGCGAATATGTTCTTGCCTCGGTAAAAGATAATAGTGCGCTTAATGCTGCTTTGCGTGAGCAGGAAGAAGCGCTTAAGCAGGCAGAACTTTTTAATAAAATGGCGGTTAATCGCGAATTAAAAATGGTTGAATTGAAAAAGGAAGTGAACGACTTATTAGAGCGGTTGGGAAGTGAGCCGAAATACGAAACCTAAGGCAATTGAATTTTCGATCTAACAATAACTGTTAGTAGAAAAAAGGGTGTATTCCAGAGGCGCTCAATGCGCCTCCGGCTTTCATCACGGATTGAATGGCGGGGCAGTGAAATGTACTTGTTATAGCTTCTCAATAAACTGAACAACTTCAGTCATGAGCTTTTCCAAATCTGTAATTTTTTCATCAATAGTGTCAAAATCGTTCTCTTTACCTGCTATTTCTAGAGCGTAGCATAAATCAGCAAGCGAATTCGCTCCCATGCTTCTAGAGGAGGACTTGAGCTTATGTGCAGCCATTTGAATTTCTTGTCCATCTCTTTTTGCGTAGCCGCCTTGCAATTCCTCGACTATATCGAGGGATGGTGCGATGAAGTCCTTCATAACTTCTCGCAACATTTCTTCATCGTCACCTAGTAGGTTTTTTAAAACGTTAGTGTCGACGACTGGGTTTTCTATTGAATTCTTCATTGGCTCTTCTGCAATGATGTCATGTGATTCTGTTGTCTGTACTGGAGTAGTTTTAATGACATCTGCAGTTTTAGTGGGCATCCATCGGTTTACATTTTTTGCCAAATCCTTTAGATCGACAGGTTTTGACATGTAGCCATCCATGCCTGCAGCTAAGCAACGTTCTGCCTCCCCCTGAAGAGCATTGGCAGTAATTGCTAGAATGGGAAAGCGTTCTTTGCTTCCACTATTTTCTTCCAGTTTGCGTATTTCTGCAGTAAGTTGGAAACCATCGAGATTTGGCATGTGGCAATCGGTGAGTAATAGAGCGTAGCGACCTGATTTCCACATTTCGAGTGCCTCGGCTCCATCTTCACCCATCTCACAAGTATGTCCGAGGACTTTTAGTTGGCGGTTAAGAACATCTCGATTGGTGGGGTTGTCTTCTGCTACCAGTATAAGGCGATGAGCTGCTTCTGCTTCTTCTGTACTTAGTGCCTCTGTGGAGTTGTTTGTGGAGTCGATCTTTTCTTCATAGTGGATCTCTGGACTGGCACGGCCCATGCAGATTGCTACTGCCGATATAAAGGATGCTCGAGATACGGGGTCGGTATCTAGCTGCACATACTCGTTCTTGTGAAGGCGTGCTCCCTCGCGGCCACCAGAGTTGAGAGCAAGAATATTGATATAATCAAGACCGGCTTCTCTTGTAGATTGCTTAAGAGCAAGTACTTCATTGGAGTCGGGGGCAGGACCGATCACTATGACATCTACTTGCTTGCCCATTTCCTTAGCCTTCAGGCAATAGCTAATAGGATCTTCTGTAGACTTAATCTCTAATACATCAGCTTCCCAATATTCGAGATATTTTCTAAGGGCTTGCCGTTCGCGAGAGTTATTGTCCATTAACAGTACTCGGACGTCTGCCAGATTCTCGGTTTTCTCGTCTAGAACCTTATCTGTTTCGGTAAAGGGTAGTTCTACTATGAATGTAGAACCCTCACCCAAAATGCTCTCTGCGCGTATTGATCCGCCCATCAAAGTTGTTAAACGCTCACAGATGGATAGGCCCAGTCCAGTTCCCCCATATTTGCGTGTGGTAGAGCTTTCAGCTTGTGTAAATGCTGTGAAGAGTTGTTCTATTGCTTCTTCCGAGATGCCGATACCTTCATCACGAATCGAGAGTTGAACAACAATCTTCTCTCCTTTTCTTTGAATTAATTCTGCTCCAACTTCGATAGTGCCTTCATCTGTGAATTTGATGGCGTTACCTACCAAATTAATAATGATTTGCCTAATACGTACTTGATCTCCCTGCACGAATTGAGCGATAGAGGGATCGATATAGGTAACTAGACGCAGATTCTTATCTCGAATATTGACTGCCACGGTTCGAACAGCATCCTCCAATACATTGCAAAATGGCATGCTTATCACTTCCAGATCCAGCTTGCCTGCTTCAATCTTTGAAAAATCGAGAATATCATTAATGATAGTGAGCAGTGATTGGCCTGATGACGATATGGTCTGAAGCATATGCATCTGATCTTCATCCATATTGGTTTGACGCAGCAGGTCAACCATGCCGATTACTGCATTCATTGGGGTCCTAATTTCATGGCTCATTGAGGCAAGAAAGCTCGCTTTGACCTCAGCGGCAGACTCCGCCTCTTCTTTCGCGACCCTTAGGTCCGTTTCCAATAGCTTAAGATCGCTGATATCGATTACTATGCCCGACACCTCGCCGGTGAACTTTCCTCCGCTATCAAATACTCTTTTACCGACAGTCATAAGCCACCGCCATGTGCCATCGGAGGCCTTTATTCTGAACTCTGCGCGGTACTCTGATCGGTGTTCATCCTCGCTTTTGCCTGAGAAGAGATCAAGGTCCTCTCCATAGGATGTCACATCATCAGGGTGCATCATTCCGATCCATGCTTTCAGCGTAGTGTGAACCCCGCGATCAATCTTGTTTTCAGGGTAGCCTAATAATTCCTCAAAGACGTTGCTAATAACGAGCCTATTATCGTCATTGAAAAACTCCCAAAACCCAAGATTGCCTCCCTTTAAAGCGATATCAAGGCGCTCTTTCTCGTTTAGCACCTCCTCTTCCAAGCGTTTTTGAGTATCAATATCTTGTTGTATACCGACTAGACGCAATATCTTACCACCCTCGTCTTCAGCAAGAGGCTGACCCGCCCCCATTAGCCATTTCCAGTCTCCATCACTGGTTTTCGAGCGGTATTCCGCTCGGTATTCAGCTGTCTTGCCAGTAATCACGTCCTCAATTGCCTTTGTTAATCCGGGCAAATCATCAGGATGAACTAATGATTCAAAAGCCCCAACGTCATCGCCATATACTTCTTGTAATTTTCCTCGAGAATAACCTAACTGCTTTTCATACAAATCATCAATATGCAATTTTCCAGATTGCACATCGAAATCCCATAAGCCTAAGTTCGCCCCTCGCAAGGAAGTGTCCAGTAACTTTTGACTCTCGGCAATTTTTTGACGAGAGTCTTCAGCATCTCGCATCATGTTTAGCGCAGCAGATCTCGCGTCAGCTAGGTCGCTCAAATTCTTTTTGAGTTTGGCATCGGCGACTTCACGCTCCGTAGTGTCACGGATGGATGCGGCTATCAAAGTTTCTGCGTTCTCTTGGACAATGGGGCTCAGTGCTATGTCGACGCTAAATGTGCTGCCATCCTTTCTTAGACATTCTAGTTTTCGACTGCGGTCAAGAAATCTTACTTCAGGGTCTTGCATATAATTTATTCTGTGTGTGCCGTGATTGTGTCTAACAGATTCGGGCACCAGAATATCGACAGACTGATTTATTAATTCTTCTTTGGTATACCCGGTCAAAATAATGAGTTGTCGGTTCACCGTCTGAATGATGCCGTCTTCGTTGATCACTATCATCGCGTCAGGTGCCGATTCTATAAGCGCTCGAAACCTTTCCTCATTATGTTGGATTTCTTTTGTCTTTTTGCCAACTAATACTTCCAGGTCTTGGGCCCTGCGCTTTATTGCTGCAACCAAGTAAGAAGATAAATTCTGGAAAATATAGAGCCCGATAACTACTAATCCAAGAGAGATTAAGATTGTGATAATTGCAGTGCGAATAAAAGGCGCTCTCACCGTTTGAATGTCCTCATAAGCAACAATACCGACATCAAGTGCTGGCAGATAGCTGTAGGCAGCCACGACTCGAACGCCTCGCCAATCATTTCCTATTATGGTGCCCGTCCGTCCTTGCAGAGCCAGTAACATAGGGACTTCAGAGTCAGAATTTATAACTAAGTTGTCGGGGAGCGTTGAGAGATTTCGGCGTCTACTAGCCAGAAATTGTACTAAGCCTTCGTTTTCCTGCGCTAAAAGGTACTCCCCAGTTTCCGAGGAAGATCTGACTTCATTGATAGCCTGGGATAGTTGTTGAATAGTGGCGGCACGTGCTCCCCCAGGAACAGTGTCGGTGCTGAATTCGGCATCAAAAGCAGCAACGGATGTACCAATTAGTACCTGAACCTCAACCAATTCAGCCATGCGCTCTTGCGTGCTTTGTATATAGGTGACGTAACTCAGGGCGATGCTGATGGCAGCAATCAGTAATGCAATTGTGGTCATTGTGAGGGTCATATAGATTAATCGGACCCGCTCTGATGCAATGCTAGCTTGCATCACTTTAAAGGTTATCGGGGTGAACACTAAGAGCCCGAGAGTTGAGCCGAGCCACCAAATGAACCACGTTTGGAGGGCTGTCATAGGGCTGCTGCCCAGTGAAGTCACCATTACCGTTCCAATACTGGGTACTAGTAGTGAAGCAACAGGGGCTATAAGAATGAACCGGACTACGGTGCTTCTATTAGCGAAGGGATTTTTGTCGATGTCAGCGCGGCGCAGTAGAAATCTTCCCCACAACGCGGCAACTGCTGCTAATGTTGCTAATCCTGCAGTAAAAGCTATTTCGGCTAGACCGTTTCCCGCGACTGGGCCATCTAGATTGACAAGGAAAGCACCGGCTACAATTCCAACAAGAGGCTTCAGCTCGTATTTCAAGACAAAAGCTAGGGCAATGCCTACAGGCGGCCAGAACGCGGTGAAATTTCCAGGTTCAATAGCTACACTCTGACCCAGTTTTCCTGCAAGGAAATAAAGAATTGCGACAACTAGGTTCAGAGTGAAAGTCTGTAGCATTGTAATATTAACCTTCGAGTTGCTAATAATGCGGATTTTCAAGTAGCGGATTCCCTCGATTTACTCGGAACTAAATCGATTAGAACATCGAAGCTAACCGGGGTTTATTGCCTGGAATCTAATTGTTTTCCACTGATACGATCGAACCTAGATTGTTTCGCTAGAGCCAGGTGATTAGGATTTTGAATATTGATCGCGACAGTGCTTAGGTTGGCTTTATTCGCCATCGATACCATGGAGGATATTTCAAACTCAATTTCTTGATTTTCTAAGGAGGCTCTATTGAACTTTTCTCCAGCCATATCCAATACAATTTCATCTACTGGCAATCTGCTTAGGTTAGATAGAATTTGATCTAATTCTGTGTGTATGCAAATAGCTATGCGCATGCCCTTGATCTTAAGTCTAGAGAGAGTATTGAGGATTGCATCTGATTTGCTAGTGATAGCTGATTCGTCAATTTCAAAGGTAAGATTGCTTTTTTCTAGGCCGGCTAATTGAATTCCTTCCTCCAAATAGTTTGGGCAAGATTTATCGATTAGAAGACTGTTAGGTACTAAAATTTTAATACGTAATTGATCGCCACCAGAAAGATTTACAGTTTCGTTATCACTGAGTAATTTGAAGCACAAATTTAGCTGGCCTCTGGCCATTCGCTCCTTACTGGATTGCTGCAGTAAATCTGAGAAATCTACCACCTCCTCATCATCCATTCCCCATGCCAGTTTGATGCGATGCCAATCAGGCCCACTTTGAGTAGTGTCATCGGCATGGAGTTCAGGCGTGAATTGTAGCTGCGGACCAGGCAATGAAGTTTGCTGGTTAGCAGTTGCCGGAACAGATGTGATTCTGGAGGCTATCAGGGGTTCAATTAAGCTTTCAATCTGCCCCGGCTGGAATGGCTTGGTAATAGCAGCAATCACATTAAGATTATGACTGCGGGCAACTTCGGCGACTGATGTCACGGTTCTCTGATCGAGACCGCTCATTAGGATAATATTTGCTTTGCAAGATGCCTCACCTAGAATGTTTATAGCTTCGACACCGTCAATGTCGGGCATCATTAAATCTAGAAATATAACCTCAGGGTCGAAGGCCAGAAGTGCTTTTCCTATGGTCCGACCATCGTCAATACTGTTTGCTTCGCAACCCAGCTTCTCGACGATTTTTCTAACAATACTTGTGATATAGAGCTCGTCATCGACGATTAGAATTCTTAAATTATTAGATATCATATTTCTTTAATTTCTTCTTTTTGTATGAAAAGGGCATATTTAGAGAAATAGTACCACCGCCGAGCTCTTTTAGAGAAGTCAGCGGTGATAATTATGTCGTATTTGAGCGTCTCAGCTTGTGTAAAGGGCCTGGTTGTGGCCTTAGCTACCGCGAGTCATCGTCCAAGGCACTTCTGCACCCATCGCACTAGCGACCCCAGCAGCGCTGTCGCCGTCGATTGTGGCGGCCATCTCATACACCATAGGAGACCCGTCGCGATCGATCTTGAATGAGATGGCATTGCCATTGGCCACGCCATCTTCTATAGCCCAAGTCCGGCCATCACCCAGATCAAATGTTCCAGTAAGCGAGTCGCCGTCAGTCATTATAATGACTGTAGCGCTAACCGAGCCCATAGGGCTGCTCATTGCGAAGTTCCAAGTACCGTCCGCAGGGGAGCTAGTTGGGCCTGCTGCGCAGGAAGCTAGGGTGGCGAGTAGGGTAAGTAGTAGTGCTGGGAAGAATTTTCTATTCATTGGGTATCTCCGAAGTTGTCTTTCTTTTTTGTTATGAGAAATCGCACGTAATAGTCGATACCCTAATAACGTCAGAATGACGGAATCGGATCAGCGCCACCAAAGAGGCCAAAATTCGGACTCTAAGCCTGCCTAGGTTGATTCAAACCCTCGAATAAAAGATGCCAGATTCTCGCCTAGCTGTGGGCAGAGATAGCCTCCTTCTTGCACGATAACGGTCGGCAGCCTTAACTTTGCTGAAATTCTCGAGCCAATGCTTCGGAAGCCTTCGGTGGATATGGCGAGGCCTGCGATCGGGTCGCCTTCATAAGCATCAAGGCCTAGGGCAATAACCAGCGCCTGTGGTTGAAACTCCTCAACTACTTCTAGTGCACGGTCCAGTGTTTCGAGGTAGATTTCATCCTGCGTTCCCCGTGGCAGGGGAAAATTGTAGTTGTGGCCTTCGCCGGCTCCTTCACCTGTTTCACAGGCATAACCCCAGAAGAACGGGTAGAAGCGTTCGGGGTTTGCATGTAGGGATACAGTCAGCACATCGGCTCGATCATAGAACGCCATCTGTGTGCCATTGCCGTGGTGTAGATCCACATCCAGAATCGCAACGCTATCAAACTTGTCACGCAGGCGTTCGGCAGCGATAGCTGTATTGTTTAGGTAGCAGAAGCCACCAGCGACTTCTGGCCCGGCATGGTGTCCAGGTGGCCGACTCAAGGCATAGCAGGCGGATTCGCCGTTTAAGACCAGTTCTGTAGCATGCAATGCAGAGTAGCTACTCCAGAGTGAGCTTTCCCATGTATCACTTGATATAGGGCAGGAGGCATCCAGCATGTGAAACCCTGCCTGGGCGACGACAGACTTTGGGTATTCCCCATCGCGGTTAGCCGGGTGAATATTTGGGGTTACTTCATCGGCGGCGCCTTTAATGTGAGACCAGCGGCTGGCGGCATGTTCGAGAAACGTTAGATAACGCTGCGGGTGGACCTTCATGATCGCGTCGATGCCATAGCTGTCTGGTTCTACCTGAGTCATGCCTGCCGCGGCGGCTCCCTCTAATAACAACTCAACTCGCTGTGGAGACTCAGGATTAAGTTCTCGAACACCGTTCACCAAATAACTCTTTGGGTAGTGTTTATTTTGTTGGGCATTGAATACGCACTTCATATTGCTAGTCCTTGTTAGGGCTTATGGTGAAGATTCTGTTAGAGGCTCTCGGTGGGTAATTTTGCCTCGGCGGCAAACTCACTCAGGCTCTGCTGCAGCAGTGTCAGGATATCGCGAACCTGTTCGGAGGTAATAATCATCGGTGGGCAAACAAGAAAATGATCGCCCTCAAGGCCGTGCCGAGTCCTGCGGGAATAGATGATAAGGCCTTTTTCATAGGCGATATCCACTAGTCGTGTGTGGGCATTCAGCTCCTTAGGTAGCGGCTCCATAGTCTCGAGGTCGGACACCAACTCGAAGGCGAGTAGTAGTCCTTTGCCGCGCACATCGCCGATAAACGGAAACTGTTTTTGCAATGCCTTAAGACCGGCCGTTAACTCAAGGCCCATGCGCTCGGTGTTGCCCATTAGGTCGCGCTCGAGAATTTCATCTATAACCGCAAGGCCAGCGGTGCAGGCGATAGGGTTGCCGGCGTAGGTATAGCCATGTTGAAAGGCGCCGGCATCAAGTACGGTCTCCACCAATTCATCGCGAGCGGTCATCGCGCCTAGGGGGACATAGCCCGCACCAAATCCTTTCGAGGTGGCGATAATGTCCGGGTTGATATCCCAGTGTTCGCAGGCGAGGAATTTCCCTGTGCGGCCTACACCGGTCATCACTTCATCGTAAATAAGTAGCACGTCAAATTCGTCACAAATTTCTCGAATGCGGCGGTAGTAACTGTCTGGCGCCACTAGTGCGCCGGTGGATGCGCCGCCTATGGGTTCCATGACGAAGGCCAATACCGATTCAGGCCCTTCCTCTATGATCTTCTGCCTAAGCATTTCGGCGTACTTGATGCCGCGCTCTACATCGCTTAGATCGTCTCTATCCAAGTAGCACCGTGGCGCGGGAATCTTTGGCATATCGACGAACAACGGCGTGAATGGATCAGTCAGAGGTCGGTAACTGGTGAGGGATAGCGCGCCCATGGTGCTGCCATGGTAAGAGGGCGAGCGGCTAATGAGTTTGTGGCGCTTGGTGTCGCCCGTTACATAACGGTATTGGCGCGCAATCTTGATGGCGCTCTCCACTGCCTCCGAACCGCCGGAGACGAAAAACACTTTCTCATGGCCCTCGGGCGAAAGCTCGGCTACGCGATTGGCCAGATCCTCAGCGGGCTGAGTCTCAAAGTGTAGGCGGTATCCGAAGGTAGACTTGTCCATCTGCGCGCGCATGGCATCCAGTACTCGTGGATTCGAATGGCCGATATTGGAAACCATAGCGCCACTGGATCCGTCGATATAGCGCTTACCATTTATGTCCCACAGGTAGATGCCTTCGGCGCGGTCTAGCACTGGCCGTCGAGCGCGGGTTTGATAAAACAGACGAGACTTTTGCATGGCGTAGTCCTTAATGATTCAGCTTTTGTAGAGAGCTCATTTCTACTGGGAAATGTAAACTGGAGAATGCCGGAAAGCTAAAAGAGTAACATGATATGCTCGGATAAAATCCCAAATCTTGCTAGCTTATAGCTTCGTAGTTTTAGTAATAGAAGCGGATATATTACGGCTAGGCAAATTTTAGAACGATTAAAACCAAGAATGATAACTGTTACTACTATTTGTAACTAAAGGGAGTTGCTGAACATGACTCGAGAGTTTGGGCTGATTGGTGTCATCGTAACTGTAGTGGGTTATGTCATAGGTGCCTCCATCTTTATACTGCCAGGCCAGCTCGCCGGATCAGTCGGGCCCGCAGTCATCATTTCCTACTCTCTGGCGGCAGTGATTGCCCTGTTTGCTTGTATCTCCGCCGCACAACTTGGCAGCCTCTATCCAAGAACGGGAGCTGGCTATGTAGCCATCACCAACCTGGTCTCGCCCCTTGGCGCCTTCATTACCATCTGGCTTATGCTAGCCGCCTATGTGTTTGCCATCGCGCTTATTGCGAATGGCTTCGGCGAATATTTCAACGTACTTATTCCCGTGGTCGATGCAAAAGTAGCAGCCTATGGAGTAGTGCTTCTATTCGGCGCACTCAATCTCGGTGGCGCTGCCAACTTGGTTAGAGTTCAATCTCTGATCGTCTTATTGTTTATGATCGCGCTAGTCGCCGTCAGCGTTGGTGGCTTATTCACGGTTGAGTCAGCGAACCTGGAACCCTTCATGCCCGCGGGAATTAATCCTGTGGTGTTGGCAGTTGTCCCTGCCTTCTTCTCCTACGGTGGGTTCATGGTGGTGATGGAGATGGCAGGGGAGATAAAGAATCCCGCGCGTACTATTCCATTGGCATTAGGTATTAGCTTTATCGTAGTTCTAATCACTTATATCGCACTCTCTTTCGCCTTAGTCGGCACCATCAACTGGCAGGAGTTAGCCTCCCAGAGTGCGCCTGTAAGTCGCCTGGCTGAGGCAATCTATGGCAGCGCCGGTGCAACCTTTATTACCATCGCCGCCGTCGGCGCTGCTGCTACTTCGGTGAATGCTTTGGTGCTGGTTGCATCACGGGATGTTGTTGCCTTGTCTGAGTCTGGGCTTTTCTCCGCACGCTTCAATCCCGAGGTGACAGGCCAAGCACATCCCAGCGCTGCAGTCTTGGTCATCACCGCTCTCTCCGTCGCCTCACTCATGTTAGGGCAGACAGTTATGGAATATGCGGTCTGGGTGTCGGCTATCACGCTAATCTATCAGGCAATTGCAGGGGTGGCCTTGCTGTTCATTACGTCTAAGGCTCAAGAGGCTTATGAGCAATCAAAATTTAAACTAAGCGGTGGATGGCTCACATTTTGGGGCGCAGGGTCTGTGCTGATCTCGCTGGCATTCCTCTATTTGGTATTTCAGGATAGCCAGGGGCGAACGCTAGGGGCATTAGTGTATCTTGCAATAGGCGTGCTTTATTATGTGTTGCGAACACGCAGCAAATCGGCTCAGGCTAATACTCAGTAGTTGAGAGCGATGCAGGCTTTGAGTTACAAAAAAATTTAAAACAATGAGAAAAGGAGGCAGAGTATGCCTGGTTTGATATTGAAGTTTAGACAAGTATTTTGCATACGATTACTGAGCGCGCTCGCAATGCTTTTGCTTTGGCCAGCCGCTTTTGCCCAACAGCCCCCTCCACCATCTGGAGCTTATGACGCCGCTCCCTATTTGGGGCAGGTGCGCAATACTTATGTCTACGGGGATATCTGGGAACGTCCCGGTCTGTCGGCCCGCGATCGCAGCATGATTACCGTCGCTGTGAATCAGTCGCTGTATGCTACTTATGAATTGCGTCTGCACATGGGTCGGGCACTGGACAACGGCGTCACCCAAGCTGAAATATCCGAGATCATTGCGCACACTCTATGGTACTCAGGTTTCCCAACCGGCGTGAATGCCGCAAGAGTGGCAGCAGAGGTCTTCGAAGAGAGGGGCCTTCCGGCGAGCCCTCCCGGCGCATCCTCACGTCAACCACCGGTGAATCCCGAACTTGAGTTCCCGGGTGCCTTCCAACAGACACCCTACCTTCGGGACTTGCTCAATCAAGTAGTCTATGCCGAAACCTGGAAGCGCGCGGAGCTTTCACCCCGCGACCGCAGCATGATTACGGTAGCTGTGGGCACCGCGATGTACGCCTCCAGCGAAGTGCGTTATCACGTAGGCCGAGCACTAGATAACGGTGTTACCCAGGACGAAATTTCAGAAATAATTACCCACGTGACTTTCTATTCAGGCTTTCCAACCGGAGTGAATGCCGCGCGAGTAACCGAAGAAGTCTTCGAAGCCAGAGGCTTGCCAATGGGTGATGGGCGTTTTCCCGCCGTTCCCTATCTCGATGAACTAATCGATGGGCTGGTCTACGGTGAAACCTGGACTCGAGAGCAATTGTCGGCGCGTGATCGCAGCTTAGCTACCATTGCCGTGACACTGGGCAATTACCAGACCGATCAACTGCGGGTGCACCTAAACCGCGGTTTAGATAATGGCCTGACCACACAGGAAATCTCTGAGCTGATTGCCCAGGTGACTCTCTATACGGGCTTTCCTTCTGGGGTTAATGGCTCGCGAATCTTTGGAGAAGTGTTGCGTGAGCGGGGGATGCCACTGCCTGATTAGTGGTTGTAGAGATATAGGGTGTATAGATATAGGGTGTAGAAATATAGGATAAAGAAGGGCGCTAATAACCCAGCAACTTACGATGACCCTCTAGCAATAGAGCCTGTTCAGTCATCAAGTTATTAGTGCCCCTCGTTTTATTTGATCGAAGACCTGCAGTACTTCGTTGTTGCCAACATGCAGGTCTGACAATCAATTCCTATTGAATTTATCTTAACGACAGCTCAGTCACGAGGGGAACAAATAACGTTAGAGAGTCGCACTGATTGTTACCCGCTCTCTCCCAGCAAAGGTCAGCGGTCGCCTGGTCGGGTTCATTCATTCCATGGCGTAGTTGGTCATAATTTGTACGCGTTACATCAATTCCATTTATCGATTTAATGATGTCCCCAACTATTAGCTCAGAATTCGCTGCCGCACTCCCTGACAGGATTCGCTTAACAAGGGCGCCCGCCGGATGAGAGATTAGTCCCATCCCGGTTCGATCAACAACAGCGGCTTGATGCATTTTTCGATTCGCCTGTAGCCAAACACGTTTATTTTCAAAGTCGTAAACTTGATTGAAGCGGCTTAATGTTTGATTGCCCAGAACGCCATCTTTGCTGTCCTCAGGCCCACCGGAAACTGTCAGGCTCACCGGCAATGAACGCATTTGTCGATTTCCAATCTCGAGATTCTCTAACGTTGTGATGCGGCTAGTGATTTCACCGGTAACGCCGACACCCGTTCCGGGGACATAGCTTAGCGGTAGTGTAATATCTTTTTCCGGATTCACAGTTAACGCGAGATACTGAGATGAACCTGTGTCCACCAGCAGGTCCATTAGTACCGGCGATGCATTCTTGGTGTACTGTACTTGCAGTTGAATGAAAGGCGTTGCACCAACAAAATCTAATTCCGACTCGTACCAGTCATCGGTCGCAAAGGGTAGGTTCGAAGCCGCGAGGTGAAAGCTCATTTCATCGTAGTCAAACTTCACTGCAAACTTCTTCAGAATATCGATGCCTAGTATGCCGTCGAAGAAAACTTCGTCAGGATGATCGAACAGAGCGATTTGATTGAATGGGATATATACGAAGCGCAGACCCTCTAGTTGGACTGTCCCTACTTGGATCGTTACCCCATCGACCACATGGGCCACAGAGTCAAAACCCTCACCTGCTCCGCTGATGGATAATTCACCCACCTTATTCAAATCGAGATCAAGCGTTGCCGCTGTTTCCAGTAGTACGCTGCTGGAAGCTCCCGTATCAACGACAAAACGCATGGCTTTGCCGTTTATTTCTAAGGCCACCATTGGCAAATTTTGCAGCAAGCTAAGTGGCACCGTAGACTGCTGATCTGGCGTTTGCCATTCAGGATCAACCATTTGGTTGTTTAACTGCAGTGCGCCATACTCATACAGTTGGCAAGCCGTTAGCTGCAGTAGACACATAAGGACAAGCGGTAATCGGAAGATAGACATAAGACACCTCATTAGTGAAAGTGAATACATCGTATAACAGCTTTTAATTATTGTAAAACGATAATTTAATGTTGTAGTACTATAATTATTAAAATGAAGGTAATATCCCTTCCATGGCATCTATTCAAACTCTAAGCAGTATCTTACGTTGGCTCGTGTGGCTCTTTCCTGCAGGCGCGGCGGTTCTATTGATAACTGGCGGCATAGGCCCCGTTACCGTTGCCTTCGACAACGATATTCTGAGTAGCGCATGGCAATCCAAGTCAGGCTTGGAGCCTGGACTTATGGTTTTCATGGCCCTCAACGCCTTACTGTTGCTGACCGCAGTATTTTGGATTTCACAGTTGTTCAAAACATTTTCAACAGGGGTATTTTTCGATGCGCCGGTCATCACCTGCTTTGTCTGGCTCGGCTGGCTGTACTTCACAAGCTTTTTGTTAGGGCAGGCTTTATCGATCTACGCTTACTATGTTCTGAAGTACGAAGAGATAGAAATTGAATTTCGCGTTGGGCAGATTTGCATGATGGCGTTGTTGCTTATCGTGGTACACATTCTGCGCACAGCAAATAGGCTGCAGCAAGAAAATGAGTCGTTTGTTTAGTTATGATCATAGTTAATCTTGATGTCGTTTTGGCCCAAAGAAAGGTTAGCTCCAAAGCTTTAGCCAGTGCCATCGGCATTACGGAAGCGAACCTCTCGTTGTTGAAGCGAGGGAAAGTAAAAGGCGTAAGGTTTGAAACCTTGTCAGCAATCTGCGATTACCTGAACTGCCAGCCTGGAGAGATCCTTGAGTACTGTCCCGACGGTGATGATAGGGACACTAACAACTTAACAACTTGATGATAGGGACACTAACAACTTAACAACTTAACAACTCAAGACCCCATTTATTGCTTATCTAGTAGTTCATCTTTAACAACTGATTCCTCTTGCGTTCCCTCGCGTGCCTAGTAACAATCCCTACCACTACAACTTTTTAAACGCAGGAAAATAACTATGTCTGAGAGCGACAGTAAAGACACCCTAGAGCAGGCCGAATTTCGCCAACACTGCCGCGACTGGCTAAGCGACAACACGCCGGCCGAACCCTCCTTCAGGTTGCCAATCTCGGCATTGGAGATAATGACCGAAGAGCAGTTGAAGTATCTCAAGGATTGGCAGAAATCAGCCTATGACGCTGGCCTGGTAGGTTGTGATTATCCCCTAGAGTACGGCGGAGGCGGGCGCACTAACTGCCAACGCATCGCCAACGAGGAAATGCATAGGGCCAAGACGCCCTATATGCCGAATATTATCGGACTGGGTATGGCGGCGCCCACGCTGCTGCACCACGGCCAAGAAGAGCTTAAGAAACATTTGCTGCCTCGTCTGCTCTCAGGTGAGGACATCTGGTGTCAGGGCTTTAGTGAGCCAGGCTCGGGTTCAGACCTGGCCAGCGTGCAGACCTTCGCACAGCGTGATGGCGATGCCTGGATAATCAATGGTCACAAGGTGTGGACTTCGTTGGCGCACTTTGCCGAATGGATGATTATCCTGCTGCGCACAGACAAGACGGAAAAGCACGGCGGCCTATCTTATTTTGTTGTGCCTATTAGCTCAGCGTTGAATAAGGGCGTGACCGTTAAGCCGCTCATTAAGATGACAGGGGAGACTGGCTTTAACGAGGTTCTTTTCGAAGACCTGCCGGTGAATGATGGTTTGCGTCTGGGCGGGCTTGGTCAGGGTTGGCAGGTTGCCACGACGACGCTGTTGCACGAACGCGATGCCGGTGAATTGGTGACGCCACGTTCAGGCGGTATGAAGAACGCCGCGTCACATAATGCCGATACTACAAATCTGATAGACCTGGCGCGTAAGGCGCAATACAACGGTAAACCGGCAGTACAAGACCCACTATTGCGTGACCGTATTATGCAGCAGCTTATTCGTGAGACAGCGCTGCAGGAGAATCAACGGCGAACCCGTGTGCCTGCACTGCTGGAACATCCTGCTCGCCTGCAACTGCAGAACAAATTACTTAGATCGGAGATTGCACAGGAAATCGCTGCACTGGCGCTGGAAGTTGCCGGGGCTAGTGCATCGCTCTACTTAGGCGATGAGAATGCACCTGCCGGTGGCCAATGGCCGCTTGCCTATATGAGTACCTATGGCAACACAATCGCCGCAGGTACCAGTGAAGTGCAGCGCAATATTCTGGGTGAACGCATACTCAGCCTAGCTAAATCGAAGTAAAGACGAAATAAGGAATAACAATGGCACAGCCCGATGACTATGGCTTCTCAGAAGAAGCCGCTCTGCTTAAGGACTCCGCTAGGAAGTTCTTCAAAAGCAATTTTCCAACAGACAAATTACAAAAAATGGTGGCCGACAATCCTGATTCTGCCCGAGTGCAGGAGAGCAACTGGGACAAAGCGCTTTGGCAACAGCTTCTAGAATTGGGCTGGACCTTACTCGCCGTGCCAGAGTCGGCAGACGGACTAGGCTTGCCGGCAGTCGCTGTGGCGGGCTTGGTGGAAGAGGCGGGTAGAGCCGCATTCCCATGCCCGCTGCTGGCAACGCTCAATACTACTTACGTGTTAGCCGCCTGCGGCGAATCTGCTAATGCGGCGCTCAGGGAGATCGCTGAGGGCACCACCGCTACACTTGCGCTGACAAACCGAACCGGATCTTGGCTACCCGAAGACACCGAGGTGGTTGTCAGTGAGGGGAAGCTAAACGGCACTGCCTATTTCGTGCAAGATGCGCGCAAGGTTGATAAGTTTTTGGTTTGCGCCAGGAAAGGTACAGCTCACTCGCTGCATTGGGTGGCGAGCGATGCGCCGGGAATCGCCGTGCATGCCGATGCGATTGTCGACCTGACGCGGGACCAGGCCCATGTCGGCTTCGTCGATGTGGAGGCAGATGAGGTGTGTGAGGATGGACTCAAAGCCCTAGAGCAGGCATTCCCTGCTATATGCACCATGCTGGCCGCCGACGTAATCGGGGCCGCCGAATGGCAGTTGCAGACTACGGCGGAGTACGCACGTACCCGCACGCAATTCGATCGCCCCATAGGTTTCTTTCAGGCAGTGAAACACCCATTGGTGGACGTAATGATACAGATAGACGAGGCGAAGTCTCTCGTCTATAACGCAGCCTGCGCCATCGATCACGAGCCGCAACGTGCGGCAGAATACGCGCACATGGCAAAGGCATCCGCGAGTGAGACGGCGGCATTTGCCAGCAGCCGATCGGTACAATTTCACGGCGGAATAGGCTACACCTGGGAATGCTACGTACAGCTGTACTTCAAGCGCCAGAAACACAGCCAGATGCTATGGGGCGATGCGGCCTGGCATAGGGCGCGATTGGCGGATATTGTGTTGGGGGAAGTTGGCTGAGGTGATTAAACACCGGGCAAAGAATTAGGGGAGAGGGGTGCTTTGATTCATTAATTAGAATCCCGATCGTCGTTAAAGTGATAGGGTTTTTATTTGGTGGAGGCAGTGAAAGTTGATCTAAGCATCCTACTAACTTCTATTTTCTATAATTAGCACATTAGCTAAAGAAGTTTATTAGTTCTGTGTTGACGAGGGGAAACGCTAGGGTGGTCGCGGAAGTCTCCAGCCCAAGATAGTTGCGTAGAGCTTTTTGTACGTGTGCTGGAACTAACTTAGTGCCACTAAAACTGGAAGTATTAAATGTACTTGTGTCAAGCCCAAGCGCATTCTGCTCTTCGTCGGTCGCGCCAATAACACGATTAGTGTAAGGCGCATTCTTTTCCATCACCATATAGCTACCGACTGGCCAATGATCTTTGCCTGCGCCTGAATTATAGTAAGGAGTGCGCGAGAAATCAGAACCTACAATAACCACTAAACGATCGGCGAGCTCAAGCTCTTCAGCATAATCCCAAAGATAATTCAGCCCATCGGTGAGTTGTCCAAGAAGGTCTATTTGCTGAGAATCATTGTTGTCGTGAGTGTCAAAACCCCCAGCATGCAGATCCGCAGTTGCACTTACTCCGGCCTTGAAGGCGAGTAATGCGAAATGGGCCTGGTTTATGAGGCGATTATCACCGCTGATCGCCTCCTCCTCTTGTCTACTTGGAATAGTAGTTGCGAATGCAGCAAGGGCATCGTTGTTTGTTAGTGAATCAAGATAAGCAGACCGCGCGCGGCGATTGCCTGCCAGCAGCGTTTCATCTTCAAGCATGCTCTGCGCATCGCTGGTATTGAGCTGCCCTATTAACTCCCATATATCAGAATCGATAATAGAATTACCATTGTTTTCGTCTCTGTTCGGTTGTAAGAAATTTTTTAAATCGCTGGTTGAATAGGGGAGCATCGTCGGTCGAAGTAGATTGGCAGTTTTGCTAAAGCCACCAAAGGATAAATAGGTCATCGGCAACTGCGGGGCGTTAATTGCGGAATAGAGTGCTGTTAACGAAGGGTAGCCCGCCGCAGTACGCCCGCTCCAATTATTTGTTTCGCCAATCGAATGTGCATTGGTCTGGGAGTCTATCCCGTTTATTATAAGTGTCTTTGCGGAGTGACGCTCAAAAAAGGAGTTGTTGTTGGCTACCGGGGCATAGCTGAGATTTCCCGCGGTTCTTGTTTGATCTAGCTTGGACCAATTAGTAATTATATCGGAGCCAGGTTGATTTTCCTTTGGGTCGCAGAAGTGGGTTACGTCCCAAGCACCTTGAGCCTGTACCGTAATAACAAGCTTGCCACTAAAAGGCGCAGTGTTCGCTGCGAAGACGAAGCTGGGGTGGGCGAGGGCAGCACCGGATAAAGAAAGCGCTTTTAGAAATTGTCTACGGTTCTTCATCATTGTCTACTCGTGTGAATAGTCATAGTGGCTGAGTAGGTAAGCTATAACAGCCATCCAGGCCCGTTTGGCACCGGTACTATCGCTTGTTAGCTGGTTTGTCATTTCTGCTACGTAATCCCAGTTTATTTCATACCAATTTCCATTCGCCGAAGTCGAGCGGGCAGCTTCCAGCTCTGCAGGTGTAAGTAGATCAGAATAGAAGTTGCCGTCTACCCAAGTATTGCAATTTTGTATCCAATTATTAGAGTGCTCAAGTGCACTTGCCAGAGCAGTAGAAAAGAGATAGTAGGTCTGTTGCACTTGTGTAGAATCTATCGCGTAGGGCTTGCCGTGTAGTTTGGTGAATAGATCAACGATTTGCTGCTTGATAAGCAGTGCGTTATCGGTTTTGGCATCTAAAATGTCTCCGCTACTCAGTACCTCTATTGTCGCCTGAGTAGGCTGCTCTTTTGACGGAGCCTGTTGCGCGGCCAAGTGCGCTACAACCTCGAATTCATCTGTTGTATCCAAGTCCAGGCTCAAAATCAAAGCACACTCACTATAGAACGTTACGTTTGAATTATTCACATAGCAATGTTCCCCGCTAATTTGTATTTCAGGTGCTGTTACTTCGAATTGCTGTTGCTCACCACTAGAGTGACGCAATGTCACCCCATCAATATAGAGGACTCGCTGCTCTAAACACTTCTCACCATCATAGTCACACCAGGGATTAGTGAAGCTTACTTTGATTTCAGCGCCATTGGCTGGAATTTGAGCGACTAGCTTATGCTCTTGCCAGTCTGTCGCAGAGATTGAAGTTACATCGGAAGTGATTGATGCGATAGATAAGGGGGTTATGGTCTCATCAACCTTCAAAAATAGTCGACGTTTCTCGAGTGGTAGCGCCAAATCCTTTACTACGATTGGACAGGCAGTTTCTGTTGCATGGCTCTGTAATATGGCCGTCATTGATGCCGTTAATAGGTTGGCGCGCTCCGTAACCGAAATAGAGTCTATGCCACCCAATAACACACTGAGTTCATCATATTTTGAATACGAAGTCCCATCTGGGTTTTCATTTGTGCGCCAATTTACTCCTGTCAAGTTCCTGGTTTTGGCGGCTAGTTGGCTTGGTGTTAGCAATTGCTCTGCTCCCAGGTCCGCTTCGAGTTGCATAGCCTGAAATTCATAATTTGTGGAGCTTTCAGCTGAGAACCAGGGTGACATAATCATTTCGACAAGCATGTCTTTAGCATTAAGTTGCTGTGCTAATGTGGTTGCGAATTCATCTATTGAGGATTGCTGAGCGAGGAAGGCTGCATTTTTTTCAGCGAAACCTTGATCGGATTCAACGCTAGGAGGTTCGACGGGTTTAGAGCCGAAAATAGCCGGCCACCAAAATTGTACGGCAGCCCTGACAAAACCAGGCTCTTCAACCTGTCTCTTATACACATCTCCGAGCCCACGAGACTCCTGAGCATCT
>OLHJ01000111.1_pt1 | contig 30486 bp, 35 predicted proteins | sample 1609491 | NCBI WGS metagenome assembly OLHJ01 (sample SAMN05416861, study PRJEB24817) | seawater metagenome | isolation source: Sea water | place: Canada:Atlantic | collected 2013-11
AGGAGTCTCGTGGGCTCGGAGATGTGTATAAGAGACAGGGGTGCAAGGGGTCGTGAGTTCGAATCTCACCGCTCCGACCAATAAATATTTTTCACTAATCTTTATTTGAATGGAAATTTTAAAATAGAGTATTTAATAGCCAATTCATTTACAGCCTTTTTGCTATTCATAGGCTCGGTTTTATATTCTTCTGTTGGTCATGGGGGAGCTTCTGCTTATATTGCAATTATGGCGTTAACAGGTACCCCTATAAGCATAATAAAACCTATAGGCCTAATTTTAAATATTGTAGTTTCATCTATCGCTAGCATTCGCTTTATAAAGCACAAGCTATTTAGCCTAAAAGTTCTAATTCCAGTTGTTTCAGGCTCTATCCCGGCAGCTTTTATTGGTGGCTATACATCATTGCCATCAGAGCTTTATAAGCCTTTAGTTGGATTAATTTTGATTGTTGCTGGGTTACAGCTTATGTTTAGTTTTTTTAAAGACAATAAGTTAAATAAAAATGAGAATACAAATGTTTTTTGGGGTGTATGTATAGGTGTTTTAATTGGTTTACTCTCAGGTCTTACAGGTACTGGAGGAGGTATTTTTTTATCTCCACTAATTATTTTTTTAGGATGGACGAGTGTCAAAGGTGCATCTGGAACCGCTGCAGTTTTTATTTTATTTAATTCTATCTCAGGTTTGCTAGGTAATATTTCCTCTGTACATTCAGTTCCAGGTGAAATATTTATTTATATCTTTGCAGTGCTCATAGGAACTTTGATTGGAACACACTTAGGAATTAAGAAACTTAATCAATTAGCTGTTAAAAAGACATTAGGGCTTGTTATAATTATTGCTGGTTTAAAATTTATTTTTACTTAACGTAAATAAACTTAATTTTCTTATGAATAAAAAATTTAATGGACAGTTTTTTTGGTTATTTGCCATTATCGGTTTTTTCTTAGCTATATTTCTCTTCGTTAATGAATACTTTTTAAATCAGATTGCAACAGACCGTTTCAATTCAGAAATGCAAATGTGCGTTGAATTATCTAGTGAATGCAATTTAAAACAACTCGCTAATGAAGACCCATCAAATTTGAATAAAAACCAGCTTAAACTTATTGAGTTAAATACGATTATTGAGAATTACGAACAATATATTATTAAAGTTGCTCAAATATTTTTTGCTTTTATTTTTATTGGATTAATTCCCTACGCTGTGGCGCGGATAAAATCATTGGCTCAGAGGAAGAAGAAAAAAAATTAAATCTTTTTGCTTTTAAGAAAGATTGTACTTTTTGAGTCTGTTGCTGTGACTATCAGTGTCCCCTCATTACTCTTTAGAAATTTAAATTTTAAATAAGGGTCCTGACTAATGCTAATGTCGTTTTCAACAGCAAGAATCCTTTCTCCGTTGAAATCATAACGTATCTGTTTAACAATCCATTGAGGAATATATCCACCCGATTCTTGATCTTTTTGTAAACCTGAAAAGTTAGGATGCTTTATTCGTGTTGTAATAAAGTCCTCTTTAGCTTTAACTAAAATTTTCCCAAGGTCTTTTGTTAGTGATGGATCATGTATATCCATATAACCACTGCAACCGCCAGATGCCCTTATAGCTACTTTGCTCATATATAAATTACCCTCAGTATCCTCACCCACCACGCGCACAAAAGAATCTGTTTCCATACGAATTCTTGTAAATAAATCAAGATTCTGAGTTTTATCAGTTAGATGGTAGGTTGCTGCGTGTTGTGTTGGATTAGCATCAATAATAAGGTGAATTTTTTTTATATAAATACCTTCGCTTTTAGATAGCTTAATATTTACAGGAACTTGTGCACCACTCGCAGCTCTCTTTGGACCATCAATTTTAATGAAATCTGCTTCAATAATCTCAGCATCTTCGAACATTCTTTCATGAATATAAGGCCATAGGTCTGGGTTAGCGTCAGCTCTTAGATTGAGAGAGCCTACTAATAATAAAACTGAAACAATAATTTTTATTAAAATTTTCATAAATTATTACTTACCTTTATACGAGCACGAAAATACTTAATTGGTTCATTTTAACTGTTAAAATATTTTAAATTAAAGTGCTTAAATATAGCATCTAATATTTATTAGTATTTAGATTAACATATAATTTTTAATAAAACCAACATTAATAGATAGGGGAAAATAACTTGAAAGGAAGTCTTAGGTTATTGATTTTATTAGTTATTTTTTTATCACAGTATATTTGTGCTGAAGACTATCTTAAGGATGCTCAAGACGGCCAACCTAGGGCGCAATACCTGTATGCAATGAACTTGCTAAAAAAAGGTAATAAAAATGAGGCATTAGACTGGCTGATTATCGCAGCGGCTCAGGGCCATCTTAGAAGCAGTCTTTGGATAGAACAAAATACTGATTATCAGGAAGATATATTCATGAGTGCACTTGTTTTAACAAATAATGAATTAAAAAATAAAGTTAAGCCATATACATCTAATGAATTAGAACAAATGAAAAAAATTGGTAAAGAAGGTAATTCTGATACTCAGTTTCTAATTTGGTTGCTCTATGTTAACAATCTTTATATCAGTAAACCAAAAGCTTATGTTTGGATTAAAAAAGCAGCTTTCAATAAACACCCAAGAGCTACCTTTGCCATGGGGCTCCTTTACTATTACGGGTATATAGTTCCCGAACAAAAATCAAAGGCCATTAAACTTTTTAATGAGTCCAGTGCCCTTGGCTATAGTTTTGCTGAATCATTTTTAAATAAGTAGTTACTAAATCTAAAATCAATGATAATCGCTTTTTAGTTTTTTGCTTATTGACAGTTCGTCATAAAATTGTCAAAGTAGGATTATTAAAAACGAAATTCTTATGTTTGAACTTGTTTTTATAGCAAAGATCGTGAATAAATTTGAAATTTTATTAGGTTTAATTTTACTAAACACTTGGAGGATAAAATGAAGAAATTATTAGCACTACTTGCAGTCGCTGCACTTGTTGCAGGTTGCGCTGCAAAGAAACCTGTCAAAGAGTACCATCCAACAGACGATGTTAATGCTAGCTCACAAGGCGGTAAAGGCATGGAAGGTGATGGATCAGAAGTTGATTTTGGATTGGATATGGAGCTTGATGATGAGCCAGCAGATGGTGAAGCAAAATCATTCCACCCAACTGACGCATTATTGATTGGTGGTAATGGAGGGTTCAACCCAACCAATGATGATGAATCAGTGGTGAACTTTGATCAGAACGAATAGTTTTATGAGCTAAATTTTACTATTTAGATATTTAAAAAACGCATACCCTTCAAAGTATGCGTTTTTTTATAATAAGTATATTTTGAAGTATTTCTTTAAATTTTATCTAATGATTTTACCTAGACTATCTTCATGTCTATCATCATATCTAAATCTATCCAAAGCTTTAATATAATTAATGTAAATCTCAAGTTGGACCTTGTGAGAAGTAATTTTTACATCTCCAACGATCTGCTTTATGTTTAATGTATTTTATTTAACATAAAAAAGGAGAAATACTATGTGGACACAACCTCAAGCGACTGAAATGCGTTTTGGTTTTGAAGTAACAATGTACGTTTGTAACAGATAGTTTCTTATGAAATTTGAAGTTATAAATAATACAGAAATTACTGATTGGTTTTTTCATAATTGGCAATGTAATTGCCCATTATGTTCAACCAAGTCTTAATTTTTAACTTTTCTTTAAGGAGAAATATTATGTGGACTAAACCAGCTGCTACAGAAATGCGTTTTGGTTTTGAAGTAACCATGTACGTAATGAACAAGTAATTCGTTATTTGTTTATTAAAAAAGCCCGATTTTTTCGGGCTTTTTTTTTATTTACTATAAAATAATGCTTGATGAAAATACTTCTTTTTTCCCTTCTTTCTTTTTTTTGCATCTCAGCTCATGCTGACTGGATCAAGCTCAATCAAAATAAAGCAATGGATACAGCCTATTTTATTGACCTTAAAAACATAAGGGGAAATAAGGATAAGGTCAGAATATGGACATTGACAGACTATATCAACACCCAGGTGACCAAAAAAGTAAATTATCAGTCAATTAAAAGCCTTGTTGAAATTAATTGCCAATCAAAAAATATGAGGATTTTAGCTTACTCATTGTACGAGCAGCGCATGGCCAAGGGTAAAGTTGTTTTTTCCAAAGGCCGGCCATTTGAGTGGGAGGCAGTAAAGCCCTCAACGGTAAATGGTTTATTCTTGAATATGGGTTGCAGCCAAATTAAAATAAATTAAAAGTGTATTCTAAAATGGAATTTTTTCTGGTGAGATATGCTGTTCGAGTATTGATTTAAATTCAGCTTGAATTTCTTTTAATTTTTTTTCTGTATCAGCTTCGAATCTTAAGACGATTACAGGCGTTGTATTGGATGCCCTCATCAATCCAAATCCATCTTTATACTCAACACGTAACCCATCAATTTTTATTATTTCTATTGCGTCAGGAAAATAAACTCTTTCTTGAAGTTTAGCAATTAACTTATGCTGTTCGCCCTCACGGAGTTTAATATTTAACTCAGGCGTACTAAAACCTTTCGGAAGCGCCTTTAGAATTTTTGATGGGTCATCAAATTCACTTAATATCTCTAATAATCTTGCTGCCGCATATAGGCCATCATCAAAACCGTACCATCTGTCATTAAAGAATGTATGGCCACTCATTTCTCCTGCCAATGAAGCATTAAGTTCTCTCATTTTTTGTTTGATAAAAGAATGCCCCGTTTTCCAAATAACAGGAATACCGCCCCTTTCCCTTATCCAAGAAAATAAATATCTTGTCGATTTCACGTCAAAAATGATTGACGTTTGAGGGCATTCCTTTAAAACAGCCTCTGAAAACAATAATAACTGCCTATCTGGAAAAATGATCTCCCCATCCTTAGTAACCACACCTAAGCGGTCCGCGTCCCCATCAAAAGCAAGACCTAGTTCACTATCACCATTTTTGAGTGCATTTTTTAAGTCTAATAGATTTTTTGGGTTACTTGGGTCAGGATGATGATTTGGAAAATTTCCATCTACATCACAAAACAACGGTTCAGTTTCAACCCCTAATTTTTTGAATAATTCTTCAGCACACACCCCACCTGCACCATTGCCACAATCAATGGTAACCCTCATAGGTCTTTTTAATTTTATCGAGTTAGATATCTCATCGAGATAATCACTTTTTATACTCAATGACCTTTCCTTACCCTTACCCTTAAGATAGTTTGAATTTAAGATTGCCTTGTAAAGGGTTTGAATGTCATCGGAGAAAAGTGTTTTTTCGTTAACAACTATTTTAAAACCATTATATTCTGGTGGATTGTGACTTCCTGTAACCATCACACCAGTCCCCGTCGCTTGATGAAAGGTACTAAAATAAAGCATAGGAGTAGTGCATAAACCAATATTGATTACATCGATACCAGTGGATAATAATCCATCAATTAAGGTTGAAGATAATGTAGGGCTTGATAATCTTCCATCATAACCAACACAAATAGTTTTTTGGTTTTGAGATAAGGCCATTGTCCCAATGGCTTGACCAATTTTTTTTACGATGGGGGGAGTTAGTTCGGATCCTACAACACCTCTAATATCATATGCCTTGAAGGTACTTTTAATTGGTAATTCATCATTCATACTCATCTATCCAAGCTAATTGTATAGCTTCCAGAATTCGTTCTCCACATTTGTTAGGATTATCATCAAAGCCATCAAGATCCATTACCCATTGTCTTAAATCAGTAAACCTTATGGTCTTAGGATCAGTATCAGGCTGAGTATCAAAAAGTTTTTCTGCGATTTCTAGGGTGTCTGTCCAGAGCATTTTTCTACCAATTTATTATATTGAATTAATAATCCCAAATTATATCTCATGTAGGATGCTTAAATGATTTATTAATGGACGGTACAGCCATTGGTTATTTTAGTAACCGTCATGATAAAATAAAATATTGGAGTTAAAGATAATAAAGTATGTTTAAAAGATCAGACAGTTTAGAAAAATTAGATCCTGCAATTTGGGAACAGATTGTTAATGAAAATAAGAGGCAAGAGGAGCATATAGAATTAATTGCTTCTGAAAATTACACATTACCAGCCGTCATGGAAGCACAAGGCTCACAGCTCACGAATAAATATGCTGAGGGATATATAGGAAAGAGATTTTATGGTGGATGTGAATTTATTGATGAAGTTGAAAGGATAGCCATAGATCGATTAAAGGAACTCTATGGCGCCGAGTATGCAAATGTTCAGCCTCACTCAGGGAGTCAAGCTAATCAGGCAGTTTACTTCTCAATGCTCAAACCAGGAGATACCATAATGGGCATGAATCTTGGACATGGAGGCCATCTTACTCACGGTTCACCTGCCAATCTCTCTGGTAAATTATTTAATATAGTTCCTTATGGTTTGAATGAAGAAGAAGTGATTGATTATGATGAAATGGAGAGGCTCGCAATTAAATCAAAGCCCAAATTAATTATTGGGGGAGCTTCAGCATATGCATTAAAATTTGATTGGGAAAGAATGGGCCAAATCGCCAAAAAAGTCGGTGCTCTGTTTATGGTGGATGTCGCTCACTACTCAGGTTTGGTTGCGGGTGGTGCGTATCCTAATCCAATGCCTTATGCAGATTTTGTTACTTCAACTACACATAAGTCTTTAAGAGGTCCAAGGGGTGGCTTTATTCTCGCTAAGCCAGAGTATGAAAAAATAATAAATTCGTACGTTTTTCCTGGTTTACAAGGTGGACCTTTGATGCACGTTATTGCAGCGAAAGCAGTGGCATTTGCAGAGGCCCTTAAACCAGAGTTTAAAGAATATCAAAAGCAGGTAGTTAAAAATGCACAATCTATGGTAGAAGCATTACAGAATAGAGGGTATAGAATTGTTTCAGGAAGAACAGAATCACATGTATTTTTAATTGACTTACTTCCGAAAAACCTGACCGGGAAAAAAGCTGATATAGTTTTGGGGCAAGCACATTTAACGGTAAATAAAAATTCAATTCCAAATGATCCTGAGAGCCCTTTTGTTACTTCAGGTATTCGTATTGGATCGCCCGCCATTACATCTAGAGGCTTTATGGAAAAAGAAGCCAATTTAGTCGGTAATTTTATCGCAGATGTTCTTGATGATCCTGATAATGCTGACAACATTAAAAACGTCAAGTCCAAGGTAGGCGAGCTTACAAAGATATTTCCTGTATACGGAAACTAAATTATTATGAAGTGTCCTTTCTGCAAGGCTGAAGATACTCAAGTTATTGACTCTCGCGTAATAAGAGATGGTGTATCAATTAGAAGGCGTCGAGCTTGTTCTGTTTGTGAAAAGAGATTTACGACTTATGAGTACATTGAGCTTTCATTGCCATCTGTAATTAAACAAGATGGGAAGAGAGAAGATTTTATCCGAGATAAACTTTTACATTCTTTTTCTAGAGCCCTACACAAAAGACCTGTTCCAATAGAATACATTGATCAAGCAATAGAGGAAATTATCGCAAAAATTATGTCTCTTGGCGAAAGAGAAATAAATTCTCGAGACATTGGTGAAGAAGTTATGATAGCCCTTAAAAAGCTAGACAAAGTAGCTTATATTAGGTTTGCATCAGTTTATAAAAGCTTTTCAGATCCCGAAGATTTTAATGTGGCAATCAAAGACCTTGGATAAAAACTTAAATAAACAAATCTCTTTTATGCGAGTAGCACTTAATTTAGCAAAAAAAGGACTTGGTCATGTCTCGCCTAATCCTTGTGTCGGCGCAATTGTTGTCAAGAATAATAAAATAGTAGGCGAAGGCTATCATTCCAAAGCAGGTGGACATCACGCGGAGGTAATGGCTATTAATGAGGCTGGAAAGTTAGCTCGTGATGCTGATTTATACGTTACGTTAGAGCCATGTAATCATTACGGAAAGACACCACCGTGTGCTGAGCTAATTGTAAAAACGGGGCTCCGAAAAGTTTTTATTGCCTGTAAGGACACAAATCCCTCAGTTTCGGGTAAGGGGATAGAATATTTGAAATCAAAAAATATTGAAGTAGAACAAGGTATTCTTGAAAGCGAGGCAGTTAATCTAAATAAAGGTTTTTTTAAGCGAATCAAAGGAAAAAAACCATATATCACAATCAAAATAGCAAGCTCAATAGATGGCAATACAAGCCTCAAAAGTGGAGAGAGTAAATGGATAACATCTGAATATGCAAGAGAAGATGTCCAAAAACTCCGGGCTAATACATGCGCTATATTAACGGGAGTTGGGACAGTGAATAATGATAACCCTAATTTAAATGTAAGGAAGAGGAATTCTAATTTACAACCCAAAAGATTTATTTTAGATAGTCACCTCTCAATTAAACCTGACCTCCCCATATTACAACAAGAAAATATTTTCTTGGTTTATGGGGATGACCTTAATAATAATTTTGATAACTTAATTAAGACTAAAGCAAAATTAGTAAAAATTCCTTTAAAAAATAAGCAAATAGATTTACCATCCTTCATTTCTCACCTTGAAGAATATGGGGTAAATAATTTGTTAGTTGAAGCAGGCCCTAACTTAACAGGGTCTATGATTGAGGCAGGCTATTTTGACGATGTAATCATTTATATTGCCCCAACCCTATTGGGATCTGATGCAAATAATTTGGTTAAATTAACTCAAATAAAGAATATCAAACAAAAAATTAAGTTTTCATTTGAAGATGTAAGGCTAATAGGCCCTGACCTGAGAGTAACGTTAAAGGCTGTAAAAAATGACATGGATTGATACTCATTGTCATCTAGATCAACCAGCTTTATTTGAAAAAATTGAGAGGGTGATAAAAAATAGCATCAATAGTGATATAGAAGGAATTGTCGTACCATCAGTAAGTCCAGAAAACGTAAACGAAGTAATTAATATTTCACAACGATTTGATTTATGCTCATTAGCATTAGGATTCCACCCTTTTTTTTCGGATCGTGTAAAAGATGAGGATTTCAAAATATTATCCCTTTTATTAATTGAGCATGATGCTGTTGCAGTCGGTGAAATTGGATTAGATAAATTTTTAGATAATATTCCATTGAACACTCAAGAGAAAGTATTTAAAAATCAATTAGATATAGCCGATGATCTTGAGCTTCCCATCATTGTTCATGCAAGAGGAATGATTGATCTTATTACTAAATATATTAGAGAAAAAAAAATTAAAGGGGGAATTATCCATGCCTTCAATGGAAGCTTTCAACAAGCAGAGCAACTTATAAAGCTAGGATTTAAGTTGGGGTTTGGAGGAGTGATTACATACGAACGAGCTAAGCATGTTAGATCTTTAGCACAAAACCTTCCTATAGAGGCAATTGTTCTAGAAACCGATGCTCCAGATATGAATCCGTCCTGGTTAGAAAATATATTACCAAATGAACCTGCTCAGCTCAAAAAAATATCACAGATATTTTGTAAGTTGAGAGGGCTTGATACTGAAGTTATTGCGGATACATTAAGGCGAAATACTATTGAGGCACTGCCAAAATTAGGGAGGTTATACACATGACCTAATGAGTTACTTTAACTTTTCGTAAAAAAGTTAACAATCTCAATGACATATGTTAAGTTATTGATTTTAAATAATTTTTTTTTAGTTCAATATTTAAGCGATTAAAAAAAATCCTTTAAAATTCATAGGTTGCATTTTTATAGTTAATTAATACACAATCTTATCCACAGATTTTGTGGACTGTTTGGTAAGAGATTTTTAGGAGAAAGTGATATGCAGGTTGGCTCAAAAAATTATAGAACCATAGAGGCTTCTAAAGACCAATCTTACGTTAAAATAATAGATCAGACCTATCTCCCATTCAAGTTAAAAATAGTCCATCTGAAGACCTTAGATGAGGTTATAAAGGCAATTATAAATATGCAGGTTCGAGGTGCCCCTTTAATTGGAGTAACTGCTGCATACGGATTTGCAATTTTAATGAACTTCGATAGCTCAAACAATGCATTAAGGAAATGTAAGAAAGATTTGGTTAATGCAAGACCAACGGCTGTGAATTTGTCATGGGCTGTTAATCAAATTTATGACGCACTAATTAAATGCCCATTAAGAGAGAGAGTTGAACTAAGTTGGGAACTTGCCAATAACCTTGCAAACGAAGATGTCGAGAAGAATATCTCAATAGGGTTGCATGGCTATAATTTATTTAAGGCTTATAATAAAAAAACGATAAATATTCTAACTCACTGTAATGCAGGGTGGCTTGCAACAGTTGACCATGGAACAGCCTTAAGTCCCATCTTTAAGTTGTTTGATGAAGGCTTTGATGTTCATGTTTGGGTTGATGAAACTCGACCAAGAAATCAAGGGCTTAGTTTAACAGCTTGGGAGTTAAGCCAATATAAAATAAGGCATACTGTAGTTACTGATAATGCAGGTGGTCTTTTGATGAAAGAGGGGTTAGTCGATTTTGTGATTGTTGGGGCTGATAGAATTGCACTGGATGGGCAAGTTTGTAATAAGATAGGTACTTATCTAAAGGCTGTAGTAGCCAAAGAAAATAATATACCATTTTATGTGGCTGCACCATCAAGCACAATTGATATTAATTTTTCTGGAGAAACTCGTAATTTTGAAATTGAGTGTCGCGATCCAAGTGAGATTATGACTATGAAAGGTGAAGATAAGTTAGGTAATATAATAGAGATTAGTCTAGGTAGTTCCCCAGCTTATAACCCAGCCTTTGATGTAACGCCACCAATTTATGTATCAAAATTTATATGTGAGAAAGGTGTTTTTGATACAGATAAAATTAGAGATATTGTCGATCTATGATAAGTGCAAGAGAAAATCTTCTCAATATTACGAATAAACTTCTTACAGCGGGATTAAATCATGGGGCTTCGGGGAATTGCAGCTGTCGAGATAAAGAGAGTTTTTTAATCACCCCAACAGGGATTGATAGTTCTAAACTAACTACTGATATGATGGTAAGAGTTAGTCTTTCAGATAATGCCTCCCAACCTGAAAGTAAATTTCAGCCTTCAAGTGAATGGCAATTTCATCAGGCAATTTTAAAAAAATATCCAGAAATTAATGCTGTTGTTCATACACACTCTGTTTTTGCAAGTTCACTAAGTGTTCTAGGACAAGATATTCCTGCATTCCACTATATGATTGCAGTAGCAGGTGGAGATTCAGTTCGTTGTGCACCCTATGCAATGTTTGGAACAAAAGAGTTATCTGATAATATTCTGGAAGCCATTAGAGATAGAAAAGCATGTTTATTATCAAACCATGGCCTTGTTGCTGTAGGTAAAGATTTAAATGAAGCATTTAATATTGCAGAAGAAGTTGAGCATTTAAGTAGGTTGTTTATTGAAGCAAAAAAGATTGGAGAGCCACTCTTGCTAAGTGATAAACAGATGACGGAGGTCTTAAATCGATTTAATTCATATGGCCGTTGGGTAAAAGATTAAAGATTTCATTGTTAGGTTACCATCTTTAAAGTAAAATGATTATCCGTCAGTAACTCTTTTTAAAATCTTAAATGACGAAATATGTATTTATCACAGGCGGCGTCGTTTCTTCACTCGGAAAGGGTATCTCTGCGGCAAGTCTTGGAGCAATTCTAGAATCGCGTAATTTAAAAGTCACTTTCATTAAGCTTGATCCCTATATAAATGTTGATCCAGGAACAATGAGTCCATTTCAGCATGGTGAAGTTTTTGTCACTGAAGATGGGGCAGAAACTGATCTTGACCTTGGTCATTATGAAAGATTTGTATCTTCAAAAATGACCAAAAAGAATAATTTTACTACAGGCCAAGTATATGACGCTGTTATTAAAAAAGAGCGACGGGGCGAATACCTTGGTAAAACTGTCCAAGTAATTCCACATATCACTGATCAGATAAAATCAAATATTCATGATGGAGCTAAAGATGCAGATATTGTCATTGTTGAGGTTGGCGGAACTGTTGGAGATATTGAATCACTTCCTTTTCTTGAAGCTATCAGACAAATGGGGTTTGAAGAAGGTAAAGAAAATACATGCTATATTCACCTAACACTTCTTCCTTGGCTTTCTTCAGCTGGAGAGTTAAAAACAAAACCCACACAACATTCTGTGAAAGAATTAAGAGAAATTGGGATTCAACCAGATATTTTATTATGTAGATCAGAAAAAAAACTACCTCTAGAAGAAAAAGACAAAATAGCTCTTTTTACAAATGTTCCAAAAAAAGCTGTGATCTCAGTTGTTGATGCTGATTCAATTTATCGAATCCCAGTCATGCTTCATAAGCAACTTATTGATCAAATTGTGTGTGAAAAACTAAATATCAAACCTAGAAAAGCAAATTTAAAGCAATGGGAACAAATTACCAAGCTTCTAGATCAATCAAGCCAGACAATTAACCTAGCTTTTGTAGGTAAATATATTGATTTAACCGAATCTTATAAGTCACTCACAGAAGCCCTTATTCATGCTGGAATTCATAATAGTTCTAAAATAAATATTCATTTTTTTGATTCTGAAGATATTCAAAAGAAAGGCATAGCACCGTTAAAAAGGATGGATGCAATACTAATACCTGGGGGTTTTGGAAAAAGAGGAACTGAAGGAAAAATGAAGGCTATTCAGTTCGCAAGAGAGAGTAAGGTCCCTTTTTTAGGAATTTGTCTGGGGATGCAATTAGCGATAGCCGAGTACGCAAGAAATGTTGTTGGCTTAAAAAAAGCTAACAGTACAGAATTTAATTCGAAAACACCACATCCGGTAGTTGCATTGATAAGCGAATGGAAGACAAAGGATGGAAAAATTCAACACAGGAGCGAAGCATCGCAACTTGGTGGAACTATGCGGCTAGGTGCTCAAAAATCGAGAATTAAAAAAAATACACTAGCCTTTGACATTTATGGTGGCTATGTGAATGAAAGACACAGACACAGATATGAGGTAAATAATAATTATGTCAAAGAACTTATTATGGCAGGTTTAACAGTATCCTCTAGAACCACAAGAGAAAAGTTATGTGAAATTGTTGAGCTGCCTAAAAAAAGTCATCCATGGTTTTTAGGCTGTCAGTTTCATCCAGAATTTACTTCAAACCCTAAAGATGCCCATCCGTTATTTTTATCGTTTTTGAAAGCCGCCATTCAATTTAAAAAAGGAAAATAGGTGAAACTAATAAACTTTAACGTAGGCATCGACCAACCCTTATTTTTAATTGCGGGCCCATGTGTTATTGAGTCAGAAGATATGACATTACGTGTTGCTGACGAACTCAAAAATATTTGTATAAAGCTTGATGTCCCCTTTATTTTTAAATCATCGTTTGATAAAGCAAATAGAAGCTCAAACAGTACATTCCGAGGTTTCGGTATGGAGGAGGGATTAAGAATACTTGAGAAAGTAAAAGCCCAATTTGAGATTCCAGTTCTAACTGATATTCATACAATAGATCAAGTTAAACCAGTATCTGAGATTGTTGATGTTCTTCAAACCCCCGCTTTTTTATGTCGGCAAACAGATTTTATTACTGCTGTTGCTAAATCTGGAAGACCAGTAAATATAAAAAAAGGGCAATTTTTAGCCCCAAATGATATGGCTCAAGTTGTAAATAAAGCTAAAGAGGCCAATGGAAACAAAGATAACATTATGGTTTGTGAAAGAGGTGTTTCTTTTGGCTACAACACATTGGTATCTGATATGAGAAGCCTATCAATTATGCGCGAAACTAATTGCCCGGTCGTTTTTGATGCTACGCACTCAGTTCAACAACCTGGCGGGAAAGGCGATAGAAGTGGAGGGCAGAGTGAATATGTACCTTTATTAGCGAGAGCTGCTGTTGCTTCAGGCATTTCAGGTGTTTTTATGGAGACACATCCAAATCCAAAAGAAGCTTTATCAGATGGACCTAATGCAGTCCCTTTAGATAATATGAGCGAGCTATTGGGAACATTAAAGGATATTGATGAGTTAGTGAAAACAAGGAACTTACTTTAATAGAAATGGCAAAAATAAAAAATATTCATTCAAGGATGATAATTGATTCAAGAGGAAACCCAACTGTTGAGGCTGATGTTTTTCTAGAAGGGAATTTGATGGGTAGAGCTTCTGTCCCGTCAGGTGCGTCCACAGGTAGTAAAGAAGCTATTGAACTTCGTGATCATGATAATGAGTATTTTTTAGGAAAGGGAGTCAAAAGAGCGGTGGGTAATATAAACGGTGAACTAGCTTCAAAAATTATTGGAATGGATGCCTTTGATCAGGAAAAAATAGATCAATTAATGATTGATATTGATGGTACGCCTAATAAAAAAAACCTTGGTGCAAACGCCATCTTAGCTGTTTCAATGGCAACAGCAAGAGCAGCAGCGAATTTTAAAAAAATTGAATTATTCCAATATTTGAGTTTAGGTAAGGAGATATCATTACCGACACCAATGATGAATATTATAAATGGTGGAGCTCATGCAGATAATAACTTAGACATACAAGAATTCATGATAATACCAGCTGGAAGACCAAGTATGAGTGAGGCAATACGATGTGGAAGTGAGGTTTTTCAGGTGCTTCAAAAAACTTTGAGTGAAAAAAAATTATCTACGACTGTAGGTGATGAAGGTGGCTTTGCGCCAAACTTGGAGTCAAACGAATCTGCTCTAAAACTGATTATGGAGTCTATTGAAAAAGCAGGTTATGAGCCTGGAAAAGACGTTTTTTTAGGTCTTGACTGTGCGAGTTCTGAATTTCATCAAGATGGTAAATATTTATTAAAGTCTGAAAATATGTCACTTGATTCAAAACAAATGACGGATTATCTATCTTCATTATGTGATAAGTATCCTATAATCAGTGTTGAAGATGGTATGGATGAAAATGATTGGGAAGGCTGGGAAATTTTAACAAATCGTTTAGGGCATGATATTCAATTAGTTGGTGACGATTTATTTGTTACTAACCCCAAGATACTCGAACAAGGAATAAAAAAAAATATAGCAAACTCGATCCTAATTAAAGTAAATCAAATTGGAACGCTTACTGAAACCTTTGAGGCAATTAAATTAGCCAAGAAAGCGAATTATAGTTCAGTTATCTCGCATCGCTCAGGTGAGACAGAGGATACAATCATTGCAGATATTGCTGTTGCAAAAAATGCAATGCAAATTAAAACTGGCTCAATGTCGAGATCTGAAAGAACGGCAAAATATAACCAATTATTAAGAATTGAAGAAATGATGGGGTCAAAAATTAAATATGCTGGCCTAAAAGCTTTCTCAGGGATAGGGATGTAAAGTGAAAATATTATCAATCATCCTTTTTTCTTTATTAATACTAATTCAATATCCACTTTGGATTGGAAAAGGCAGTTGGTACGATGTTTTTAAACTTAAGCAAGAGTTCAGTAAGCAACATAAAATAAATGTAGACCTTTCAAAAGAAAATTTTGCCTTAAGAGCAGAGGTATCAGATCTAACTAATGGAACTGATGCAATTGAAGAGAGAGCGAGGCACGAATTAGGGATGGTTAAAGGAGATGAATTTTTTTTTCAAGTGATAAACAAATAGTTTAATACTGCATCTTTAAAGAGAGAATTTCATTTCCATTAAGAGTCGGTTGAGCATCAACTTTTTCGATTCTTAATTCAACTAAGATCCTGAAAACATCATTTTTTTGTTTGTAATAATTTACTAAACTACCAATCTTTTCATCACTCGCCTTTATTTCAGAACCTAACTCTGGATTTTTATTTAGCTCAACAGATCCTAAATACATTCTTCTTTTCGGTTTTCCCAAATAATGGGTCCTAGCAACAATTTCCTGCCCGGTGTAACAACCTTTTTTAAAATTAATTGCATCAATTAAATCGAGATTAACTGACTGAGGGATATATAGGTCTTGGGTTTCATTAAAAATATTCGGAATGATACTTTCAATATGAACATCATTCCAATTACAAGGATTAATTTCAGCTGAATAAATTGCATTATGCAGTTTTGATATTTCTTTTTTATCACCAAAAACAAAAAAATAATTTTTAGGTCCATCAAGCATTGTTAAAGAAACAGACCTATTATGATTTAATGTTGTTTGCATTTTATTTTGAGGTATTGATATTAAATTGTTAGGTAATTTTTCAATACCATTTTTATCAACTAAAAAATAGTTTAAGTCTTCTGGTGAGCATTTTATCTCAACTTTCGCTCGAAGCACATACATCGAAAGCCTTTTGCTTATAGACTCACTTATGCATGGAGGGCAAAAGAGAAAATAATCGTTATCAATTTTTGTTATGAAAAAAAATGCAAGCAGCCTACCTTTAGGTGAGCAGTATCCCGCATATATAGATTTTTTTTCTCCAGACAAAAGGGTAATATCATTTGTTATTTGTCCCTGAATAAATGATTCAGCGTCTACTCCAGATATCTTAATAACATCTAATTGATTTTTTATTTTATCCAATTGTTTTTTTAATTCGCTTTAAAATGGAAGTCGATATGATCTGTTTATTAAACCTTATAAGAAAGAACACTAATCCTAGTGTGACAAATAGATTTCTTAATGGCAATTCTGAACTATCTCTCCATGAAGGTGGAATCGTATTCATTTTTGAAACCACACTATTCACACTATCACCCTTTATATATTGACCTTTAATCATTGATGATATTTCTACTAAATATTTTTCATCTAATTTTGAGATATACCTATCACTTTCACTATAGGCAATAGAATCATTTCGAGCACCTATATTTGATTGTGATATTTGGGCAATACCAGGCTGCAATGCAAAACTTTCATTGGACCAAAAACCTATTAACTGATTTTCACTATCATATTTAGGTATTGCTGATCCTTCCTCTGAACCAATACCCACTAACAACCAATCGGCTTCTCCTTGGAATTGACTTAAATCTCGAGTGTTAAATACATGAAGTTTTGGGGCTTCTTCTCCATCTGTTAAGAAAACGACTCGAGCAGATTGTGGAAAGCTACGAATCAGCCTAGCTAAGCTACTAAAGCCTTCCCTTATTCGACTATTACCTGACCACACTGATCTCCAGTCAAGGTGCTGAATTGTCGAGCTAATCGCACTAAAATTATCACATATATTTATTGGGGTATAGGTTGCTGCGATACTAACACCTGCAAACATAGCAATGCTTACATTTGTTTTGCATGGAAGTTGGTCCATGATGCCTTGCAATAATTTTTTTGAGTAATCTAGACGAGATACTTGTTCTCCATCGAGAGACATATCTTTTGTCAGCATACTCTGAGATATATCAACAACAAATATGTAGTTATGAATATCTCTTTCTATAGTTACTTTAGGGTTTATTAGTCCTAATATTAGAAAAATGATAGAAAGAAATAAAAACCCGATATTTTTATCACTAATAATTTTTTTGAAAAGATGCTTCATAAGATTTTATGGCAGTCCGACCGGTATATTTCCCATAATCAAGCCGGGGGAGTCTGAATCACCAACACCAGGCGAAGGGTCTTTCGGGAGCATAGTCAGCAAACGGTCTATGTTATGTTTCACGTCCCAATGCTTGTTATTTAGAGCGAGTGATTGCTTGTATGCCTTTTTAGCTTGTTGAAATAAGTATTCAGCCTCGTCTCTGACAGCCGAGCTGTTGCTTGTTCCTTTTATCAGAAGGCCACGTTTGAAGTAAATGTTACCAAGGTTATAATAAACAGCAGATTTTTGGTCATCCGTTCCTTCCTTAGCTAAATTATTAAATAGGATAGTCGCCTCCTTGAAATATCCTTTTTTCACAATCTGGAAGGCACTTGAAAATCTTGCCTCATAGCCTTGAACAAAATACTCTGGCGCATCTCCTTTATTTAAACCTTCATTAAATTTTTTAATCTGGAAGAGCTCAATGGATGAAGAAGATAAGATATATAAAAAACAGGCTGCAGAAATATACAAAAGTATAGTTATATTTTTAACGTTAAGTAATTGATTAATTTTCATTTGAATGATTTTACCTCAATAAATTTAAGAAATAGAAGCATCAAGCTTAAAATAATCGATATTAATAAAAGTTTCGGGGCATACTTTTCACCGGGAACTTTTTCTTCATAGACAATTGGTTTTCGCTCTTTTAAATTAATATCTTTTATGGCTTGTTCTAATGACTTTGGATCTTCAGCCTCATAAGCCTGAAATGGTGACTTAAACGTCTTAAAAAATTCATATAGTTCAATCTGGGGGGGTAATTGATAGCCTTGGTGAAGAGGCACGTCCTCTTCAAAAATACTGATTCCTCCTGGTTTACTCAGCACGATCCAGTAGAGACCTATTTGATATTTATCAAACCAGGCTTTTATTCTTTGTTGAGTTATTGCATCAATTCGCCCAGCTCCATCCGAGAGCAAAATCACAGCTCTTGAACCAGAGTTTTCAATCGAAGTGAAAAGTTCAGCGCTACTTGTTAATCCTGCACCTATATTTGTCTGAAACAATGCATTCCCTGCAGTTGCATTTACAGCTGCTCTTATTGCTTCTTTACTATTAGTTAGAGGTAGGATAAACATGGCAGAATTACTAAATGTAATAACACCAACCATATCATCTGTTCTTGAATCAAAAAAATCAACAATGAGCCTACTTGCTGCTGCTGATTTTGTTTCACCAACAGATTTATTATTATCATCTCCCACAAAGGGGTCGTCCATTGAAGCGCTTCTATCAAGAACAAGTCCAATTTGAGCGCCTTCACCTTTCTTAAGAATACTTTTCTGGTCAGCGTAAGGCTCACTTAAGGTAAGAATTACTAGCAAGATAATTACTGTACTTACTATTCTATAAAACAATGAAATTATTCGAGATAGTAGGTCGACATCAAGCATCTCACTCCAAGAATAAATATTTTTACTTGATTGATTAATGAAAAAAGGGATGAGCGATAAAGGTAGAAGAATTAAAACTAGGGGGTAAACAAAATTCATTAAAACGAGATACCTTTAATGTCTTTTGGATTGACGATAAGTTTTCTTTCACACATTCTGCAATGAAGGGCAAAATTTATAAGCCATATATTAAGTTCATCTTGATCAAGCTTAATATGTTTTTGAAAAAATAACGCCCGAGAAATCTTAAAGAAAGTATGTAGCTCTTTTTCTATGTGTTTAAAGCTACTGTTTTTTTTAATTAAGAGTGGAATATTGTCTTCGAAAAGACTTTGGTCTATTAGGCTGTCGAAACCTGTATGAAGGGCTGTGATAATTTTTTTTGTGTTAACTGCGGAAGCTTTTTGTTTTTTAAATTTACGATACACTATACTAAAAGTTCTATTCGGAAGCCATGTATATCTCCCATAAATATAAACAAACATTAAGGATATTATTAGTAAAATAAGTAAAGAAAATTTAATTTTATTTTCATCTGGAGTTTTGTCTAAGAAAAATGGCCCTCTATAGGGGCTCATGTCGTTTTCTACTTTTACGTCTCCAAATATTGCAATTGGTGAGATCGCGAAGGTAAATTCAGGAATTCGAAATTTTTGTATTTTCTTTGGTTCATTGGGATTAATAAACCTATAATAATCTGCTGTTATTGAAGCAGGCTTCGCTGTAACAGAGTTTGTAAATATTTGATATTTTAGTTTAATGAGGTAGTTGGAATATTCATCCTTAGTTTCTTTTGAAATATCAATCTCTTTTAAAGAAATTCCTAATAGTTGACCTCGGTACCTTTTCTCATAACCGACTATGGGTAATGACTCTTCAATAAGCTTAAAAGGCTTTCTAACAGTTAAATTTATCTCTCTAAATATATAATCTCCAACCGTATAGCCTACTTTTTGATCGGGATCTAAAATATCAATGTCTATATATATTGGGTCGATATCAGGAAACTTTCTAGGATCCTCATAAGCTAAAATGGTTGTTGATGAGAATATTAATATGCAAATAAATAAGTAAATTTTATGCATAAAAGAACTCATTAAAATAATTAGTCATTTCTAGAGACTTAAAATCATCCTCAACAAAAAAAGGCGGAAAGCTAAATTTAAGAAACGTTTCTTGCAGTATTTTTTTTCTAGCTGCAAAATCAGCTTTGATTTTTTTTGTAATTTTTTCCCGAAGAAATATTGTTGACTCTTTTCCTGTCTCAGCATCTTCAATATTTAACAGACCAAATTTAGGTAAGTTATCAAATTCACTTTTATTCCATAAAACAATGGGAACAACTTGGTGTTTAGCTAATGTTGATAAAGTCTCTTCTATATCTTTTATTGGCATATGAAAATCGGAAATTAAAAATATCAATGTACGATCCTTTGGCAGTGAATCTGCAATTTTTATCAAGCCTGAATGAGATGAGCTTTTAGATTTATAATTTTTTAAGTTTTCAATCAATAATTTTGTTCGATAAGGCTTATACGAAAGAGGGGCGACCCATTGAGAGTTAATTTTGTCATTAAAACCAATAAATCCTAATGCATCACTTTTCGCTGTAACTGAGTTTGTAATTACTTCTGCAATTTCAGAGGAGACTTCAAATTTAGTTTTTTTGAGACCATATCCCATACTTGATGACAGGTCAGCCATTATCATGACTGGGGTTGCACTTCTCTGGTTAAATATCCTTACATGGACTTGCTCGAGAGGATCTCTGATGGTTTGTCTTATATCAATCCTTCTAGGATCTGGGTAATCTAATAGATTCGAATGACCGGCAAACTCCATCCCCATCCCTCTTTGACCGCTCTTATGTTGCCCAGGGTGATGCCCTCTGGATTTCCAATTGATATGGTAAGAAAATGAATCAAGTGGATTATGCATTAAGTTACACTGACCTTATTTAATATTTCATTTGATAGTTCACGAGATATCTCAGTTCTTTTGAGCTCATAAACAGGATTAAAAACCAATCTGTGTGCAATTGTTTCATGAAAGATAGCGTGGATGTCTTCAGGAAGGATGGAGGTTCTATTATTTAACCATGCGCTCACTCGTGCACATTTCATCATCATACTAATTCCTCGTGGGCTTGCCCCTGAAATAATTAATCTCTCTGTATCTATTCCACTAATCTTTACGTTATATTTTTCTGGATTTTTAGTAGCTTTCCATAAATTTAAAGAATATTTTTCAAGTGCAGAAGTTGATTTAATTGTATTTTGAATTTCACTAGACAGTTTATTTAACTGATCAAATTTAATCATATTTGGTGTGACTTCAGAAATTAATTTATCACCATCATGAAATTTTGTATCAAAAATTAGCCTATTCATTAATTTATCGACTTGCGGGATTATGATAGGTATTTCCATCATAAATCTGTCTCTTGCAGCAGAAGGAATTTCAAAGGTTTCTTCCCTTTCTACTTGGTTTCTATCTGCAAATACAGTCAGATGAGGGAAAGCGAATTCTTGATTAAAAGCTGACAATGTTTTTTCTGCCATTATTCTTAACAGCAATGAATGAACTTGAGGCCGAGCCCGGTTGATTTCATTAAAAAAGAAAATTGAAAGATCTTCTCCAGATTTTAAAATAGGACCCTCATCGACATGAGGTTTTCCGTCTTCACCTAAGTATGTATGGTAAATAAGGTCATTTGGCATCAAATCTATTGTTCCCTCAATTCTTTCATATCCTCCACCAATTGATCTAGCAAATGCTTTAAGTAAAGTTGTTTTACCTACCCCAACATCTCCCTCAAGGAGTACATGCCCTCTAGCAAAAATTGCATTTGTGATAAGTCTTATGGGAGCTTCCTGCCCTAGAATGACTTTATTGATTTCAGCCTCTAGCTTAAGCCCAAGTTTTCTCCAGTCGGTCAGATTTTGATCGCTCATTGTGTTATATTCCTAGGATAGTATTTTATTATTTAATGTTCCATTAACCTTATCATAATAAGCGATAATGTTTCGATTTTGTAACAAATCAATTTATTTTATATGAAGCTCACAAACCTAAAAAAAATTATTTATTTTATTTAAATTATGAAAGTGATATTTTAAAATGCAAAAATCAAGTTACTCCAAGGAAGAGTTAATTAGTTGCGGAAAAGGTGAGATGTTTGGTAAAGGAAATGCTCAACTTCCACTTCCTCCAATGCTCATGTTTGATAGAATAGTTTCGATAACTGATGAAGGCGGTAAACATAATCATGGACAAATTATTGCTGAATTGGATTTAACTGAAGATTTATGGTTTTTTGGATGCCATTTTCAGGGAGATCCAGTTATGCCAGGTTGCCTAGGTTTAGATGCCATGTGGCAATTGTTAGGTTTTTTTCTAGGATGGAAGGGTGGCTTAGGTAAGGGAAGAGCCCTGGGTGCGGGTGAGGTAAAATTTTCCGGACAAGTCTTACCTACATCAAAAAGAATTACCTATAATATTGATTTGAAAAGGGTGATAATGAGAAAACTAGTGATGGGAATCGCAGATGCTTCCATGAGTGTAGATGGAAGGTTAATTTATCAAGCCAATGATTTAAAAGTAGGGCTTTTTGTTAAAACAGATATTTTTTAATAAGGAAAACCTAAATTGAAAAGAGTTGTTGTAACTGGAATTGGTATTGTTTCGAGCATAGGCAATAATTATGCCGAGGTAAGAGATAGCTTATTTAATTCGAAGTCAGGAATCACATTCCAACCTGATTACGCTGAAAAAGGTCTCAGGTCAAATGTCGCAGGTTCTTTAAATATTGAACCGGCAGAATTAATTGATAGAAAACTATATAGATTCATGGCAAAAGGTCATGCCTATGCATGGATTGCTATGCAAGAGGCCATTGCGGATGCGAAACTTACAGAAAATTTAGTTTCAAATAATAGAACAGGAATTATTGTGGGGGCAGGCGGAACCTCTACTGAAAGCATGCTAAGCGGTACCGAAGTTTTAAAAGAAAAGGGTATACGACGTGTTGGGCCTTATATGGTGACAAAAACTATGTCTAACGGCGTAAGTGCATGCCTTGCTACTGGTGCAAAAATAAGAGGAATTAATTATGCGATTACATCAGCATGCTCTACAAGTGCGCACTGTATAGGGAATGCTTACGAGCAGATCCAAATGGGAAAACAAGATATTATTTTTGCTGGCGGCGCTGAAGAAGAGCATTGGACAATGAGCTATTTGTTTGATGCAATGGGGGCTATGTCCTCTAAATATAATGATCAACCGGAAAAAGCTTCGAGGGCATTTGACATGAATAGAGATGGTTTTGTTATTTCTGGTGGTGGGAGTATTCTTGTTCTCGAAGAGTACGAGCACGCAAAAAAAAGAGGCGCAAATATATATGCTGAAATTGTTGGCTATGGTGCAACATCTGATGGGTTTGATATGGTTGCGCCAAGCGGTGAAGGTGCAACAAGGTGTATGAGAGCTGCTCTTGAAGAGCAAAAAACTATAAATGTTGATTACATGAACACACATGGTACAAGTACACCTGTGGGCGATTCAAAAGAATTAGAAGCTATCAAAACAGTATTTGGTAATAATGAATTTGGAAAGATGCCTGCAATTGCATCCACTAAATCATTAACAGGTCACGCTCTAGGTGCTGCTGGTTCAAACGAGGCAGTTTATAGCCTAATCATGATGAATGAGAGTTTTCTGAGTCCTTCAGTTAACATTGAAGATAAAGATCCAGCAGGTGAAGGTCTTTCAATTTTGACACAAAAAAAGGAACAAGAAGTCATTACATCAATGTCAAATAGCTTTGGGTTTGGTGGTGTAAATGCATCACTAGTTTTCTCTAAGGCAAAACTCTAAAAAACTATATTAGTATCAATACAACTTTTCTTTGTTCTGATAACAAAATATTAAATGTTCTGCACGCAGAATCAAAATTCATATTTTCATAGGCAATTTTTTTTTCAATAAATAAAATTTGTGCATTTTTATCAATAATTTTATTTTTGTAATTAGACCCTATTAGAATCAACTCAGGATTATATTCAAAAATCTCTTTTAAATTATCACTTTTTAAATCTTCGTAAGATACTAACGAAGGCCTAGAAATAATTTTTTCAGGGAATATAATGATTCCTTTTTGATAAGTATTTTTTTTTATTCTAATAGAGTCATGATCATAGGCATCTATGATGTTATGTGTGTCTGAGTTAATTTCGTGAAATTTCATAGTTTGAAAATGAAACTTTATTCAACAGGTATTTATTGGCTTAATTCTAATTGAAAGGTAATATATCACCTAATTTATCAAACAATTAATGAGATAAAATTTTGTCCCAATTTCTTAAATCAAAAAAATTAGATAATGTTTGTTATGACATTCGTGGCCCAGTTCTTGAGCATGCTAAAAGAATGGAGGAGGAAGGTCATCGTATTATTAAATTAAATATTGGCAATCCTGCAGCTTTTGGTTTTGAGGCACCAGATGAAATAACACAGGATGTAGTTAGAAACATTAGTAAATCTTCTGGTTATACAGAAAGTTTTGGTTTGTTCGAACCTAGAAAATCAATAATGCACTACACTCAACAAAAAAATATTTCAGATGTTGAGGTGGACGATATAGTTTTAGGTAACGGTGTTTCAGAGCTTATTGTTATGGCTATGCAAGGCCTTATTAACAATGAAGATGAAGTTTTAATACCCAAACCTGACTATCCTTTATGGACAGCGTCGGTAACGTTGGCAGGCGGGAATCCAATTCATTATGTCTGTGATGAAGCTTCAGATTGGGCTCCAGATTTAGAAGATATAAAGTCTAAAATAACGAATAAAACAAAAGCAATATTAATTATTAATCCAAATAATCCAACGGGGGCAATTTATTCAGATGAGTGTCTCAAAGACATTATTGCTATTGCGAGAAAGAACGATTTAATAATTTTTGCAGATGAAATTTACGACAAAGTTTTATATGATGATAAAAAACATACCTCTGTCGCATCACTTGCAGATGACGTTTTATTTGTTACCTTAAATGGTTTATCTAAAAATTACAGGGCTTGTGGTTATAGGGCTGGATGGTTAGTAGTTTCTGGTGATAAAGGAAGAGCTAAAGATTATCTAGAGGGATTAAATATTCTTGCCTCTATGAGGCTTTGTGCTAATGTTCCAGGGCAACTTGCTATACAAACAGCACTTGGTGGCTATCAAAGTATTAATGATTTGGTTGCACCAGAAGGAAGATTATGCAAACAAAGAGATTTGGCTTACAAGTTGATGATGGAGATACCTGGAGTTACATGTGTCAAACCTTCAGCTGCTATGTATTTATTCTTTAAGTTGGATCCAAAATTATATCCAATAGAGAATGATCAAAATTTTATTTTAGATGTATTGAAAAAAAAGAAGGTTTTGATGGTTCAGGGAACGGGTTTTAACTGGCATGACCAAAACCACTTCCGTATGGTATTTTTGCCAAATGAAGACGATTTAAAAATTGCAATTAGCAGATTTGCTGATTATTTAATGGAATATAAAAAAAGGTAAAAAAATTGATGAACATAGGTTTAATAGGAATTGGCACAGTTGGCGGTGGAACTTATCGTGTCTTAAAAGAAAATGCTGCTGAAATATCAAATAAAACAGGTATCGAAATTAAAATTACGCACGTCGCCGATAAGAACCTCAAACTTGCAAAAGAAACTGTAGATAAAGAAATAACTATTGAGGAAGATGCATTCGCACTTCTAGAAAATAGTAGTATCGATACGATTGTAGAGTTAATTGGTGGAACAGGTATTGCCTTAGATATTGTCAAGAAAGCACTAGAAAATGGTAAGCATGTTGTCACAGCGAATAAAGCCTTAATTGCAATGCACGGAGAAGAGCTTGTCAAAATAGCTAACACAAACAACGTACTCCTTGCCTATGAAGCTGCTGTCGCAGGAGGAATTCCAATTATTAAAGCACTAAGAGAGGGGTTAGCCGCAAATAAAATTAATTGGGTTGCAGGAATTTTGAATGGAACAACAAACTATATCTTGACAGAAATGAAAGAAAATAATTTATCCTTCGATACAGCTTTAAAGCAAGCGCAAGAACTTGGTTTCGCAGAAGCTGATCCTACATTTGATATTGAGGGAATTGATGCAGCTCATAAGATTACAATTCTAGCTTCTATTGCATTTGGAATCCCCATAAATTTTGATGCCGTTTATGTTGAGGGGATAAGCAATTTAAGCCAAAAAGATATCACCTATGCTGAAGAGCTTGGCTATAAGATTAAACTTCTTGGTATCGCAAAATCAAACAACGCTGATGTTGAGATAAGGGTGCACCCAACGTTAGTACCTGAAAAAAGATTAGTTGCTAATGTTGATGGTCCTATGAATGCAGTGCTTGTTCAGGGGAATATGGTTGGACCGACACTTTATTATGGAGCAGGCGCAGGAGCGGAACCTACTGCAAGTGCAGTCGTTGCGGACGTAATTGATATTGCCAGACAAACAAAGCTTTCAAATAAAACACTTATTCCTTCATTAGGGTTTATGCCAGATAAGATACGTAAAAAAAATATTCTATCTATTGAGAATATTTTTTCTGAATTTTACCTTCGTTTTACAATGAAAAATCAGGCAGGCTTGCTTGCCAAAATTACTAATACCTTTGCTGATCATAAAATTTCTATTAATTGTATGGTGCACAAAGAAGTTCAAGAAGATAATCAAAATCCAGATATATTTTTGATTACTTCTAAAACTAAAGAATCAGATATAGATACCATTATTGGAGAAATTGAGCTTTTACCTGAGAATATTGAAAAAATTGTTAAAATTAGAACTGAAGAATTAAATAAGTAGGGGCTTTGATGAAGTACATATCAACAAGGGGAGATTCTCCCAAACTAAATTTCACTGAGGTTTTGCTTGGAGGACTTGCTCCTGATGGTGGTTTATATCTTCCAGAGCATTATCCTAAATTTACAAACGATGAGCTAAATGATATGCGTGAAATGTCTTATCAAGATTTGGCATTTTATATTTTTGAAAAATTTATAGACGATATACCTGAAAACGATTTAAGAGAAATTGTAAACAAGACCTATAGCGCTGAAACATTTTCTTATGCCCGAGAAGAACAAAAAGCTGAGGATATAACACCTACTTTGCCATTAAAAAATAATCTATTTTTACTCTCATTATCAAATGGACCTACATTGGCATTTAAAGATATTGCGATGCAATTCTTGGGTCATATCTTTGAATATGTTTTAGAGAAGCAGGGCAAGACCCTTAATATTCTTGGAGCAACCTCAGGTGACACTGGTCCAGCGGCAGAATATGCTATGAAAGGTAAAAAGGGTATTAAAGTATTTATGTTGTCTCCTCACGGGACAATGAGCCCATTTCAGTCAGCACAAATGTATAGTTTGCAAGATACAAATATTTTTAACATAGCAATTAAAGGTGTTTTTGATGATTGCCAAGATATAGTAAAGGCTGTCTCAAAAGATCTTGAATTTAAAAGTTTGAATAAAATTGGTGCAGTAAACTCAATAAACTGGGGGCGTATTCTCGCTCAAATTGTTTACTATTTTAAAGGTTATTTTGATGTGACCACCAAAAATAGTGAAAAAGTTGATTTTACTGTTCCAACAGGCAACTTCGGAAATATTTGTGCAGGGCACATAGCTAGAATGATGGGCTTGCCAATCAATCATTTAATTGTTGCTACAAATGAAAATGATGTTTTGGATGAATTTTTTAATACAGGCAATTATGCACCTAGATCTTCGGAAGATACTTTTCAAACATCAAGCCCATCGATGGATATTTCAAAAGCTTCAAATTTTGAGCGGTTTATTTTTGATTTATTAGGTCGAGACTCCTCCGCTTTGAATGATCATTGGAAGAAAATTGATGAAGGTAAGTCCTTTAAACTAAAGGAAGAAAATTTTCAAAAAATTAAAGACTATGGCTTTGTGTCATCATCAAGTAAACATATCAACAGAGTAAATTTTATTAGATCTATATATAATGATTTTGGGGTGATAATTGATACTCATACAGCAGATGGCATCAAAGCTGCAATGGACCATTCGACCTCAATTAATCCTATGGTTGTTTTAGAAACTGCGTTGCCGGTTAAGTTTGAAAAATCAGTATTTGAAGCTATTGGAGTTTATCCTAAAAGACCAGACTCCCTTAAAGATTTAGAATTACTCGATCAAAAGTTTGAGGTTTTTGAAAACAGCGTTGAGTCAGTTAAGAAATATATAACCGATAATAGATAATATGAAAGAATACCTTACTCTTCTAGAGCATGTAAAACTAAACGGGCAAAAAAAAGAGGATAGGACTGGAACGGGGACACTCTCAGTTTTTGGCTACCAGATGCGCTTTAATCTTAACGATGGTTTCCCATTACTAACAACCAAGAAGGTTCATTTAAAATCAGTAATTTATGAACTTTTGTGGTTTTTATCAGGTGATACAAATATTAAGTATTTGAAGGATAATAATGTATCTATCTGGGATGAGTGGGCAGATGAAAATGGTAATCTTGGGCCAGTTTATGGTCATCAGTGGAGAAGTTGGCCTACTTCAGAAGGTAAAGAAATTGATCAAATATCCAACCTTATTACTCAAATAAAAAAAAATCCTGACTCAAGAAGGCTAATTGTTTCGGCATGGAATGTTGGAGAAATTAACAAGATGAAGCTACCACCATGTCATTGTTTCTTTCAATTTTATGTTGCCGATGGAAGACTCTCTTGTCAACTTTATCAAAGAAGTGCAGATATATTCCTTGGTGTCCCTTTTAATATTGCTTCATATGCTCTTCTCACTCAAATGATAGCGCATGTATGTGACTTGAAATATGGAGAATTTATACATACTTTAGGTGACGCCCACATATATATGAACCACATAGACCAAGTGAATGAGCAGCTAAGTCGAAAACCTAAAAAATTGCCTAAAATAAAAATTAACCCTTCTGTTAAGGATATTTTTAACTTCAAATATGAGGACTTTAGTTTGGAAGAATATGATCCATACCCTCTAATTAAAGCACCTGTTGCAGTCTAGTGAGGAAAATTACTATTATCGTTGCTGCTTCAGAAAATTCAGTCATTGGTTATAAGAATGCTCTCCCTTGGCATATTTCTGAAGACCTTAAAAACTTTAAAAAAATAACAATAAATCATAGTGTGATTATGGGTAGAAAAACCTTTGAATCAATTGGTAAGCCACTCAAAGACCGAAGAAACATTGTTATAAGCAGAGATAAAAAACTTAAGATTGAGGGGGTTGAAGTTGTGAATTCTTTGGATGATGCGGTTTGCCGAACTAAAGATGAAAATGAAATTTTTATAATCGGAGGTGAGCAGATTTATAAAATAGCATTGCCTATTGCTACAAATATGCATATCACGAGGGTCTATAGCACCATTGAAGGAGATGCATTTTTCCCAACTTTTGAAAATAGTCAATGGAAAAAATTGTCTCAAAATGATTTAGAGTCAAACGAGGGATTAAAATTTTCTTTTATAGATTACGAAAGGATAGTTTGAAATCAAGCCTGTCGCGTCAAATAAGTGACTTTTATTTGTTTTGGTGAGAAAAACTGTTTGACAAGTTCTTTAACTTTTTCAATGTCAAAAGATTTACAACTAAATACATCAATATAGCTATCTCCATTTAAGTCTACAAAGTGGCCTGTGATGGAAGAGGTTTCAATTAGTTGTACTAGGCTAAAACCTGCTGCATTTGGATTATTAGTAGCAAAATGTTCTATCTTTGGCTCACCACAAGCTACCATATCTATTCTGGTTACTAACGTTCTTACAAACTGACTTATATTATCGGATGATCTTACTTTAGCTAAATCTCCACCTTTACAGTCTAGTATTAAATGATATCCCCAGTATTCCAATTTAATTATTTTTCCTAAGTTATATATTTTTTAAATTTTTGGCAAAGTAACCCCACTTTGGCCCTGATATTTACCGCCTCGGTCTTTATATGATATTTCGCAAACCTCATCTGATTCAAAAAATAAAACCTGGGCACACCCCTCACCAGCATATATTTTTGCAGGTAACGGAGTAGTATTACTAAATTCAAGCGTTACGTATCCCTCCCATTCTGGTTCAAAAGGAGTAACGTTCACAATAATGCCACATCTTGCATAAGTTGATTTACCTACGCATATCGTCAGAACATTTCTAGGAATTTTAAAAAATTCAACTGTTCTTGCAAGAGCAAATGAATTTGGGGGAATAATGCAATAATCACCATTAAACTCAACAAATGAATTTGGGTCAAAAGATTTTGGGTCAACTATGGTGCTATTAATATTTGTAAATACTCTAAATTCTTGCGCGCAGCGAATATCATAGCCATAACTCGATGTCCCATAAGACACGATCTTTTGTCCTTCCACATCTCTAACCATTTTGGGTTCAAATGGGCTGATCATATCTTTTTCCTCAGCCATTTTACGAATCCATTTGTCAGACTTAATAGTCATTTTATCTCCTGTCTCTTATACACATCTGACGCTGCCGACGATC
>OLHJ01000112.1_pt1 | contig 30264 bp, 34 predicted proteins | sample 1609491 | NCBI WGS metagenome assembly OLHJ01 (sample SAMN05416861, study PRJEB24817) | seawater metagenome | isolation source: Sea water | place: Canada:Atlantic | collected 2013-11
TCTACACAGAGTAGATCGTCGGCAGCGTCAGATGTGTATAAGAGACAGACTTTATCGATATCAATTTCAGGAAACATAATTTGTTCTTTAATTCCCATTGTATAGTTACCTCTACCATCAAATTTCGTGTTAACACCACGGAAATCTCTAGTACGAGGAAGAGAAACTCTTAAGAATCTTTCTAGGAATTCATACATTTTATCATTACGTAACGTAACTTTTGCCCCAACAGGCATTCCTTTACGTAATTTGAAGTTAGAAACATCCTTTTTTGAAAGAGTTGCGTATGCCTTCTGTCCAGAAATCATAGTCATTTCTTTCACTGCATTTTCAACTAATTTCTTATCAGTGGTACCTTTACCAACACCCTGACTTAAAATGATTTTTTCCAACTTTGGTACCTGCATAATAGAAGTATAAGAAAACTTCTCTTTTAATGCAGTAACGATCTCATCGTTATACTTGTTTCGAAGATTTGGAGTATATGCCATTACTTAACCTCTATATTTGATTTAACAGAAAATCTAACATTATTTCCGTCTGAATCTGATTTACGAGTAGTACGAGTAGGAACTCCTTTGCTATCCACAACCATTAGGTTTGAAATGTGAATTCCACCTTCTACTTCTTCTATCCCTCCTTGTGCATTTGATGCAGATGGCTTAACATGTTTTTTGATCATGTTTAATCCTTCTACAGTAGCACGATCATGTTTTGCGTTAAAACCCAAAACCTTGCCTGAGTTTCCTTTTTCGTTACCCGCAACAACCATAACGTTGTCACCGATTTTTATGTGAAGTTTGTTTCCCATAATTTCTACTATTAAAGCACTTCAGGTGCTAGAGATACAATTTTCATGAAGTCCTTATCACGTAACTCACGAGCTACAGGGCCGAAAATACGCGTTCCTCTAATCTCACCACCTGCATTTAACAATACAACTGCGTTATCATCAAAACGAATATAAGTTCCGTCTGGTCTTCTGATTTCTTTTTTAGTTCTTACAACCACTGCTGTAGAAACCGCTCCTTTTTTTACACCACCGTTTGGTAGGGCTTGCTTTACTGTAACAACAACCTTATCACCAATAGATGCATATCTGCGTTTTGTTCCGCCAAGAACGCGAATCACTAGAACTTCTTTAGCCCCACTGTTATCCGCAACTTTTAATCTTGATTCCGTTTGTACCATGACTATCTATCGTATTATTACTTAGCTTTTTCAAGAATTTCAACAAGTCTCCAGTTTTTATTCTTAGAGAGTTTTCTTGTTTCCATAATCTTTACTGTATCGCCAATGTTACATTCATTTTTTTCGTCATGAGCCACAAACTTAGATGACTGCTTAACGAATTTTCCATACTTTGGGTGCTTCACTTTTCTTTCGATCATAACAACGATAGATTTCTCCATCTTGTTCGAAGCGACAATCCCAACTCTTTCTTTTCTCAGGTTTCTTTCCATGATCTAAGCTTTATTTTCGTTAATTGCTCTTCTTGTTTGCTCTGCTTTTAAACGAGCTACTGTTCTTCTTGCATCACGAATCTGTAATGGGTTCTCAAGAGGAGAAACAGTATGCATAACTTTCAGCTTCTGAAGTGATGCGGTCTCAACTTCAATTCTTTCTACTACTTCTTCAGCAGAAAGCTCTTTTATCTCTGATTGCTTCATCTTCTAATTATTAAGCTACGAAATCTTTACGCATCACAAACTTACATTTCATTGGAAGTTTTTGAGCTGCTAAACGTAACGCTTCTTTTGCAGTTTCTATATCTACACCGTCAATCTCATATAAGATTCTACCCGGCTTAATTTTACATACCCAGTGGTCCAAAGCACCTTTACCTTTACCCATACGTACTTCCGCTGGTTTGTTGGTAATTGGAGTGTCTGGAAAAATTCTAATCCAAACTTGACCTTCTCTTTTCATACGTCTGGTCATCGCGATACGAGCAGCTTCAATTTGTCTTGAAGTGATTCTACCCATTTCTAACGACTTGATACCAAATGTACCGAAAGAAATGGTGCTACCTCTTTGAGCTAGTCCTTTAATTCTTCCTTTCTGGACTCTTCTACGTCTTACCTTTTTTGGTTGTAACATTTCTATTAATCTTTACAGTCCGTTATTATTTTCTTTTACCTCTGAATTTTCCTTTAGGCGATCTAGGGCCTTTTGATTTTGCTCCAATGTTTGGAGATAAATCACGCTTACCATAAACCTCACCGTTACAGATCCATACTTTCACACCAATACGGCCGTAAGTAGTATGAGCTTCAACAAGTGCGTAGTCAATGTTAGCACGGAAAGTATGTAAAGGTGTTCTTCCTTCTTTATAGTTTTCTGAACGTGCCATCTCTGCACCATTCAAACGACCAGAAATCTGAACTTTAATTCCTTCTGCACCAGATCTCATTGTTCCCTGGATAGACATTTTAATTGCTCTTCTGTAAGAAATTCTTCCTTCAATTTGACGAGCAATGCCTTCCGCTACTAAACGAGCTTCTAATTCCGGTCTTTTAATTTCAAAAATGTTGATTTGAACTTCACTATTCGTGATTTTCTTCAACTCTTCTTTCAATTTGTCAACCTCTGAACCACCTTTACCAATGATAATACCTGGACGAGCAGTATTTACGGTAACAGTAATTAATTTCAACGTTCTTTCGATAACGATTCTAGAGATACTAGCTTTACGTAATCTTGCGTAAAGGTATCTTCTAATTTTATGATCATCAGCTAATTTATCACCGTAATCATTTCCACCGTACCATGCTGAGTCCCAGCCACGAATAAAACCTAATCGGTTCGCTATTGGATTTGTTTTCTGTCCCATCTTATTTATCCTCAGTTTTAGCGTCTACTATTAAAGTAACGTGGTTTGATCTTTTACGAATTCTGTGAGCACGCCCTTGTGGAGCAGGCTGAATACGCTTTAACATTCTTCCACTATCTACTTTGATCTCTTTAATGAATAAGTTAGCATCTTCCCAGCTATTACCCGTTTTCACTTCGTAATTTGCAATGGCAGATCTTAACAATTTCTCCATTTTAATAGATGCTTCCTTTTTAGAGAATTGTAAAACGGCAGAAGCTTTCTGCACATCCATTCCTCTAACTAGGTCAGCCACCAGTCTCATTTTTCTTGGACTAGTTGGGCAGTTATTCAATTTAGCAACGTAAACGTTTTTACGAGCATCTTTAGCTGCCTCAGCTTTGATTTTTTTTCTTGAACCCATGTTGTATTAATTACCTTCTGGTCAATTATCTTTTCTTGTTACCACCATGACCTCTAAAGGTTCTGGTCGGAGAAAATTCTCCTAGTTTGTGTCCTACCATATTTTCATTAACGAAAACTGGGATAAACTTTTTACCGTTATGTACAGCTATTGTTAACCCAACAAATTCAGGTGTAATCATAGAAGCTCTAGACCACGTTTTGATTGTTGACTTTTTTGTTGACTCATGAGCTTCAGTAACTCTTTGCGCCAACTTATAATGTACAAATGGGGGTTTCTTTAACGACCTACTCATTTTACTTATTTTTTACGTCTTTCGATAATGTACTTAGTTGACTTCTTCTTCGGAGATCTCGTTTTGAAACCTTTAGCAGGAACTCCAGTTCTTGATCTTGGATGACCACCGGATTTCTTACCTTCACCACCACCCATTGGGTGATCAATCGGGTTCATAGCTACACCTCTTACTCTCGGTCTACGACCTGCCCATCTGTTAGCACCTGCTTTACCCTGACGAGTCAAAGCGTGATCAGAATTAGATACAGAACCAATAGTTGCCATACAAGTTAACAAGACTAATCTCATTTCACCTGAAGGTAATTTGATAACTGCAAATTTCCCATCTTTCGCTGCCAATTGCGCGTAAGAACCAGCACTACGTGCCATCTTAGCACCTTGACCAGGATGCAATTCAATGTTATGAATAATTGTACCCAATGGAATTTCACTTAAATAAAGCGTATTTCCAACTTCAGGATTAGCGTCTTTACCAGACAATACAGTCTGACCAACTTCTAAACCAGTAGGTGCTATCATATATCTTTTTTCACCATCAGTATAAACTACTAAGGCAATACGAGCGGATCTATTTGGATCATACTCGATGGTTTTTACTTTACCTTCAACTCCAAACTTATCACGTTTAAAGTCAATGATTCTATAACGTTGTTTGTGACCACCACCAATATTACGGATAGTCATACGACCTGTAGCATTTCTACCACCTGATCTTTTCTTTGGAGTCAACAAACTCTTTTCCGGAACATCAGTAGTAACTGTTTCAAACATTGAAACAATTCTAAATCTTTGTCCTGGAGTGTTTGGTTTTAATTTCTTTACCGCCATTTCTTTCTATTTAGATATTGCTGTAAAAATCAATTACATCTCCGTCTTTCAAAGTAACGATCGCTTTTTTGAAGTGACCAGTATTACCTTTAACTACGCCTGCTTTGGTAAAACGAGATTTTGCCTTTCCAGCTTGAATCATTGTATTAATCTTCTCAACCGTAACATCATAAGATGCCTCAACAGCTTCTTTAATTTGAATTTTGTTGGCTCTACGGTCTACTACGAAAGCGTAACGGTTAAGAGTTTCCCCCATATCCGTCATCTTTTCTGTAATAATTGGTTTCTTAATAATTTCCATGACTTAACTTAAATTTTGCTCGATTACATTAAGTGAACCTTCGCACAACAAAACTTTACTTGCATTCGAAATATCATAAGTGTTTAATTCTGAAGCGTTTATAACTTTAGCACCTTTTAAATTTCGAGCCGACAAATATACATTTTTATTCTCCTCAGCAACAACTAATAAAGATTTTTTACCCAGAACATCGAAGTTTGTTAAAAACTCGGAATAGCTCTTGGTCTTAATTGCGTCAAAACTTAAGTTTTGTAAAACAACTAATTCACCTTTTTGAAGTTTCGCTGTTAACGCAGAACGTCTAGCTACTTTTCTAATCTTTTTGTTTAATTTGAAGCTATAGTTTCTTGGTCTTGGTCCAAACATACGACCACCACCTCTAAAAACACCAGACTTAATACTACCCGCACGAGCAGTACCAGTTCCTTTTTGCTTCTTGATCTTACGAGTACTACCCGCGATCTCACCTCTTTCTTTAGATTTGTGAGTACCTTGACGTTGGTTGGCCAAGTGCAATTTTACATCTAAATAAAAAGCGTGTTCGTTAGGCTCAACAGCAAATATGCTATCGCTTAACTCAACCTTTTTACTGGTCTTTTTTCCCTTAGTATCGAATAAAGCTACTTTCATTATTTCTCAACTATTACGTACGAACCATTAGATCCAGGTATAGCACCCTTAACAATTAGTACATTGTTTTCTGTATCTACCTTCAAAATCTGAAGATTCAACACCTTAACTTTTTCATTTCCCATTTGACCCGCCATACGCATTCCTTTGAATACACGTGCTGGGTAAGATGCCGCACCAATTGATCCTGGAGCACGCAAACGATTATGCTGACCGTGAGTTGCCTGTCCAACACCACCAAAACCGTGACGTTTTACAACCCCTTGAAAACCTTTACCTTTAGAGGTACCAGTTACATCAACAAATTCTCCTTCTTCAAATACGTCCACTAAAACTTCAGCACCTAAAGTCATTTCGCTTTCGAAACCTTTAAATTCTGCTAATTTACTTTTTGGACTTGTACCGGCCTTCTTAAAATGCCCTTTTAGAGCATTCGGGGTGTTTTTCTCTCTAGCTTCTCCGAAACCAAGTTGAACAGCTTTATAACCGTCAACCTCTTCCGTACGAACTTGAGTCACCACACATGGGCCAGCTTCAATTACCGTACAAGGTACATTCTTACCATCTTCGTTGAAGATGCTAGTCATACCTAGTTTTTTACCTATAATTCCTGACATGGTAATAATTAAACTTTAATTTCTACTTCTACACCACTTGGTAATTCTAATTTCATCAGCGCGTCAACAGTTTTAGACGATGATGAATATATATCAAGCAATCTCTTGTGGTCATTTAATTGAAATTGCTCTCTTGATTTCTTATTCACGTGAGGTGACTTAAGAACAGTGAAAATCTTACGATGTGTTGGTAATGGAATTGGTCCATTAACTACAGCACCTGTTGACTTAACAGTCTTTACAATTTTTTCGGCTGACTTATCCACCAAATTATGGTCGTAAGACTTTAGTTTAATTCTAATCTTCTGAGCCATGATATTAGTTTTTTCCTTTTACTTTTTCAATAACTTGTTCTGCGATGTTTCTTGGACACTCTTCGTAGTGAGAGAATTCCATAGTAGATGAAGCTCTACCAGAAGAAATTGTTCTTAATGCCGTAACATAACCAAACATTTCTGATAATGGTACAGTAGCACTAATTACCTGAGCTCCATTTCTAGAATCCATTCCGCCTACTTGACCTCTTCTTCTATTTAAGTCACCTACAATATCACCCATGTTTTCTTCTGGAGTAACAACCTCAAGCTTCATAATTGGCTCAAGAATTTTAGCTCCTGCTAAAGGCATTGCAGTTTTATAACCTAATTTAGCTGCTAACTCAAAAGAAAGTTGATCCGAATCTACCGCATGGAAAGATCCATCTTTTACTTCAACTCTTAAACTTTCAACTTCATAACCAGCTAAAACACCGTTCTTCATTGATTCTTTAAATCCTTTCTCAATAGATGGAATAAATTCCTTTGGAATGTTACCCCCTTTAATTGAGTTTTTGAACTCAAGACCAGTTCCTTCTTCTTCTCTTGGTCCGATAACGAATGAGATATCCGCAAATTTACCACGACCACCAGATTGTTTCTTATAAACTTCTCTATGGCTAGTTGAACCAACAATAGCTTCTTTATACGCAACCTGAGGAGCACCTTCGTTCACTTCAACCTTGAACTCACGTTTTAAACGATCAATCAAAATCTCTAAGTGAAGCTCACCCATTCCTGAAATAACTGTTTGACCTGAGTCTTCATCAGTTTTAACTTGGAATGTAGGATCCTCTTCTGCTAATTTACCAAGACCAACACCTAATTTATCTAAATCAGCTTGAGTCTTAGGCTCAATAGCAATACCAATTACTGGATCAGGGAAAGACATAGACTCTAATACGATTGGGTGTTTCTCATCACACAATGTATCTCCAGTACGGATATCTTTAAAACCAACAGCAGCACCAATATCACCAGCTTCTAGCTCGCTAATTGAATTTTGCTTGTTAGAGTGCATTTGGAATAAACGTGAAATACGCTCTTTCTTTCCAGTACGCATGTTCTTAACGTAAGAACCTGCAGGAATAGCACCTGAATAATTTCTAATAAAACATAAACGACCAACAAATGGATCAGTAGCAATTTTAAATGCTAAAGCTGCCATTGGATCACTTAATGAGGGCTCACGAACCTCAACTTCTCCAGTATCTGGATTAGTCCCTTCTGCTTGACCGTTATCTAACGGAGAAGGCAAGAAAGCCATAACTGCATCTAGTACGGTTTGAACACCTTTATTTTTAAATGCAGAACCACACATAATTGGAGTAATCTCCATTGAGATGGTTGCCGTACGAATTGCTTCGTAAATCTCTTCTTTAGTGATAGAGTCTGGATCTTCAAAGAATTTCTCCATTAACTCATCATCTGTTTCAGCAACCGCTTCAATCAAATGATTTCTCCACTCAGTTGCTTCATCCAATAACTCAGCAGGAACTTCTTCCTCCTTGTAAGTCATTCCCATATCCTCATCATTCCAGATAATAGACTTCATAGTTGTTAAATCAACAACACCTACGAATTCAGTTTCTGAACCAATTGGAATTTGCAATGGAATTGGACGTGCACCTAATCTTTCTTTAATCTCTTTTACAACACCAAAGAAATCAGCTCCCATACGATCCATTTTGTTAATGAATCCAATACGTGGAACTTTATATTTATCTGATTGTCTCCAAACAGTCTCTGATTGCGGCTCTACTCCCGAAGAAGCACAAAACAACGCAATAGCACCATCTAACACACGTAAAGAACGCTCTACCTCAACGGTAAAATCAACGTGACCAGGAGTATCAATAATGTTTACTTTATACTCTTCAGTACCTGGAACAGGTTTACCCTGAACAGTTGGGTATTTCCAAGATGTAGTTGTAGCAGCAGAAGTAATTGTAATACCTCTTTCTTGCTCTTGCTCCATCCAGTCCATTGTTGCCGCACCATCATGTACTTCACCAATTTTATGACTTAACCCTGTGTAATAAAGGATACGCTCTGTTGTTGTGGTTTTACCCGCATCAACGTGAGCCATAATTCCAATATTTCTTGTATATTTAAGATCTCTTGCTGCCATCTCTTAAAATCTAAAGTGTGAGAATGCTTTGTTAGCTTCAGCCATACGATGCGTGTCTTCCTTCTTTTTGTAGGCTCCACCTTCTTCGTTTGACGCTGCTAAAATCTCATCAGCAAGTTTACGGCCCATAGATTTACCATTACGCTTTCTAGCGAAACTGATCATCCATTTCATTGCCATTGAATCTTTTCTTTCTTTTCGAACAGGTTGAGGTATCTGGAATGTAGCTCCACCAACTCTTCTAGACTTCACTTCCACTCCTGGAGTAACGTTTACAAGTGCTTTGTGGAAAGTTGCTAGTGCTCCTTCTTCCTCAGCCTTCTCAGCCACCATATCCATCGCTTCATAAAAAACGCGATACGCAGTACTCTTCTTTCCGCTTAACATAAGGTTATTTACAAACTTCGCTACCACTTTGTCGTTAAACTTTGGGTCCGGAGTCAGTATCCTCTCTTTAGCTCTACCTTTTCTCATAATTTCTTAACTTTCAAAGAATTATTTCTTCTTTGGTCTTTTTGTTCCGTATTTTGAACGTCTTTGTGTACGTCCTTCCACTCCAGCTGTATCAAGTGCACCACGAACGATGTGGTAACGAACACCAGGTAAATCTTTAACTCTTCCACCCTTTACAAGAACGATTGAGTGCTCTTGTAAGTTGTGACCTTCGCCTCCGATGTAAGCATTCACCTCGTTTCCGTTGGTTAATCTTACCCTAGCTACTTTTCTCATTGCTGAATTAGGCTTCTTTGGAGTTGTAGTGTAAACTCTTACACATACACCTCTTCGTTGAGGACAACTGTTAAGCGCAGCAGACTTACTTTGCTTCACTTTCTTCGAGCGTCCTTTTCTAACTAATTGCTGAATAGTTGGCATATATTACTATCAAATGTTGATTTATTATAATTCAGTCCCTTTTAAGGGGCTGCAAATGTACATGATTAATTCGGAAAAACAACACCTCGATTTAATTTTTATTCAATTAATTGACAATAACTTATAAAATTTAAAAGGGGGTTGTCAATTTCTTTTTGAAAACGAACGTTAATCGTTTACTCGCAGTTGTTCGCAGCAGTTTACATTTGCACCATGGAATTTTTAAATGAACTAAATGATGCCCAAAGAGAGGCAGTAATTAACACGGAAGGACCATCCATGATTATTGCAGGTGCAGGATCAGGGAAAACTAGAGTACTTACCTACAGAATTGCTGCACTTCTAGATAAGGGTGTTTCTCCACATAATATCTTGTCACTTACGTTTACCAATAAAGCCGCTCGTGAAATGAAAGAGCGTATTGGGCAATTAGTTGGCGAGTCCAAAGCTAAGAGTTTATGGATGGGCACCTTCCACTCCATCTTTGCACGAATTTTACGTTCTGAAGGAGAGAAGCTAGGTTACCAAAGCAACTTCACTATTTATGATACCGATGATGCTAAGAAGTTAATCAAGACTATTGTAAAGGAACGCGGACTGGATGACAAGGTATATAAACCCAATGTAGTTTTAAATAGAATTTCAGGAGCAAAGAACAACCTTCTCACTCCGGCTGCATACTTAGGTAATTTAAACATTACTAAAGAGGACATGCAATCTAAGAAACCAGAACTCGGTAATATATATAAGATATACAACGAGCGTTTGTTTAAATCTGGAGCCATGGACTTTGACGACCTCCTTTTTAATATGAATATCTTGTTACGTGATTTTCCAGACGTTTTACACAAGTACCAAGATCGTTTTAGATACATATTAGTAGATGAGTACCAAGATACCAACTTTTCGCAATATGTTATTGTAAAAGCATTAGCCGACCGTTTCCAAAACATTAGTGTTGTAGGTGATGATGCTCAAAGTATCTACGCTTTTCGTGGCGCCAGTATTCAGAACATCCTGAACTTCAAAAGAGATTACTCGGATGCAAAGACCTACAAGTTGGAACAAAATTACCGTTCCACCCAACATATTGTTAAGGCAGCAAATAGCCTAATTCAAAACAATCAAGATCAGATTAAAAAGGACGTTTGGACGAGCAATGATGAAGGTAACAAAATCAACATCATGGCAGCCATGAGCGATACCGAGGAAGCCCTTGGAATAGCCCACAGCATTTTCCATACAAAGAACACTAACCAATTAGCCAATTCTGATTTTGCTATTCTATATAGAACCAATGCTCAATCACGTGGATTGGAAGACGCTTTACGTAAACTGAATGTTCCGTATCGTATTTATGGAGGCTTGTCATTTTACCAACGTAAAGAAATTAAGGATTTCTTAGCTTACTGTAGATTGGTCTTCAATCCAAACGACACGGAAGCCTTAAAACGTATTATTAATTATCCGGCTCGTGGTATTGGACAAACTACCATGGATCGAATCAATTTGTTTGCTGCCGAAAACAACTTGAATCTTTGGGATTTAATTCAAAACTTGCATAATACGCCTATTCAAATTCATGGGGGAGCTAAAAACAAAATTGCGGGTTTTGTAGAAATGATTAAGAGCTTTAAAGAAGTTGCCAAAAACCAAGACGCCTATGAAGCAGGTAAAGTAATTGCTTCGAGTTCTGGTATTTTGAAGGAGTTGCATAACGATAAAACTCCAGAAGGAATTGGACGACATGACAACTTACAAGAGATGTTAAACTCGCTGAAAGATTTTGTTGAAAATCCAGAGGACATGGCTCCTACCTTAGCCAACTTTATTCAAGATATTCCTTTACTTACCGATAAGGATACCGATAAAGGGGATGAAGATAGCGATAAGGTGACCTTAATGACTATTCATGCCTCTAAAGGATTGGAGTACGGATATGTGTATGTGGCAGGGTTAGAGGAAAATCTATTCCCTTCGCAATTATCTGTAGGCTCCAGAGCAGATTTAGAAGAAGAAAGACGTTTATTTTATGTTGCGATTACTAGAGCAGAAAAACAACTAACCATTTCTTACGCTAACATGCGCTACAAATGGGGAGATTTAATTAGTACTTCACCTAGTAGATTCTTACAAGAAATTGATCAACAATACATCGATTTTCAGGAAACAGGAACGCTAAGTCGAGTACAGAAAAAACCAGCTGCTCGACCAACCAAACAAGAGTTTCAAAAAACGGGAAAAGCATCTTTTACATCAAGTGGATCATACCAAGCACCAGCCAAACCACACAACATGACAAAGGTTTCTAACACTTCCAAATCTTCTACCGCCCAAGGCAGTTTAGATATTGGAGGTGAGTTAAAAGCTGGTATTAAAGTGCAACATGAACGTTTTGGTATTGGAACGGTAAAAGTCGTTGAAGGCTCAGCGCCTAATCAAAAAGTAACGGTTGAATTTATCAACTCCGGCAAACGACAACTCCTTTTGAAGTTTGCAAAATTGACCATATTAAACTAAAAAGCAAAGGCTCCGAATTCGGAGCCTTTGCTTTTTTAATACTAGTAAAATCATGGAGCTGGCCTAATATTGGTAATCTCAACCAATTCTATATCATCTGGCACAGCCTTTTGCCCTGGAGGAGGATCTCCAAAAATAGCCGTTAAATAACATTCCATACCCTTTCCCAAATAGGTAACATCTAATAACCATTCATGGTTCCTATAGTCATCCACCTGATAAATATATGCTGGTAAATCCCCTTCTATCTTTAAATAATGAACCCCAGTACGCTCTGAATCCGAAGCACTCCAAATCTTCGCAAAATACCCTTGACAATAATCCGAGTCGTTTAAACTACCTCGTAAAAAGGTAACTTTTATTTCATCATCGGTTTCACCACTCACCTTCCTGCTTTCATAGGGCACATCCACAGGTTCACAAACCATTATTTCCGCTTCCCTTTTACAGCTCCAACAAAAAAGCAGAGGAGCTAGTATTAAATAAAGTATAGCGTTCTTCATGGGTACAGCTTTAAATTTTTGGTCTTCAAAAAAGAATTTCAACTAATCAGGTAACTTCTAGTCAAATATATACCCATTTCGGGGATCATCCAAAATAGCTTGAGTCCAGCTCAATTTTTTAATTTCCCCAATTGACCATTTATTTAAAGCTCGAATATTTTCATATCAGAGCTTTTTTTTGAGTCTTTAACTCAAAGAGCACTCAAAATTTGAGTTGTTGTTTTAAATTTACGGCCATCAAAAACTACCTTAAAATTAAATCAACATTACATCGTTAACTTGAATAGTGGAAAGCTTAGTAAACCACTGTTTTAAAATGTAGATTTGTGAATCTTGAGCCATCCAGTAGATTCAAGACAATAAAGAGAAACCAATGGATTATAATACAGAAAGAAAGGAATTAATCTTACCTGAATACGGAAGAAGCGTTCATCAAATGGTAGACTTCTTATTACAAGTAGAAGACCGCGAAGAACGTAACACAGGTGCCAAAGCCGTTATTAAATTAATGGGGCAATTAAATCCGCAATTAAGAGATTTAGAAGACTACAATCATAAACTATGGGATCATTTATTCATTATGTCCGATTTTTTATTGGATGTAGATTCTCCCTACCCTATTCCAGATAAAGAAGAATTTCAAGGAAAACCTAATAAGGTAGAATATCCTACGGGAGTTCAAAAGTACCGTCATTATGGCAAAGTAGTTCGTACTATTATTAGTGAAGCTGCCAAAGAAGAGGATTCGGAGCAAAGGGATGCTTTAGCCATTATGGTAGCCAACTTGATGAAGAAAACGTATTTACAGTGGAACAAAAATACCGTAGATGATTTAGTGATTTGGAATCACTTGCTAGAACTTTCGGAAGGGAAACTAACTAGACCTGAAGGTGCTCAGTTAGAAGATATGAAGCATATCGTAAATCAAAACGAAAACAGCAACAATAACAATAGAAGAAGAAATTCAGGTAAAAAATCGAAAAGAAGATATTAATGGGAACTTTTAGAGTAAGAGGAGGAAAAGAATTAAAAGGTGAAATCACACCACAAGGAGCAAAAAACGAAGCTTTACAGGTATTATGTACCGTACTTCTAACTCCTGAAAAAGTTACCATATCTAATGTTCCTGACATTATTGATGTAAACAAACTAATTGATCTATTAGGTGATTTAGGTGTTAAGATCAAAAAACTTAAGCCAGACACTTATTCGTTTCAAGCAGACGAAGTGGATTTGGATTTCTTAAAGTCGGAAGAGTTTAGAAAAAAAGGTGCGGGACTTAGAGGTTCTATCATGATCGTTGGACCGTTATTAGCTCGTTTCGGGTTTGGAGCTATTCCAAAACCAGGTGGAGACAAAATTGGTAGACGAAGATTAGATACTCACTTTATTGGTTTTGAAAAATTAGGCGCACAGTTTGATTTTGATTCGCATGCTAACTTTTATGAGGTCTCTGCAAAGAAATTAAAAGGGTGTTACATGTTACTGGATGAAGCTTCAGTTACAGGAACCGCAAATATTGTTATGGCTGCCTCAATGGCAGAAGGAACAACTCAAATTTATAACGCGGCTTGTGAACCATACTTACAGCAATTATGTAAGATGATTAACGCCATGGGGGGTAAAATTGAAGGTATTGGATCTAACCTATTGACAATTCACGGAGTGAAGAAAATGGGAGGATGCAAACACAGAATCTTACCTGACATGATTGAAATTGGTAGTTTTATTGGATTGGCAGCAATGACCAACTCTGAGATTACTATTAAAGATGTTTCTTACGATAACCTTGGAGTAATTCCTTCGGTATTCCGTAAAATGGGAATCAGTATTGTAAAGAATGGTGACGACATTATTGTACCGCGTCAAAACACCTATGAAGTAGAAACATTTATTGATGGTTCTATTCTTACCGTAAGTGATGCTCCTTGGCCAGGTTTTACGCCAGATTTATTAAGTATCATTCTGGTAGTAGCAACTCAAGCTAAAGGAAGTGTATTAGTACACCAAAAAATGTTTGAGAGTAGATTATTCTTCGTAGATAAATTAATAGACATGGGCGCTCAGATCATTTTATGTGACCCACATCGCGCTACCGTTATTGGACTAGGGAAACAAACTCCACTAAAAGGCATCCAGATGACATCTCCTGACATTAGAGCAGGTGTATCTTTGCTTATCGCTGCTCTATCGGCTGATGGTGAAAGTATGATACACAACATTGAGCAGATTGATAGAGGTTACCAAAACATTGACAAACGTTTAATTGCTTTGGGAGCTGACATCACGAGAGTTTAATCGCCTGAGGGCATAAAAAAATTACTACGAAATGAAAGCATTTAAAATCGCATCTCTATTTGCCATTTTGGCTATTGGAACTTATTCTTTTACCAGCGGATTGGCAGAAAGCAAAAATCCTAACACCGAAATAGCTCCTGCCAAAGAAGGTTTGAATATTGGAGATAAAGCACCAGATATTATCATGAATGGTCTTGATGGAAAGCCTATCCAATTATCTAACCTTCAAGGACAAATGGTCTTGATTGATTTTTGGGCATCTTGGTGTGGTCCGTGTAGACATGAAAACCCAAACGTGGTAAAAACCTACAAGGAGTTTAAAGACAAAGAATTCAAAAACGGTAAGGGCTTTACCATTTTTGGCGTTTCTTTAGACAATAATGCCGATAAATGGAAAGCTGCTATAAAGCAAGACCATCTCATTTGGAAAGACCATGTATCTGACCTTAAAGGATGGAACAATGCTGCCGCAGCAAGATATGGTGTTCGTGGGATTCCTGCCAGTGTATTAATTAACGGTGATGGTATTATTGTGGGTAAAAACTTACGAGGTGCTCAACTTAAAGACGCGTTGAAAAAACAGCTGAAATAAAATAATCCGACATATTATTACAATTTAAAGACAGGTTTACAGCCTGTCTTTTTATTTTCGCGCCAATTCTGCCAAAATGTCCAAAAATCGAGCTTGGTCTCGTATTTGACATGCGGTATTTCCAAATTATTTGATAATGAGCAAAACAACAAACGAAGAATTGAAAGAGGAAACGTTGAACAATCCAGAAATGGCCAACGAAGAAACTCAAGAAAATTCAGCGAATACAGATTCAACAGAAGCGAAAGCAGAAGAGCAAGAAGCTCCAAAACCAACCGTAGAAGAAGAATTAGCGATTTACAAGGACAAGCACCTACGTATGTATTCTGAGTTTGAAAATTTCAGAAGACGTTCGGCTAAGGAGCGTGTTGAATTAATACAAAACGCAGGAAAAGATATCATTAGTTCTTTACTTCCAATTTTAGATGATTTTGACCGTGCTATGGCAGCCAACAAAGATTCTGAAGATGTAGAAGCCATCAAAGAAGGAATGAATTTGATCCACAATAAAATCTTCAATTTGTTGACCCAACAAGGGTTAAACGAAATGAAAGCACAAGGAAAAGATTTTAATAGTGACGAATACGAAGCTATTGCTAAAATCCCAGCGCCTTCAGAAGATTTAAAAGGAAAAGTTATTGATGTTACTGAAAAAGGGTATTACCTAAACAGTAAAATCTTACGTCATGCCAAAGTGGTAATTGGCGAATAAAATCATTTTTGAATGTCGAATAAAAGAGATTTTTACGAAGTATTAGGGGTAGAGAAAAATGCCGATGATAAGCAAATTAAAAAGGCTTATCGCAAAATGGCTATCAAGTATCACCCAGATAAAAATCCTGACGATGCTTCTGCCGAAGCAAAGTTTAAGGAGGCCGCTGAAGCTTACGAAGTTTTAAGCGATGCCAACAAACGTGCACGTTATGATCAGTTTGGTCATGCTGGCATGGGCGGAGCTGCTGGTGGCGGTGGTTTCGGTGGCGGTATGAATATGGATGACATATTCTCGCAATTTGGCGACATCTTCGGTGGCGGTGGCTTCGGAGGTGGTTTTGGTGGTGGCGGTGGCCAACGCAGACGTGTGGTTAAAGGGTCTAACCTAAGAGTTAGAATTACCATGACCATGGCGGATGTGGCTAACGGTGTGCACAAAAAAATCAAGGTTAAGAAGCTCGTAAATGCAGAAGGTACTACTACCAAAACATGTACGCAGTGTAATGGTACTGGACAAATAACAAGAGTTACCAGTACTTTCTTAGGTCAAATGCAAACGGCTTCTACGTGTCCTACCTGTCATGGTGACGGACAAATGATTGACAAAAAAGCACCAGGTTCTGATGCCAACGGTCAAGTACGTAAAGAAGAAGTGGTTGAAGTAGATATCCCAGCCGGTGTAGAAGACGGAATGCAACTTTCTGTTAGAGGTGCCGGTAATGATGGACCAAAAGGTGGTGTATCTGGAGATCTATTAGTGGTTATTGAAGTAGAAGATCATCCAGAATTAGTTCGTGAAGGTAGAAATCTTCATTACGACTTATTCTTGAACTTTGCTGATGTTGCTTTGGGTACAAGTGTGGAAGTTCCTACCGCTACTGGAAAAGTAAAAATCACAATCCCAGAAGGAACCGAAGCCGGTAAAATTCTGAGATTACGTGGTAAAGGTTTACCAGAAGTAAATGCATACGGAACGGGTGATTTAATGATTCATGTAAATATATGGACACCTAAGAAGTTAAGCAAAGATGAAAAAGCAATGATGCAAAAGTTGCGCGATTCTGATAACTTCAAACCAAAATCAGACGCAGGTCAAAAAAGTTTCTTTTCAAGAATGAAAGAATACTTTAACTAAACAAGTCTTACCGAAGTTATACTTCATTTAATAGTAAAAACGCCTTCTAGTTATAGAGGGCGTTTTTTGTTTATCCTTACTTCTTCCCTATTTTTACGCCAATGCTAAAATTCACAACTCTAGTCCTCTTTTCTTTACTCTCTTTCCTGGGATTGAATTCCCTCGCTTCCGATTCTACCAAGTACATTCTAGAAGTGCACCTTTATGATAAGTTCAGTGAAACTCCCGTATCTAATGCTAAAATTATTGTAACCATTGATCTTCAAGAATACAAATCTGCCCAAACAGATAGTAACGGAAAAGCCCAAATACCCCTTACTCCCAAGACGGATTTTACAATTAAAGCTTTAGTGAAAGGATATCTTGAAGCCAATTTTCAAATCACTACCCGAAATAAGACTTCCACAAAAATTATTCATTCCATTGGCTTGAGCCCACTATGTGCTCCTAGATATAATTACCACTTACAGTACAACCACAACCAGTATTTTCCAATGGACACCTCGTCAACTACCGACTTTATGAATCAAAATGACCTTTTAGCCTACCTTAAAACCAACCCCAGTTTGGTGATTGAGTTAATGGCTTTCCGATCATTAAGAGAAGACTCACTTATATCATCTAAAAGAGCCCAAAACGCAATGAACTATCTAGTTTCTCAAGGCATCCATCCCAATCGGATTATCACAACAGATGCTGGTTCTGATAAATATGGAAATGGTATTTCTCCCGATATTTTTAAACTAGATTCTAACAAGTATTTGGAAATTTCCAGAACAGTAGATATTCGAATTTTGAGGGATGATAATGACTCCAATTATGCTTTTGTTGATAGCTCCTATTTTCATCTGGATGGTGAAATATTAGATCATAAAACAAAAAAAAACATCCCCTATTGCAGCATCTATTTACTAGACAACCATTCTAAACTAATTTCACAATTCCAAACAGATTCTTTAGGAGCTTTTAATTGGTTCATAAACTTAGATTCGTTGGTAGAAAATGAATCGGGAAACAACTACTCATTCACCTCCTACAAGAAAGGTTATTTACCACTAAATAGAATACTTGATTATAATATGCATTGGGGTAGAACAATTAAATATTCCAATAATATGAATCCAGATACCGGAATACTTGAAACCCCTATTATCAAGTTTAATTACAATAAATATAAAATAGAACATCCTACTATCTCCAACTACTCCCTAACCGACTCATTGGACTACATCACATATAGATTACAAAAACACCCTAAATTGGAAATTTCCATAATTGGTAACCAATTGAAAACGGAAAAGAAAAATACATCTACCAAAAGAATACAATCCGTGTACTCCTATCTAATAGCCCATGGTGTTACAAAAGAACAATTGCACATAATTGATGCCGGTGCAAAACACAATTCTCAAGAAATACGGTTTAGGATTGTTTTTTACGAATTCATACCTCCCAATTAATATCCAAATACCACAACCATTCATCCCAAAAACCTTTTATTACCCCAATATCCTATTAAATTTGAAACTCAAACATTTTAGCATTGCTACTATATGAATAATATTCTTGAAACTCAAAACGTTAGAAAAGAGTATGCCGGTCATACTGCTTTAAATGGCGTTTCTATTGAAGTTCCTAAGGGAAGCATCTTTGGACTTTTAGGTCCAAACGGTGCCGGAAAAACAACGCTTATCCGAATTATCAATCAAATTACTATGCCTGATTCTGGCACCGTACTTCTTAATGGAGAACAGTTAAAAGAAGCGCATAGATCTTTGATTGGATATTTACCCGAGGAACGTGGCCTTTACCGAAAAATGAAAGTGGGAGAACAATGTTTATACATTGCCCAACTTAAAGGCATGGAATACAAAGACGCTTTAGCGAAACTTAAGTTCTGGTTCGAGAAGTTTGAAATCATTCAGTGGTGGGATAAAAAAGTAGAGGAGCTTTCTAAAGGAATGGCCCAAAAAATTCAGTTCATCGTAACCGTTTTGCATGAACCAGAACTATTGATTTTAGATGAGCCTTTTAGTGGATTTGATCCTATCAATACCAATTTGATTAAGGATGAAATTAAACGAATGAATGAAGAGGGAACTACCATCATATTTTCTACACACAATATGTCATCGGTTGAAGAAATTTGTCAAGACATTGCGTTAATTAATCATTCCGAGAAAATTTTATCGGGAACGGTAAGAGAAGTCAAAAATGACTTTAAAGCCAACGAGTATCAAATTGAATTTGTTGGAGGTCTATTAAAATTCACCAATGCATTATGGACGGGTGCCTCTTTAATTTCATCTCAAGAAATTGAAAAAGATCATCACCTTGCAACCATCAAGATTCCAGATAATTCTTCTCCTAATGATGTATTGACTAATATTCTGCCACATGTGCAAGTTCGTGGGTTAAAAGAAGTACTTCCTTCTATGAACGATATTTTTATTCAAGCTATTTCTTCTAACACAAAAACCGCGTAATCATGGACAAAATTTGGTTAATCATAAAACGTGAATACCTAACGCGTGTAAAAAAGAAGTCATTTATTATTATGACTCTTTTAGGTCCTTTTTTAATGGCTTTGGCCATCGCACTAATCACCTATTTAGGCATGAGCGATTCTGGTCCTCAAAATATTTTGGTGGTAGATGATATGGCTCCAGTTTTTGACCGACTAGAAGATGGCTCCAATTACAAATTCGACTATTCTGATATGGATTTGGCAGATGCTAAGAAACTATTTTCCGAATCAGAATACACCGCCATTTTATGGATACCTGAAATTATGGACGGGGAACGCTCAAGTAGACCATTCCTTTACTTTAAGGAGCAACCCAGCGGAAGAGTAATACGATCTGTAGAAGGCAAAATTGAAAAAGTCATTGAAGAAATGAAAATGGCTAAATACGGTATTGCGAAGTCAGATTACGATAAAGTAAGAACTAATCTAACCATAGCCACCTACAAGTTTACCGATGAAGGAGAGGAAGAAGAAGTACGAACCGAAAAAACCTTAGTAGGTTTCGGATTTGGATTGCTGATTTTCTTCTTTATCATGATGTACGGAATTCAGGTAATGCGAGGCGTAGTTGAGGAAAAAACGAACCGAATTATTGAAGTCATTATTTCTTCTGTAAAACCATTTCAGCTAATGATGGGAAAAATATTGGGTATTGCCATGGTGGGACTTACCCAATTCATTTTATGGGTAATTCTTATGTTCACATTCGTTTCGGTAACTCAAACCGTACTGATGAGCCAAAAGGATGAAGCCATGCTAAACCAAATGGAACAAGTTCAAACCGTTCAACAAATGCAATCTGGAGAAATTGCAGGAGCAGATGATTTCAATCCTTTTGATTTAACAGATCCCGACAACTTAATAAACAGAATTAATTGGCCATTCATGATTGGCTTATTCATATTCTACTTCATTGGAGGATACTTATTATATGCCGCACTTTTTGCGGCTATTGGTGCGGCTGTTGATAATGAAACGGATACCCAACAGTTTTTGTTTCCCGTCATGATTCCGCTTTATATAGCATATATGTTATCTAGTTTAATGATTGAAAACCCAGAAAGTCCGGCTTCATTTTGGGGATCTATCATTCCGTTCACCTCGCCTATTGTAATGTTGGTTAGAGCTTCAATGGGTATTGACTCTGCAGAATATTGGCAATTAGCATTATCTGTCATTCTTCTTATTGCTGGTTTTATTGGAACTACTTGGATTGCTGCTAAAATTTACCGTGTAGGTATTTTGATGTACGGTAAAAAGGTAAGCTATAAGGAACTATGGAAATGGATACGTTTTCATTAATACATGAGTAACAATAAAAACATAGCAGTTATTGACCTTGGTAGTAATCTTACCAAATTGGTTATTGCCAACGGTTCGCTTCCGTTAACGGTTATTCATCGTTCTATCTACAACACCAAAACGTTGAAAAATGCTCCAAAAGGAGAATTTGATCAAGATAGTATTGTCCTCATTGAACGAGACATTGCATCCATTCTTGAAGTAATCAAGGACTTTCAATGCCACACCGTTTTAGGGATTGCTACTTCTGCTTTCCGTACTCGAAAAAATGGACAAGAGGTTATTGACCATATTAATTCCAAGTTTCAAACTTCCATCCAAATAATTTCAGGTGATCAAGAAGCACAATTAGTATTTGATGGCGCTATGGCTTGCGTTTCCAGTACTAAAAAACCGGTGCTTGTAATGGACATTGGCGGAGGGAGTACCGAATTTATTATTGGGAATGACCAAGGCATTTTATGGAAACACAGCTTCGATTTGGGAAGTACGGCTATAACCAAATGGACGGATTTACAAAATCCGTTAACGTCTGCTAACTTAGAACTGCTTCAAACCAATTTATCAAAGGTGTTTATTTCTTTACTGGAAGCCATTAAAATTCATAACCCCGTTTCATTTATTGGCACAACCGGAGCATTTGAGTCTTTTGCACAAATGTTGAGCTTTCAAAATGGCATTTCCGAAAGTGTAGATTCTGGACATGAATTTAATCCATCGCAATTAGAGGACATTCTTGATACCTTAATTGCTTCAACTTCTCAAGAAAGGAAAACCATGAACGGAGTTCATCCACTGAGGTATGATACTATTCATTTGGCTGCAGTAATATTCCAGTACATATTTAAGAACACAAAATTTGAAGGCTACTTGCTTTCCTTGGGAGATGTAAAAGAAGGTTTGATTGTGGATTTTTTGAATTCAAATTACGCCAATCACTAAGCATCTTTTACTTTAGTTCCACTTAAGATTAATTTATGACACAAGTTTTAATCATAGACGATGAACGTCCAATTCGAAATTCACTACGTGAAATACTGGAATACGAAAAACTAAAAATTAGCGAGGCTACCAATGCAGAGGAAGCTTTAGAAATTTTAGAAAATAAAAAATTTGACCTGGTTTTGTGTGATATTAAAATGCCAGGAATGGATGGTATTGAATTGTTATCCATTATCAACGAAAAAACACCCGAACTTCCAGTAATCATGATTTCTGGTCATGGAAACGTAGAAACTGCCGTGGACGCTTTAAAGAAAGGAGCTTACGATTTCATTGAAAAACCCATTGACTTAAATAGACTTTTGGTTACGGTAAGAAATGCTTTAGATCGCGCGTCATTGGTTCAAGAAACCAAAACTCTGCGCAAGAAATTACCTCAATCTAAAGAAAGTCCAATCATTGGAAAAAGTGCACAAATTGAACATGTCACTGACATGATTGAAAAAGTAGCTCCAACTGATGCGCGTGTTTTCATTACTGGGCCCAATGGAACTGGAAAAGAATTGGTAGCGCACCAAATTCATAAACAAAGCCCAAGAGCAAAAGCACCATTTATTGAGGTAAACTGTGCCGCTATCCCTTCTGAATTAATAGAAAGCGAATTGTTTGGTCATGAAAAAGGAGCGTTCACATCAGCCATCAAACAGCGAAAAGGTAAATTTGAACTATCAGAAGGCGGAACACTTTTTTTAGATGAAATTGGCGATATGAGTCTTTCAGCTCAAGCTAAAGTTTTACGTGCCTTACAAGAAAACCAAATTACACGTGTAGGTGGCGACAAAAGCATTAAGGTAAATGTGCGCGTAATTGCGGCAACTAATAAAAACCTTAAAAAAATGATTGCCGATGGTGATTTCCGAGAAGATCTTTACCACAGAATTGGCGTAATCATTATTAACGTACCATCCTTAAATGATCGCATGGGTGATATCCCAATTTTGATTGATTACTTTCTAGAAAAGCTATGTTCAGAACAAGGAATATCTACCAAACTAATGGAACAAAAAGCAGTTGATTTGCTAGAGCAAAAAGAATGGACTGGAAATATTAGAGAACTAAGAAACGTAATAGAAAGGTTGATCATTTTATCGGATAAAAAAATAACGGCAAAAAACGTAGAACAATATGTCTAACATAGAAGAAGAAAAAGTAGAGTTTAAAGGCATCACTTATATCAACCATGATTGCGACAATCCGGAAATGATTGACCAATTACCAGATGAACTTGGTGCTTTTTACAAAGAAATTAACGGACTGGTAGCTTATAACGGAGGTTTTCAAATCAGAGGATGTGGTACCACCCCAACTTGGAATTCTTTAGAAGATGCATGGAAAGGTCCAAATGCATTTCATAAAACCTACCCCAACTTAGGTGAAGACGATATTCCTTTTGGGCAAGATTGTTTAGGTGATCAATATGTTTTTAGAGGTGGTTCGGTTTGGCAACTCCTTACCGAAACGGGTGACTTAGATGATCTAGAATTAGAGTTTGATGAATTTATTGATGAAGTAATTGAAGATCCGGTTGAGTTCTTGGCTCTTTACCCACTTTTAGATTACATGGAGTCAGGAGAAGAATTAAAACCGGGAGAGCTTTTAGTTCCAAGCATTCCGTTCTCTGAAGAAACCGAAGAAGAGTATACTTTTTCAAAGAGTCCCGTTTCAAAAAGACTGAATCAACTCAAAGAGTATTACCAAAAACATAACGCATAAAAAAAGGCCGAAAGCAAAACTTTCGGCCTTTTTCTCAAGTTATTTTTTTTCAAACAATAGTATATCCATTTTATTTTTATTGGGTATAAACAAGATTTCTTTTTCTGACCTCTTTAAGAAACGACAACCTTCCAAATAATTCCCATAATTATCATTTTCTATTTCGAATACCTCTTGAAGGTAAGATAAAGCACCAAATTCAGAAAGGTTAATAATATTAAGCTGCTTCGGAATATCTAATTTCCCATAACAAATTGCATTTGGATCACTCCAATTAAAACCTATTTTCGATTCCTTATAATTAGTTCCATCGAAGTTCATGGAATAAGAAAATAACTCTAAATTCCCATTATCCATCATAAACAATAAATTAAGTATCACATATTTTCCATCCACCATTTGAACACTAGAATTCCATTTTTTGTACGTTTCAGGTAAACCATTTAAAACAGCGCCTTTTTTGAAGAGTAATCCACCATTCATATTATGTTCAGAAATTCTGAAAGAGCTTGTAAATCCTAGGTAAAGAAAAATTTTATTCTCACTTTCATCAATAAATAATTCGGGTAAGGGTAAAACATAAGAAGTACGGGCATGGGCTACCCCAATACGTTTTTTACCAACATTTTGAGAGTTTACCTTAAAAGGAATCCTTATTTCTTTATAACTTTCATCATAATTCAGCTGAATAAATTTAATCGTAACCATGTCATCCTTTAATTCCGGCTCTTGCTGCAGATAAAACCCAACTGAACTAGCCCCTTTTATAAATTTTCTTGAGTTAGTTTTTTCCCCTTTGTGTTTTATTACCGGAATTTGCAACTTAAATTTTTCAAAGGTCAAATTTGGTTGAAACTTTAGATAAGTTACCGGTTCGTTTTTGGTCAAATATCCTGTAAATGAACTTCCATTAACCTCTTTATAAACCTCTATAATAAGTTCCTCTCCAAAACAAAATGAATTCTGAACTGAAAATTTAATCTTCTCAAGTTCAGAAACTTCACCTTTTGATGTAATACTTTTTATAAAATTCGAATTGTCCTGGCCAGTGGTATGAACGTAAATGGTGTTTCCTGATTCGGTAATGTGGAATTTTAAATCTTCCCTAGAAAATTTTACAGAACCTAAATTTACCTCCCATAACTGAGATAATCCATTATCAAAAAACTTAATATTGTGAGAATCACTTTCGGAAACTACCAAAAATCCTTGATCCATAAAATCAACAACATAGCAATCACCTATTTCTGATATGTCATCTACAGTAACTTTTTTACTTTGATTATAGGATAAGTAAGGTATTAAGAATAAAAATACTATTAAGATTAATTTCTGGTTCATCATCTATTGGTTAAAATGCTTATGTTTTCTACTCAAGATCACCGAGTAACAAAATATTTTTCTCCTCAATTATAAAACATTGTTGCATAAAAAAAGGCCGAAAGCAAAACTTTCGGCCTTTTTCATTTAATATCAAATTAGGCAGTCTGCACAATAGTTTTAGCATCTAATAATGCTTCTTCTAGTCCTGCTGCATTTTTTCCTCCAGCGGTAGCAAAGAAAGGTTGGCCTCCGCCTCCACCTTGAATTTTCTTAGCAACTTCGCGAATTATCTTTCCTGCATTTAAGTCTTTTGACTTAACCACGGAGTCAGAAATTCCGATGGTAAGTGTTGCTTTACCTCCAGCTTCCGTACCAATAACAATAAAAAGGTCTTCCACTTCTTTACGTAACTCATGCACTAATGTTTTCACATCATCATTATTCATGTCTAAAGTACGTGCAATAAAGTTTACCCCGTTAATAGATTCTACTTCCGATTTAATAGCACTTTTATAATTCTTAACGCTTTCCGCTCTAAACGAACTTACCTCCTTTTGTAACTCAGAATTCGAATTCAAGATATCCGCTACAGACTTATGAATGTCCTTTGGGTTTCTTAATGAACTTCTCAAGGCATCTAAGGTATCTATAGTCGAGAAAATCATCTTTTCTGCTTCCATACCTGAAACTGCTTCAATTCTTCGTACACCTGCTGCAATTGCTCCTTCCGATACAATCTTAAAGAAACCAATCTCACCTGTTGATTTTACATGAGTTCCGCCACAAAGCTCAATAGAATCGCCAAATTTGATGACACGAACCATATCCCCATACTTTTCTCCAAAAAGCATCATGGCTCCCATTTTCTCAGCTTCTGCAATAGGAATAGCTCTATTTTCCTCTAGTAAAATATTCTCACGAATCTTCGCATTAACTTTCAGTTCAATTTCACGAATCTGTTCCTTCTCCATTTTTTGGAAATGAGAAAAATCGAATCGCAAATATTTTTCATTCACCATAGAGCCTTTTTGCTCCACGTGTGCACCCAATACTGCTCTTAACGCATGATGTAACAAATGGGTGGCTGAGTGATTTCCTGTAGTAAGTTTACGTTTACTCCCCGAAACAACCGCTTTAAATTTAGCGGTAGGATTAGCTGGCAACTCGGTTGCAAAGTGAATAATCAGTTTATTTTCTTTCTTGGTATTAACAATTTTGGTTTTAACACCATCGGATTCAATAAATCCTTGATCGCCAACTTGCCCCCCACCTTCCGGGTAAAAAGGTGTTATGTTAAATACCAACTGGTAAAACTCCTTCCCTTTTTGGTTAACTTTTCTGTATTTAGTTATGTGTACATCAGAGTTTGTGTAATCGTACCCAATAAACTCCTCTACATCATCTTCTTGCAAAACTACCCAGTCTTCAGCCACCACCTTTGTAGCTTTTCTAGATCTGTTTCGTTGCTCCTCTAACGCAGCTTCAAAACCTTTGGTATCCACAACCATTCCAGCTTCAGCCGCCATCAATTGTGTTAAATCAATCGGGAAACCGAAAGTATCATACAATTCAAAAGCAAAATCGCCCTTTACCTGTTTGTGATTCTTCTTATAATCTTCAAACTTTAAAATACCTTTTGATAAGGTACGTAAGAAACTTTCTTCCTCTTCTAGTATTACCTTTTCAATTAATTGCTTCTGCTTTTCTAACTCCCTAAACTGCTCGCCCATTAATTCGCATAATGTACCTACCAATTTTGTTAGAGTTGCGGATTCTAACCCTAAGAAACTGTATCCAAATCGAACAGCCCTTCTTAAAATTCTACGGATTACATATCCTGCCCCAGTATTAGATGGAAGTTGCCCATCAGCTATGGCAAAACTTACCGCTCTAATATGATCGGCTATTACTCTAAAAGCTACATCTTCTCGACTATCAGATGCCGTATATTTCTTATCTGTATATTTAGAAATTTCAGCAATGAGTGTAGTGAAAATATCCGTATCGTAATTAGATTGTTTCGCTTGTAAAACCATTGCTAAACGTTCAAGCCCCATTCCAGTATCAATATGTTTAGCCGGCAATTCTTGCAAGGACTTATCAAACATTCTTGTGTACTGGATAAATACTAAATTCCAAATTTCAATCACTTGCGGGTGATCCATATTTACCAAAGACTTACCGTCAACCTTGGCACGTTCTTCTTCTGAACGAATATCCACATGAATTTCAGAACATGGGCCACAAGGTCCAGTTTCTCCCATTTCCCAGAAATTGTCCTTTTTATCAAATCGCATAATACGATCTGCATCCGTGAACTTTTTCCAGATATTCTCTGCTTCCATATCTGCACTGGTGCCATCCTCTTCAGCACCTGAGAAAACAGTTATGTAAATGCGATCTTTATCAATTTTGTAAACATTGGTCAATAGGTCCCAAGCCATCTCTATGGCTTCTGCTTTGAAATAATCTCCAAAAGACCAGTTACCTAACATTTCAAACATGGTATGGTGGTAGGTATCCACTCCTACTTCCTCCAAATCATTATGTTTTCCGGAAACGCGTAAACATTTTTGAGAATCGGCTACTCTAACATCCTTAGCCTCTGTTTGACCTAAGAAGTATTCTTTAAACTGGTTCATCCCAGCATTGGTGAACATCAAAGTGGGGTCGTCTTTTATTACCATAGGGGCAGATGGAACAATTTTGTGCCCTTTCTCTTTGAAGTAATCAAAAAACTGTTTTCTAATTGTATTTGAATCCCAATTCATACGAATGTTTTAAAAAATGTTAGCCTTATTTTTTAGCGATTGCAAAAATAGATTAATTCCTTAATTTTGCCCTTTCATTTTTCTTCGAAAATATATGACAAATACCAAATACAAGTACAATCCGGGAACATTAAGTTATGAGAAAGAAGAGTCTTCTTTCAAAACAAAATTGTTGACCACTTTAGGCTATGTTGCTACAGGGGTTGTGTTTGGTGGAATCTTCTTAGTTACCTTTCTCTATTTCTTCTCTTCACCTAAAGAAAAAGAGCTTCAAAGAGAAAATGAACAATGGAAATTGCAGTACGGTATCATTAACAAACGTATTAATGACATGGAAAAGGTATTGGAAAACATTGAAGAGCGTGATGATAACATTTACCGTGTGATTTTTGAAGCAGAACCAATTCCCGCAGAAATTAGAAATGCTGGTTTTGGTGGATCCGATAGGTATAAGGGCCTTATGGGTTTTGATAACTCTGAAGAAATCGCACGTACCACCAAACATTTAGACAAACTTTCAAAACAAGTATACATTCAATCTAAATCGTTAGATGATGTGTATCAAATGGCACGAAATAAGGAAAAAATGATGGCGGCAATTCCTGCTATTATGCCAATTGCCAAACAAGACTTGACCAGAATGGCTTCTGGCTATGGATATCGAATACATCCCGTTTATAAGGTTAGAAAGCTCCATACTGGAATGGATTTCACCGCGCCTACAGGCACCGAAATTCGCTCAACCGGTGACGGTAAAGTGGTAGAAGTAGTAAACAGCCGAAGAGGTTACGGAAAACATGTCGTTATAGATCATGGGTATGGATATCGCACTAGATATGCTCATATGAGTAAATACAGTGTGCGAAAAGGACAAAAAATTAAACGTGGGGATGTTATTGGGTATGTAGGTTCTACAGGTACTTCAACTGCTCCTCACCTTCATTATGAAGTAGAAAAAAATAAAAAGAAAATTAATCCTGTAAACTTTTACTCCAGCGATTTAACTCCCGAACAATACGACTTAATGGTAGAGATGTCTTCTGCTGCAAACCAATCTTTTGATTAATGCCTCTAAAATATCAACCAGTCCAAAAAATGTTTTACCCAATTGGGGAAGTCGCAAAGATGTTTGATGTTAATACTTCCCTAATAAGATATTGGGAAAATGAATTTGACATCATAAAACCAAAAAAGAACGCCAAAGGGAATCGTCTTTTTACCCCCGCAGATATCGAAAACCTAAAAATCATTTACCATTTAGTAAAGGAAAGAGGGTTCACATTAGATGGAGCAAAAAAGAAATTAAAAGAAAACAAGCAAGACGTAATCAATGAACAAGAAATCATTGATCACTTAAAACAGGTAAGGTCTTTCTTAATAGATTTAAAAAAGTCTCTGGACTAAAACTCAAATAACCAATTCCTAATAATAAGAATTGGTCATCAAATAATTTTGAACGTAATCCTTAATTCCGTTTTCTAATTCGGTAAATGGTTTGTCATATCCAGCAGCCCGTAATTTATCTACCGTTGCTTCTGTGAAATATTGATACTTATCTCTAATATCTTCAGGAGTGGGCACAAAGCTAATTTTCGGTTCAAGATCCATGGCTCTAAATGTTGCAGCAGCTAAATCATAAAATGTCCTAGATTTTCCAGTTCCCAGATTATACAATCCACTATGATCTCTTTTTTCCATATGGAACATTAAGACATTAAGCACATCTTCTACATAGATGAAATCACGAATTTGCTCACCATCTTTATATTCCGGATTATGAGATGCAAATAATTTCATCGCTCCCGTTTTGTTAATCTGGTTAAAGGTATGCATCACAACCGAAGCCATTCTTCCTTTATGATATTCGTTGGGTCCAAAAACATTAAAGAATTTACACCCTACCCAATGGTACGGTTTTTCATCTTGTTCTAACGCCCATTTATCAAAGTCATTCTTAGAATCACCATACGGATTTAAGGGTTTTAATTCAAACGCAAGGTCATCTTTATCTTCATAGCCCAATTCACCCATACCATAAGTGGCAGCAGATGATGCATACACAAACGGAAGGCCATATTGCACACATTGTTTCCAAAGCCTTTTGGTGTAATTTAAATTCAAACGGTCAAATAACTCCACATCAAATTCCGTGGTATCTGTTCGAGCTCCTAAATGAAAAATAAACTCGGTCAACTTATGATTTTTATCCAACCAATCATGAAACTCATTCCTATCAACCTTCCCAGTAATTGTCTTTCCCTCAAGGTTCTTTTTCTTGTCCTCTCTCGTAAAATCATCAACCACAACAATGTCGTTATAGCCTTCCTTATTCAACTTACTTACTAATGCACTGGCAATAAAACCTGCCGCTCCGGTAACTACTATCATGAATTCAATTTTGAACCCACAAAGATAAAGAGTAGACGTGGACATTTTCTACATAAACTGTTCATTATTGTTAATTAAGTTACATTTGCCCCCTCTTAAAAAAATATACATGAAAGGATATGTTTTTCCGGGTCAAGGTGCCCAATTTACTGGAATGGGCTTAGACCTATTCGAAGCATCAGATTTAGCTAAGGATTTATTCTGTCTCTTATACACATCTGACGCTGCCGACGATCTACTCTGTGTAGA
>OLHJ01000114.1_pt1 | contig 30248 bp, 30 predicted proteins | sample 1609491 | NCBI WGS metagenome assembly OLHJ01 (sample SAMN05416861, study PRJEB24817) | seawater metagenome | isolation source: Sea water | place: Canada:Atlantic | collected 2013-11
TCGTCGGCAGCGTCAGATGTGTATAAGAGACAGGTCATTACCCTTAAATCTAAAAGATTCTGCTTATCCATCGCCAACACATAATCAAATTCATTAAAATCTTCTGGCTTTACTTGGCGTGCCCTCAATTGTGTAAGATCATAACCATGCTGAAAGGCTGCTTCACAGGCCCTAGGGTCTGGGGCTCGCCCTATATGCCAATCTCCTGTTCCAGCAGAATCTACAATAATTTTGTGCTGTAAGCCCTCATCGATGATTTTTTTTTCAAAAATAGCATGCGCGGTGGGTGATCGGCATATATTACCAAGACACACGAATAACACTCTGATGGGTTCTTTCACTAACTCTAACCTATGATGATTTTTTTAGTAGACTAATTAGGTGCTGCAAATCTTCCTCTGTATCAATACCGCTAGGTACATGGGAAGTCGCCTGTCCTACATGTATTCTTTCTCCGTACCACATAAATCGTAACTGTTCTAAAAATTCCAATTTTTCAATAGGGGCTGCCGGCCAACAGACGAATTGATTCAGCATTGATACCCGGTAGGCATATATGCCTATGTGGCGCATAGGATTAAAAATTGACGATATTCCACCAGCATTAACGTCTGTCATTTCGCGGCGATGCGGTATTGATGCGCGACTAAAATATAATGCCAAGCCATTATTATCCGTTACCACTTTAACCACGTGAGAGCTAACAAGATCAGCCTCAATATCAATAGGATCGCAGAGAGTCGCCACTCCCGCCAAAGAATTCGCCGCCAAATTATCAGCCACCTGGTTGATTGCTTCAGGAGGAATCAGCGGTTCATCTCCCTGAACGTTGACAACAATATGATCGGCAGGTAGTTCGAGCTTTTTTGCCACCTCTTGCAATCTATCCGTTCCAGACTGATGATCTGTTAATGTCATGGCAGCTTGGCCACCAAAACTCACCACGTGGTCAAATATTCTTTGATCATCTGTGGCCACAATAATCTGATTAGCATTACTTTTTTGAGCCTGGGTATATACCCGCTGGATCATTGTCATTCCAGCGATATCCATAAGAGGCTTCCCTGGTAATCTTGAGGAGTCATAACGGGCAGGGATAATAACTGTAAAATTCATACTACTTATACTCTGCTTTGGTTAAAAATTTAACTTCTACCAGTCTTCTAATTTTTGCAAAAATTCAAAGCTTTAGCTCACGCAATTTCTCTAATATATCCTTTAAAAACAAAGAATTAGGAACAGCCTGCACATCTATTACCCAAATTTTATCATTGATTATATGTGTGCATTTTACTGCATCTTTTGCAGTAATGATGATCGGCCAGTCGTCTTGGAAAGCAAACTCTTCACCACTAAAATTATGATGATCAGGCCAATGATGGAGCTGAGGATCAAGACCTAAGCTCTCTAGAGTATCTCTAAATCTCTCAGGGCTACCAATGCCTGCAACTGCATGAACCTGTAGACCGTATCCCCAGTCTTTAAACCATATCTTCCCTGGCTGGTTGAGATCGAATAAACCTGTCACTGGCAAAACCTCGCCAGAATTTAACTGCCTTAGTTGGATTGGTTCAACAGCAAAGGAGGTGCTATTTTGCAAAGAAGCTGTCTTGCGATCCTTGGTTTTTTCCAGCAAATCAGAAGTTGTCATATTTGTTAAAACGAAGTCTACTTCCTTTAATCTTTTTACCGGCTCCCTTAGGGGGCCGGCTGGTAAACACTGCCCATTGCCAAATTGCCTCTTTCCGTCCACTACAGCAATTTCTATATCTCTAGGTAGACGGTAATGTTGCAACCCGTCATCGCTCAAAATCAAATCACAATTTGTCTTTTCAAGCAGAAATATGGCCGCCCGGTAACGGTCAGGATCAACCACAACAGGACATATATTTGCCAATAACAATGACTCATCTCCAACGCTCAAGGGCGAGCAATTGGTTGTCACCAGCAAAGGATACCGAGAAGCTCTTCCTCCATATCCCCGACTAATAACTCCAGGGTGGTATCCCTGCTCTTGCAACCAATGAGCGAGTGCCGCTACCAATGGGGTCTTTCCAGTGCCGCCGACGCTTATGTTTCCCACCACAACCACAGGAACGGTTAACGGAGGATTTGGCACTAGTCTAGCTTGATATAAACGACGCACGCCAGCCAGCAACCGAAACAACCATGAGAAAGGGACCAGTAAAAGTGTCCAGCTCAAGTGTCGACTCCAGGCTTTTTCAAGCATGAGAGAAAGTCTCATCTATTGTAATTTTCCATCACCAGGAAGACTCTTTTGCTCTATAGTGATCTTATTGTGCAGTTTGGCGTAATGGCCATTCAGTTCCAGCAGCTCTGCATGTTTTCCCTGCTCGACAATCTTTCCTTTGCTCATGGTCAAAATTCTATCTGCATTTTCTATTGTTGTAAGTCGGTGAGCGATAACAAATGTAGTGCGCCCTCGCATAATCCCCTCTAACGCTTCTTGTATGTAGCGCTCTGTCTGCGAATCTAGTGCTGATGTTGCCTCATCGAGTATCAATATCGGTGCATCTTTTAGGATCGCCCTAGCAATAGCTAAGCGCTGGCGCTGCCCTCCGGATAGTTTTACGCCTTGATCGCCAATGATGGTATCAAAGCCTTGGGGTAACTGCTCAATAAACTCTAAAGCGTGCGCTGCTTTGGTGGCATTTCTAACTTCCTCTTCTGAGCATTTCGCTAAAGCGCCATAGGCAATATTATTATAGATAGAGTCATTGAACAGATTTACTTTTTGAGAAACTAGCGCCATATGGCTCCGCAAATTCTCAAGCTTATAGCTTTTTAAATCTTTACCATCCAGAGTGATTTTTCCGCTACCCATCTCATAAAAACGCGGAATCATACTCACTAGTGTGCTTTTACCACTACCAGAGCGACCAACAATAGCAACTGTCTCGCCCGCCTGTACGCTGAAATTTATCCCGTTAAGCACATTTTTTTCGTTAGCGGCATATGCAAAATTGACGTTCGTGAATTCAAACTGTCCGTCAACTTGATTTTTCTCAAGGACACCCTCATCAATCTCCTCACTTGTGTCAAGGGTGGCAAACAATGTTCCAGCTGCGGCGATTCCTTGCTGAATTTTACTATTTATTCCCGACAGCGCGCGAATAGGCTTAGCGAGCAACGCGGCTGATGCTAAAAACTTCACGAAATCACCACCACTCATTTGTGACAAAACACTGGGGTCAAGAACAAGCCACATCAAAAATGAAAGAGAAGCTGCAACTAATAGCTGGATCACCGGGGTACTGATTGACTCTGTCACAGATAATTTCATCTGTTGTGTGCGGCTATTCTTACTGGCAGCTTTCATTCGTGTACGCTCGAAATACTTTGCACCATATAAATGCATATCCCTGTAGCCGCTAACAAGCTCCTGGGTTACTTGGGCCACGTCGCCCATGGATGACTGTATTTTCAAGGCCAGCCTTCTGAAGCGCTTGCTGACAGAGAGGACTATTAGTCCAATAAGGGGCAGGACGATCATGAAAATTAATGCCAGCCTCCAGTTAAGATAAAACAAGTAACTAATCAAACCGATGACTAGGGCGCCCTCACGAATCATTATTTTTAACGCACTTGTAGCGGCTTGAGTGATTTGAGATACCGTATAAGTTGCTCGAGCCACCAAGTGCCCAGTCATGCTGGCATCAAAATAACTAGCAGGAAGAGAGGTATATTTATTGAAAACATCCACTCTAAGATTGTGTACCAGTATTTGTGATACGTAGGTCATGCAATATCCACCAATAAAAAAAGACACCCCTCTCACCACAGCAATCAAGATCATGATTAGAGGCACGACCCAGCGGGTATCTATTAACTCACCTTCTTCTGTAAAAACTTCCACTAAAAATACAGTTAGCCCACCATTTTGCTTAACATTTTCTGGCATAGCCGCCGAATCAGCCGTCAAACCACCAATAGCATTGACGGTGTATCCAAACAGATCAATAAAAGCAATCTCCATGAACGAAAAAATAATCAAACCCAAGATACTTAAGAAGAAAATACCGAGGTATCTTTTGACATAAGACAGCAACCTTATGTAAATCTGAAGACTAGACATTTTTGGGTGCTGCACATCAGGTTCTTGTTGAGCCACAATTGCTTCCTAAATTTATGGTACAAAAATTAGTTTACCAAAAGAAAAGCTCATGAGCTTTTTTAATGCATACTAATACTATCAATTGTTCTTACCGAGAATCAGTTTTTTTAATTATTACATAATTGTATAGGTTCAGTTTTTTTCTCAAAAAAAAAAGATAATATGATAAGTTACATGCTAAAAACATATCGGTCTTAGGTATTGAGGCCATTTAACCTAAAATAGTTTAAAATATTTTTAATGGGGTTTCAGCATTACTTATGGCTAAAGACATTAACGCTAGCGGCTCAAAAGTTGGGTTGGTACTTTCTGGAGGAGGTGCAAGAGCAGCCTACCAGGCTGGTGTACTCAAAGCCGTGGCAGAATTGCTGCCCCCAGAAACTAGTGACCCCTTTCCGATCATCTGCGGGACCTCAGCTGGTGCGATCAATGCTCTGGCTATTGCTGGCTGTCATAGTTCAGAAAATCAGCGTACTTTTCAATCTAGAATAAAAAAAATTGAGTCTATTTGGTGTGGGCTGGAGGCCAACAACATTTATAGGTCGGATCTGCTTGGTGTATTGAAAAATACCCTCATGATGTTTTTTTCTATATTCAATAAAAACTATACGCAAAAAAAACCCAAAGCATTGTTAGATAATACGCCTCTTAGGAGGTTACTGAACGAGCTGATAGATTTTGAGGCCATCAACGAGTCTATAAATAACAAAAGAATCACAGCTGTAAGCATTACTGCCGTTAGCTACAGCGACGGCAAGTCAGTCACTTTTTATGATGGAGAAGCAATGCTTCAGCCTTGGGTAAGATCCAGGCGTATAGGGATCCGCTCAAAACTCACCATCGATCACATCATGGCTTCTACAGCAATCCCTGTCATGTTCCCTACAACTAGAATCATGGGATCCTACTTCGGTGATGGAGCTATTCAGCAACTCAAGCCTATTAGTCCTGCCTTACATCTTGGCGCAAATAAAATATTCATTATTGGAGTAAATGACAACTCTTCAAGTGAATCACCTTCGCTGAGTGATGCTACAAATCTGCACATACATAATCCGCCGTCCAGCGCAAAAATTATTGGCCACATACTCAATAGCGCCTTTGTAGACGCGATTGACAGCGACCTAGAAACCCTCAGGAACATCAATAGGCTTGCCGAAATCCTACCTGCTGAAACACGAGAAGCAAAAGGTATTAGTGATCTTCGACCTATTAAGTTTCTAGCCATCTCGCCCTCTGAAAGTATTGGTGCTTTGGCTAGAAACTACTTCAAGGAATTACCTTTAAGTATGCGCTTCTTTTTGAAGATAATGGGCCTAACAACTCGCAGCGAGGGAATAGAGATTGCTAGCTATGTAATGTTTTCTAAAGGGTTTTGCAGTAAACTGGTAGAATTAGGCTACCAAGATGGTCTAGCAAAACAGCAGGCCATCACCGAGTTCCTTAAAGAGTGACCAAAAATAACAAAAAATCCATTGGCGTATAATATGTTATTACTACGATAGTGGTTGATTTGAAATTTACACATTGTAAAATATATCTAATTAAACATCTCAGCTAAAAGGAAATATTGCTATGGCTTTAGAACAATCAATCGTCTCTGGTTCGTTAAATCCAGCAGCAGTAAAGGTGCTGCGTAATACCTATACTCTGCTATCGCTGACCTTGGTATTTAGTGCCGCTATGTGTGCAGTAGCAATGGCCGTCAATGCACCCTACATGGGTCTATGGATGCTTGTTCCATACATAGGTTGCCTATGGATGGTGGAGAAAAACAAAAATAGCACGGCAGGCTTGTTTTGGGTTTTTGCACTAACTGGATGGATGGGGTTCACTCTCGGCCCAATAATAAACTTCTATCTCTCAACCTCTGGCCCTCAGCTAATCTTAACGGCCTTAGGTGGAACTGCGCTTATCTTCTTCGCCTGCTCTTCCTATGTCCTTGTTACCAAAAAGGAGTTGTCTTTCATGGGCGGATTTCTGATGACAGGCATGATTATCGCGTTCATTGCCGCGATTGCGAACGTCTTCCTTCAGATTCAAGGATTATCTTTGGTGCTTTCTTGTATATTCCTGCTGATCGCATCAGGTGTCATCATGTGGCAAACCAGCGCCATCATCCATGGCGGTGAGCGCAACTACATTTCTGCTACCGTTACTTTGTATTTGATGCTTTATAATATATTTGTCAGCCTGCTGCATCTCATAGGAATGCGTGATGACTAACGATGTATGGAACGCGTAATAGAAAAAGATATTAGCCTTCTCAGTAGCCTTGCTGTCTGGTCTGAAAAAACTGCCAGACAGCTTGCTGCTGAAGAAAACATTCAGCTCACCGAACAACACATCGAAATATTATATTTAGCCCGACAATTTTATGCTGATTACGGCTTTTCGCCATCTATGCGGCCATTAGTCAAGCTTATAGCTATCAACCTAGATATTAGTAAAGCGCGCAGCATCTATTTAATGCAATTATTTCCGCCAAGCCCAGCCAAAATAACAGCCAGGCTGGCTGGGCTGCCAAAACCAAAAAACTGTTTATAGTTAACAATCAAAATAGGGTTCATATGCCAACAACTAGCCAATCTTTTTCACAGGAAGTCTGCGAAGCATGCATCATAGGCGCGCCCACCGTATCAGATGCTGAGGCAGTTGAATTGCTAAAGCTAATACCCAGCTGGAGTATAAAAATTCATGAGGGTGTCCCTCAGCTCACAAGGGTCTTTAGTTTTAGTGATTTCAGGAAAGCCTTAAATTTCACGAATCAAGTTGGTGAGTTAGCAGAATTATCCCAACATCATCCAGCTATATTGCTGGAGTGGGGAAAGGTGATCGTTACCTGGTGGACTCATAAAATTGAGGGGCTTCACAAGAACGACTTTATTATGGCGGCGCGCACTGACGAGGCCTTCAACAACTAAATCTAAACACTATTTGCATCAAGCATCAGGCATTCAGAAGTCTTCAAAAAATTATTATCAACTCGACCTAAAAGGCTGAATCGTGCAACAAGCTCATCCGGATAAATATCGACAGTTGCTTGACGAAAAATTAGCTGGCCTCAAGAAAACATTCGCCGGAACCAAACATCCACCCCTTGAAGTGCATGAATCAGACACCCTTCACTTTAGAATGAGAGCAGAATTTCGCATTTGGCATGAAGATGGAAATGCCCATTATGCGATGAATACGCCTGGAGAAAAACGCCCCTATGTTATCTCTGACTTTCCAGTAGGCTCTAAAAAAATAAACGAGCTTATGAGCCCGCTACTAGAAAAGATTAATGCTAATGATGCCCTTAAAAAGAAGCTTTTTTCTGCTGAATTTCTGACGGCGCTTGATGGCGATTCAGTCATCACTCTCATCTATCACAAGATACTAAATGAAGACTGGAGACAAGCTGCCATTGATCTTCAGCAGGAGTTAGCCACAAATATCATAGGTCGTAGCCGTAAAAAAAAGACAGTGATCGGTCTAAACTATGTGATAGAGAAATTACTGGTGGATGACAAAGAGTACCAATATAAGCAAGTTGAAACAGGATTTACTCAGCCCAATGCAAAAATTAATCAAGCAATGCTTAGTTGGGCTTTGCGCCAAACTAAGCAATGTAACGACGACCTATTAGAACTATACTGCGGGAATGGGAATTTCACCTGCGTGCTTGCCCAAAATTTCAGGAAAGTTCTAGCTACTGAGATATCAAAAGTATCAGTAAATTCTGCTCACTATAACCTAGAAAAAAATCATATAAACAATGTCACCATTGTTAGGATGTCTAGTGAAGAAATGACACAGGCATTGGATAGAATCAGGCCCTTTCGAAGATTAAAAGATGTTGATCTGGATGATTATAATCTCAGCACAATTTTTGTAGATCCTCCCCGCTCAGGCCTAGACGAAGAAACTCTAAAATTAGTGAAAAAATTTGACAATATTCTTTATGTTTCATGCAACCCGTCAACACTTATGGAAAATATGGCCATGCTCGAGGGGACTCATTCAATAGAAAATTTCGCTGTTTTTGATCAATTTCCTTATACTCCGCACCTAGAATGTGGTGTTTTTCTTAAAATAAAAAAATAATTAACTTTTTATTATCAAAGACTTAGATTATATACTCTAAGATTTTTCACGTTAAGTAGTTTTTACTGAATATAAAGTTATAATGCATGTGCAGAATACTGCAACAAACAAACATGAAAATAAAAGAGATTACTATGAGTAAAGGTACAGTTAAGTGGTTCAATGCAGACAAAGGTTTTGGTTTTATTACTCCAGAAGATGGCGGAAAGGACTTGTTTGTACATCACTCAGAAATTAAAAACGGCGGCGGTTACGCAACTTTAAATGATGGCCAAGCAGTAACGTTCGAAGTTGGTCAAGGACAAAAAGGACCGTGTGCAAACAACGTAGTACCTGAATAATTTATCAGACTACATGCGCACACCTTGGCAATAGGTTGAACTAACCTATTGCTTTTTTTTGCCAAAAATTTAGGCTCTTTTGTTACCTAGAACTTCCATTTCTAGAAAGCTAGTGTCTTGCTTATACCCTGTATTGGATATTCTTCACCCAATACTATGACGTGCGCATACTCCAATATCCCCCCAATAACAACGCATGCTGCAATAATGTATGTCTTGAAAGCATAGATTGTATTTTTAGGGGTCATTATCTTGACCTTTAAGCGCCCTTTAAAATTCGACCATTGATTACCCTTCAGGGCCTAATAGAGCATCTGTCTTATTTTGATAGAGTGCCCTTGTCTCCCCTTAGAGCAACTTATTGCAACTAAGGAGAGGCATCTTGTCTACGTCCATTTTCTATTATAAGAAGTATCACCATCTGCATATTTGTGATTAATTTCGCTATGATGTTGTTCATCTGCTCTTACACATTTTATAAGATCTGATAACCTTGCATTCTTTTTCATTTTGTAATATTCAATTGCTAGACTAGGTGCAGGCACATTTTCTACTTCACCTTGTTCTACCATACCCAAATAATCTGTATAACTCTTTACTGCTTCTTCTTCAAAGCATCCAATCATTTTGTGTGCTGTTTTATAACTTACTATGTAAAGTATTGTATAAAATATCATAAAAGTTAATTGTGCAGATAAAACTAACAGTCTTTCAAATAAATTTGGTTGTACTATTTCTATGAAAAACATTAAATGCATTCGCTCGTTTTCTGCTTCTGCTAACATTTCTCTAATATCTGGACCATATCCTGTTTTCATTTTGCGTAAACTTTTCATGTGTAACCACATACCAGCAACCATGCCTGGTACACCTGCTACAGTTTCTAACACTATTGCTCTATGTCCATAACGTTTGGCAAAGAATGTGTCTGCCATGAAACGGAAAAACTTTGTCATTGACATTGCAAACCAGTTTCTCATATCGTTACCTTTGCTTCCTTTCAAATGTTCCACCAGTCTTCCATTTCGGGAAATGTTGATAAAAAATCTGTATCTCTACGCTCATCATGTTGCGTAAAATTTATAAAGACTTGCTCTGAGTTTAATTTACTGTATATATTTACTCGACAATAATAAATTGAATTTAAACAATGAGATGAGTGTACTCCAATTTACTGCTTCAAAATATACTGATTAACTTATACGCATTATTTGTATTTTGAACTTACAACCAAAGCTAATCGGTTTGAACATGCACAGTTTGGGCGAAATTGAAAAATCAAAATTAAAGGTTAAAGGGTTCAGTAATTAAAATAAATGGGTTGATAGGGCTATTTTGATGAGTAGTTTTTAGATTTTTAAGAGGATAATATGAATTTGCTATCGAAACTAAAAGCGCATCTCTAACATTCGATTTTGAAGAGGTTTAATTTCAGAAAGCGTTGCAAGCTTGTCCCAATTGAAATTCCACCGGCCTGACATCGATTTAGTACTTCTGCTAATCACCAGTTGGGTGTGAATTCTTTTTTTACATCCCATCTCATATTCTGTCAGTCACTAATCTTCACTCCGTTCTTATAGTTACCTTTGTTACCTAACTGACCATCATCATGGAATTCAACCCACTCACCTTCTCTCTTGCCATTCTTGTAATTACCTTTTAAAAATAACTGACCATTGTCATAGTAACAAATCCACGCACCTTCTCTCTTGCCATTCTTATGGTTACTTTTGCACTTTAACTGACCATCATCATGGAATTCAATCCATGCACCTTCTCTCTTACCATTCTTATAATTACCTTTGGAATTTAACTGACCTTTACGATGGTAAGTAATCCACTCACCTTCCATCTTACCGTTCTTGTAGTTACCTTTGTAATGTAACTGACCACCAGCGTAGTAACAAATCCACGCACCTTCTCTCTTACCATTCGTTATTGAACCGTTGAATGACCCAGTTACCTTTCCAGAAAAGGGAACGTCAGAGAATTTCTTATAGTAAACGCCATCACGTTGCACCAAGTCACGCATAGTCTTAGTTCAACTTGAAGACGATAGGGGTGATGAAAGAGAATATGGTTATTAGAGTTTTCATTTCTTAATTATTATTTTATTGATTTATTGTTCGGTTTATTTGTATATAACCTGCTTAGTAAAAAATAATAGATTACTGTCCAAACCACAATAATTGATATTGCTAATCCATGGCCTTCCATAATTTATTTTCTTATTGAAGTTAATTTAATCCTATTCCTGTTTTTACAGAGCACACTCAAGCGGAGTGATTTTCAATTTCAGCTTTTAAATGATTGGGTGGCATGAGAGGAGCTTCTTGGAATGTGCTAAAGGCTTATGGATTAAAAAAACTCATCAAATTTTTCTTCTGGCTGCCATCGCTGCAAAATAACTTTTAATGCATCCTGATAAAAACTCCTTAAAAAACTCTCGCGAGATTTAGCTACCTTTCTTATTTACAGACCAAACAATAAGAATACCAATTACAATAAGAATACCTAAGACCTCTAAAACATAACCACTTACACCAATAAGATAGGCTAGAGTAAAGCCTATAAGCCCCGATAGTATGCGTAGAACCATTTCTCTAGCTCATCCTTTAGTTTTTTCTTTTTAGTTTTAACCCAAAGAGAGTTTTCATTTCGTAAGCCTTTTTTCCTTTTTTACAGAGTACTCTCAAGTGAAGTGGTTTTCAATTTCAGCTATTTTATATACGGGTGGGTGCTATATACAAGCAGCAACCCATAAGCCTCCCCCGCCCCCCCCCTAAAACACGTTAACTAAATAAAGAAGAGTGGGAGTTAGTTAGTTGTCTAGAGTAAGACACTAAACAAGGTAAGGTAGTGAATATAGACAAAGCTGTTTGGTTTCCAAGAAGATTATAATAAGGTAGTAATAGTAACAACAGCTAATACATTACCCATACCTGTTAAATGTATACTATTAGTGGCTCTTAGAGTGAGAGCTTCCCCCCCGTCCCTAACAACACATACTGCAATAATATATGCTTTTCGAGAATAGATTGTATTCTCAAGAATCATTATCTTGACCTTTAGGCACCCTTTAAAATTTAATCATTAATTACCCTTTAGGGCCTAATAGAGCATCTGTCTTATTTTTGATAGAGTGCCTTTGTCTCCCCTTAGAGCAACTTACTGCAACTAAGGAGAGACATCTTGTCTACGTTCCGTCTTGGGCATGTTGTGCCCCACACCCTTACACGTCCACTGGTGATTGCCATAGCACTGATGCTGGCAACACCGACTTTTGCTGCTGATTTCACTATTACAGCTGCTGATGGGACTGAGACTACCCCGCAGGTACTTAATGGTGCTTCTACTGGTGTCATTGAGGCGGGAGGTACGTTGACTGTTGGTGCTTTTGAAGATGCAATTGACGTTGTTGGCCCTGATAACACCCTCACCAACAATGGGGCTATTACTGCGGGCAATACCGGCATTTATTCAGCGCCTAACGCCACCAACGCCACCATCACCAACAGTGGGAGCATTACTGCGGGCGATGACGGTATTCTTTCAACCGGCGCTAACGCCATCATCACCAACACCAACAGTGGGACCATTACTGCGGGCGATGACGGTATTCGTTCAACAGGCGATGACGTCACCATCACCAACAGTGGGACCATTACTAGTACGCTCTTTGAAGGCATTTCTTCAAGCGGCGATGACGCCACCATCACCAACAATGGGGCTATTACTGCGGGCAATACCGGCATTGCTTCAGTCGGCACCAACGCCATCATCACCAACAGTGGGACCATTACTAGTACGGGCGTTGGCGGCATTTATTCATCCGGCACCAACACCACCATCAACAACAGTGGCCATATTACCGGTACAAACCATGCCGTTTTAGGTGCCACTAGTGACAGCCTAACGCTTAATTTACTCAAAGGCTCACAGCTCATGGGGGCCATTAATTTAGGTGGTGCTGATAACGATACAGTCAATATCCATGGCGGTAGTGTGTCGGCAACCCTCACCTTTGTAAGCACTGAGAACATTAATCTGCTGGGACCGGGTCTCAAGCTCAGCGGGGATGTAGTGGCGGTCTCGGTTGATGGTACAGCTGACGCTGCACGCAGTGTGGTGTTGTCAACGATCACCAGCGATATCCATGATCAGATCGCTCAACGTACCTACCTGCCTGCTGCACCTCAACCGGTCAAAGGGGTTACATCAACGGTATTGCCGGGTCTGCAATTTAAGCAGCATAAGCCAGTGGCTTGGTTGCAGGTTCTTGGGGGTGACTCCGATCGTGATGCTGAAGACAATGCTAGGTCCTATGAGCACGACTACGTGGGTATTAATGGGGGCTATGAGTGGGATCTTGGTCAACGCCGAGTGGGCCTAGTGGGAGGTGTCGTCAACAGTGATACCGACGGGAATGAGAACTCATTTAAGAGTGATACTGAGCACTTCTACTTAGGGGCTTACACCAGTCAGCAGTTACAAGGCTTTACATTGACCACCTCACTCTTGGGGGGCTATGGTCGCCATGATAATGAGCGTCTGGTTATTGATAACTTAAACGGTAGAGAAGTAGCTAAGTCAGACTTTAGCAGTCTCTTTATCAGTCCTTCTGTGACCATTGCCTCTGCGTACAAAATACATGACCGCATTGAGCTAAGACCGTCTGCCAGTGTTAACTACAGTATCGCTTGGTTGGATGATCACTCTGAGCGAGGTACGACCCAATCTAACCTGTCCGTTGATGATCGTAAGATACAAGCCTTATCCACCAAGCTACAAATAGCTGCTGCCTATGCTTATAGTGCAACCAGTGAGTTTGAGCTAAGAACGGGTGTTAACTCGCGTTATACCGATGATGATGATACCGAGATCAGCATAGGCGGCAGTAAGTCTAAGTTTAGTAACGTGGGTGATGAGAATGTCTACAGTAGTTTTGTGGGTGCTCGCGTGCGTATCATCGGCAGCGATCAGCTCAGCTTAGTGGCTGATATTGAGCTAGGGGGTAACGGTGATGAAGACTATAAGGCCGGTCATTTAAGTGTTGAATACACCTTCCACTAGTCTGGCTAGGTGTTTGTGTGGATAGACATTTGTATGGCAATACATAACTTGGTCTAGTTTTATAACACCTACTGTTATTAGATAATCCCCAGAGTGCCCGGATATTTTCGGGCATTTTTATGTTTGTTGGTTTTTCAAATTCAGCTATTTTGTATGGGGGTGGGTACTTATAAAAGTGGCAATATGTTTAGTAGCCCCGCCCTATTCTGTTATTCAAGAATGTTTAGTGCTTCGTTACTAAAATTGCCTCAGGAGGATTTATCGATGGTTTTACCGCAAAACCTATAGCTGCAGCAAGATCACCAAGCGAAATTTCAAAAGCATTGGTAGTCTTAAAAGATAAATCAAAGGTTGAAGTCGATTTAACAATTAGCGGTGATGAATAATTAATCACCCACCTGATACGACTTGCATTTTCACAATCGGTTGCATCGGTATTATCAGCCTTCAGTAACCTTCCACCAACAGTGCCATTTGATGTTGTCCCTTCACTAGTCGCAGAAAACGAAGCATCACACCCATCAAATGAAGCAATAATTGAATTTGAGGGGGCAGGATTTTCATTACCAGCATCACCACACTCCCATGACATCCCGAGGCGGGTATTAGTATTTGACAAGCTTCCATATAGATCATGAACATAGCCTGCGCTTCCTAAGGTCCCAGTGTTTGCTATGATTTTACTAACTGTCCAGCAAGTTTTTCCTAGACCCGTTCTACCCATCAAATCATTTGCAAACTGTTGAGTATGCGTAATCGAAATTTTATTAGAAATAATCGCAACCATATAATTGTAATCGCCTGCAGGGACATCAATAGATCCTGTGTTCAAAACTGTTTTAGCAGGTGGCGCTATCGTGTGATCTAATCCTGCTGATAAATCAGCATCACCCAGATCGGCGCAAGTTGAATAATCTCCAGAAATCGGGTTCGATTTACAAATAGCAAGTTTAAAAAATGTTAGGCCATATTCATCAGGATCTTCTTCGCAACTAACTTGATTGGTCTGACCATTATTTGTAACAATGTAACTATTCCCACCGCTACCATTAGCAATTACGCCATTATCATTGAGGCCGTCAGCACCAGTCCTACTGCAAGTTGCTTGTACTTGAGATGTCCAAGCGATAGACAACATTAAAAAAAGCAATAAAGGGCATAATTTATTGAAACTCACACTAAAAACCTCAAACTCTTACTCTATTGTTAATAACTTCTATTTTACAGAGTACTCTCAAGTAAAGTGGTTTTCAATTTCACCTATTTTGTATGGGGGTGGGTACTATAAATATAGCCCAAGCTGAGACACCCCCCGTGGGGTAAATATTTAGCCACAGATTTAGCCACAGATTTATGTTTTTTTGATGGTAGTTGGTTTTTAAAGCCTTATGAATGGCGGGCTTCAGAGATGATATGAAAGTGCTACCGTGCAGTAATCTAGCATGAGCATCGCAACTAAAAGTGATAACTTTAATCAGTGACTACGAGATCCACTTGAAAGGGGTCTGCGCCCAATTTGATGATGTATTGTCGTTCGGCGCCAACGTCATAGCCTGTGTCAATAGCGACTGCATCTGTAAGCTTGAAATTGATTTCGAAGTTGCTTGATGCTGTTACAACCTTATCTGTTGCGAAATCAACTCTGAGAAAAATTCTTTTTGCGTTAGCAAAACCAGTCGCAATACTTGCGTTGTCATCTTGCAGCAACTTGGCTCTCATAACGTCGCCACTCGGCTGTGTGTAAGAGGTTGCATCGGTAGCCGTAAAGGCTTCTTCGCCGAATCCTTCCCCCAGTGAATCAAATATTTCCGTAGTGAATGCTGGGGCAGCATCTGCGGCTGCACCACATTCTATTCCAGTGCTTCCGATTTTCCCCTTGTTGCGCAAGGCAGGATCAAAACCACCATAAGTAGTGGTGTATGCTATGGACCAACAGGTAGTTCCTGACACTATACCTCCACCATCAGGGTTTGAAAACATAGCTGTATCGAATGTTTGTGTATGCTTAACCTCGAGGGAGTTGTTGAGTATCATGAATCCATAGCCGTAGGTTCCTGGGGCGATAACACCAGTCGTAGCTAAAGCTGCTGGTACGCCAACTCCTTGAATGGTATGAACCACCGGTGTCTCAGAGTCAATGAAATATGAACAAGTTGAAAAGTCATTAGCTGCAAACGGGTCTGCTGTACATGTACCAAATTTATATATATTAATACGGTAAGCATCAGGAATCTCCTTGCAATAACTGCCATCGTTGCTTGTATCTGCCGCCTGTTTGAAGGGGCTACTGCCAGCTGGAGCTGGACTCCCGAGTCCTTGATATACCTTGATGATGCTACCAGAAGATTTCTCGCACACCCCGCTAAGATTGTCATTAAATTCTGCCAAGGCAAAAGATGAAACGAAAATGAATAAAGATAAAATTAGTATTAATAATTTCTTCATAAAATTAGTTTATCCCATAAGAATTAAGTAGGCAAATTAGGTTTTGAGGATTTTTTGCTAGAAATATTTTTTGAAGTGCCTTTTGTTTTTCATAGGGGGTATGTTTTGAGAAAACTAGGGATCATTTGCGCACATTAAGATGTATAGGGGTAGATAGGAATCCCAGTTTGAAAATGAGGGGGTATGTAGGGGGTTGAGTTCAGGAATTCTTACAAAAAGCTAGGTAACTCTCAGGTAACTTTGCGGTCAAAACTTTCTAAAGCCTTACATACTTGACAATAATGGCGGAAGAGGTGAGATTCGAACTCACGGTGGGTATGAACCCACGTCGGTTTTCAAGACCGGTGCATTAAACCGCTCTGCCACTCTTCCGGAAACGAAATTTTATCATAAGGTTTATGCATTAAACAAAATTTATTCGACAAATATCTCATCATGAAAGCCAAAAAGCTTCATATTTTCGATGCGTGTAGGATACAAAATCCCAAATAGATGGTCGCATTCATGCTGAACTACCCGCGCGTGAAAACCCTCCACATCCCGATCAATCTCATTGCCGTATTGGTCGAACCCCTTATAGTTAATTACCTTAAATCTAGGAACCACCCCCCTCATCCCAGGAACTGATAGACACCCTTCCCAATCATCTTCTTTATCTTGAGTTAAAGGCGTGATAATAGGGTTAATAAGAACCGTGAATGGCACTTCCTCCGCTTCTGGGTACCGCTCATTTTTATCAACACCAAATACGACTAATTGAATACTCTCACCAACTTGTGGCGCCGCAAGCCCAGCCCCTTCAGCATCCTTCATAGTTTCAATCATATCCTTAATCAATTCATGAATTTCGGGCGTATCGAATTTTTCAACTTTTTCAGCTTCTTTTAATAAAATCGGATTACCCATCCTTAATATTTCTCTAATTGCCATAAGCTTCAATCACCACCTTTAAGTATTTACTGACATTGATTGACATCATCTCAGATTGACTATTAATTTCTTCAAACGTAATCCCATCTTTACTGCTCATTCTACCGGCTGCAAAATTAGCAACTGGGCATATTGCCGCATAAGGCAGGTTAAGCTCCTTGGCTAAGGATGCCTCTGGCATTCCTGTCATGCCAACTATTGATGCTCCATCTTTCTCATATTTATCTATTTCTGCAGCCGTCTCTAATCTTGGGCCTTGTACTGCAGCATAAATACCTTCTGTAACAAAATTAATATTTTCCAATGAGGTGTTATTACATAGTAATTTTCTTAATTGTGAGTCATAAGGATTTGTAAAATCAATATGTGATACAGGATCTCTTGTGCCATCAAAGAACGTGTGGTCCCGACCATAGGTGTAATCAATAATCTGATGAGGTAGCACAATAGAAACAGGTTTTATTGTGTTGGAAATAGAGCCTACAGTTGCGATACTAAAAATAGCTTTTACACCTAAAGTCTCTAGCGCATAAATATTGGCCCGATAATTAATTAAATGTGGAGGTATGGTATGCCCTTCTCCGTGTCTTGCTAGAAAAGCAACGTCACGACCATCTAATTTACCAACCAATATTTTATCGGATGGATCTCCATAGGGCGTATCAACCAACTCCTCGCGAGTTATGTTGAGTCCATCAATTTTTCTTAAGCCAGTGCCACCAATTACACCAATCATTATGCGTCCTATTCAAAATCATCATGATGCCAGTCTATGGCATACTTAATTTATGAGTCAATATCTTACCCTCGAAAAGGCCAAAATTACAAAAAAACACTATGAAAACTTTCCAGTGGCTACCCTACTTTTTCCAAAAGTACATCGTGATGCCGCTACACTTCTTTATTCATTTGCAAGAGAGGCAGATGATATTGCAGATGAAGGCAAATTAACTAAAAGTCAAAGGCAGAAATTGCTAAGAGAAATAGAAATAAACATTAATGCAATAAAACATAAAAGAGAAATTCAGAATCCTTTTTATATAGATTTAGAAAGAGTTATAAGCGAGAACTCTCTCAATATAAATTTATTTGAAAGGTTTATGTTGGCCTTTAAGCAGGACATAGAGAAAAAATCATATATAAATTTTAATGATTTAATTCATTATTGTAATAATGCAGCATGCCCTGCCGGGGAAATGATTTTAAAGTTATTTGATGAGCATAATAAAAGAAACGTAAGTTATTCTAACTACCTATGTCAGGCACTTGCTTTGATTGGGATGACTCAGGATATCCATAAGGACTTATTAAAAGGTAGAGTCTATATACCGTCAACAGAAATGAAGAAATTTCGATTAAAGAAATCTGATATCAAGACAAAAAACTTTAATCACAATTGGAAAATGTTTAAAATTTCATGGTTAAAGAAGATAGAATTATTATTAAATAAAGGGCGGCCTTTAAATAAAAATGTTACTGGACGATTAAAGCTTCAAATTAAAATTTTGACTGCGGGGGCTGAATTGTTAATAAAAAGATTAAACAAAGAAGATTGTGATTGGTTTATGAATCCCCCAAAAATTTCAAAATTTGATTGGTTAATTTTACTAGTCAAAACTATTCTCAATAAAAAATGACACCACAAGAATACTGTAAACAAAAAACAAAGGAGAGCCACTCAAGTTTTCTAACTGCTTTTATTTTTTTAAAAAAAGAAAAGCGTGAAGCCTTAACTGCTTTATATGCATTTTGTAGGGAGGTAGATGATATCGCAGATGAATGCCTAGATCATGAGATTGCAAGTAGGAAATTAAATTGGTGGCGAGAAGAGATTGAAAGACTTTTTAAAAGTGAGCCTCAGCATCCAGTCAGTAAAGCATTACACCCTTTCATAAGCCACTTCAATCTCTCAAAGAATTATTTTATTGAAATAATTGATGGGATGGAGATGGATGTAAAATTTAATCGATACGAAAGTTTTGAACAGCTTCAACTTTATTGCTACAGGGTGGCATCATGTGTCGGTATTCTATCCGCAAATATATTTGGCTTCAAAAATAAAAATACCCTCGACTTTGCTAAAAATCTTGGTATTGCATTGCAGTTAACCAATATTATAAGAGACCTAGGTGAAGACGCTAGACGAGGAAGGATTTACATACCACTTGATGAATTAAAAAAATTAGATGTATCCGAGGAAGAGATTATTTCACTCAAGAATAGTAAAAAAATTAAAGATTTAGTTAAAAATCAAGTAGATAGAGCCAAACAATTTTATGACTTAGCAATTAAAACCTTGCCTACAGAAGATAAAAAGTCACAGAAAATTGGCCTTGTGATGGGTAATATTTACTATGTGCTTCTTAACGAGATTTTAAAGGACGATCCTGAAAAAATTCTCAATCAAAAAACTATCCTGCCCGGATTTAGGAAATTGAGAATTTCAATTCTAACAATGCTCGGATTTTCATGGATTAAGAAGACTTAAAATAATAGATAAAATATTTTAAATATCTTTTAACAACTTGATGGCTTGAGAAAGATTGTCAACTGGAAAAATCTCAATACCATCAATTTTTTGTTTAGCTTGGTTCGCTTTAGGAATAATTGCTTTTGTAAAACCCAATTTTGCAGCTTCCTTTAACCTTTCTTGACCTCTCTGAACAGGCCTCACCTCGCCTGCTAAACCTATTTCACCAAAAATAACTGTTTTTTGATCTAGTGGTTGATTTGTTAATGATGAAACAATGGCACATAAAATAGCTAGATCTACCCCAGGCTCTGTAATCTTTACACCACCAACTGCATTAACAAAGACATCTTGATCAAAACATGCGATACCAGCATGTCGATTAAGTGAAGCAAGTAGCATGGCCAACCTATTTTGATCTAAACCCACTGATAGCCTTTTAGGCGAGTGTCCATGAGCATTATCAACTAAAGCCTGTATTTCTATAAGCATGGGTCTTGACCCCTCTTGAATGCAAGTAATACATGAGCCATTAACTTCCTTGTGATGGTGGGATAAAAATAGTGCTGATGGATTCGTTACCTCTTTTAATCCCTTTTCTGTCATAGCAAAAACACCTAATTCATTCACTGCTCCAAAGCGGTTTTTAAATGCTCTAATCATTCTGAAACTAGAACTTGGATCTCCCTCAAAATATAAAACTGTATCCACAATATGCTCTAATACTCTTGGCCCTGCTAAAGTCCCTTCCTTTGTAACATGACCAACAAGCAACATAGTTATATCAAATTGTTTGGCTATTCGAGTAAGTTGAGCAGAGCATTCTCTTACTTGGGTGACTGACCCAGGTGCTGAAGTCATCTCTTCAGAATAAATTGTTTGAATAGAGTCAATAACGACTACGTTTGGCTTAGTTTTTTGGACAACATTTACAATCTTCTCCAGATTAATTTCGGATAATATTGAAATATCAGATACCTCCAACTCAAGCCTCTTTGCTCTCATGGCAATTTGTTCTTTTGACTCCTCACCACTAACGTAAATGACATTACAGTTATCTTTTGGATCTTGGGTAATTTTAGACAATGCTTGAATTAAAATTGTGGACTTACCTATCCCTGGGTCACCTCCAATCAAAATAACACCCCCTGGAACAAACCCTCCACCCAGAACTCGATCAAACTCTGAGATGTTTGTTTTTCTTTTAGGGATAGAAAGAGCTTTTACATCATCTAACTTTGTAAGCTCATTGGTTTTTGATAATGCAGCAAACCTCGATGGCATTTTTGATTCAATAATAGTCTCTTCAAGAGAATTCCATACAAAACAATGTGGGCACTGTCCTTGCCATTTAGATGAATTCCCGCCACATTCTCTGCACTGGTATGCCGTTTTACTTTTAGCCATCTATGTACTCCAAAGGAACACGAGTTGAGGCAGATATATTACACAGTAATTCATATCCGACCGTGCCTGAATTCTTAGCCACTTCATCCACAGAGATATGATTCCCCCACATTTCGACTTTTGAACCTATTTTTGCTTCAGTATTTCTAGACAAATCAACATAAAGCATATCCATAGACACCCTTCCAATAGTTGTTGTTATTTTTTGGTGCACGAAGATCGGTGTTCCGGTCTTTGCATGCCTTGGATAACCGTCACCATATCCACACGCAACTATTCCAATACGCATATCTTCCTTAGCGATAAAATTATCTCCATAACCAACAGATTGTCCTTTTTTGATATCCTGAATGGCAATAATTTTACTTACCAAGGACATCACAGGTTTGACATCCAGTTTCTTTGCTGAAATATCTTCAAAAGGTGAAGCCCCGTATAACATAATACCGGGTCTTACCCAATCCAATCTTGCTTCAGGAAATTTACAAAGTGCCGCCGAATTAGCCACCGAGCTGCTTAAGTTATAGTTATTCGTCACTTGATTAAAACAATTAAGCTGTTTTTCTATTCCTTCTTTTTCATCAGCTGTTGCAAAATGTGTCATTAAAGTAATGCCAGATACATTGGGATTGGCGTTTAAATTCTCAATTAAATAATCAACCTGATCAGGGGGGAAGCCTAACCTATTCATTCCTGTATTGATTTTTAAGTGGACATTTATTGGGGTTTTTAATGTCGCCTGATTTAGGTATTCAATTTGCAGATCATTATGCAAAACTAAGTTAAGATTTAATTTTTCAGCTTCATAAATATCTTCGCCAGTAAATAAGCCTTCGAGAAGTAATATGGTATTTTCAAAGCCCGCCTTTCTAATTTTAATGGCTTCATCGATTGTTAGAATTGCGATGCCGTCAGCACTCTTGATTGCTTTTACTGACTCCTCTAAGCCATGGCCGTAGGCATTGGCTTTAAGAACCGCCATCACCTTGCTATTTTTTGCAATTTTTTTTACTAACTGGAGATTGAAAGTAAGTGCGCTTAGATTAATATAAGCTTTGAGCGGGCGCATATTTTAAGTATTAGAATCATATCCTGGGTTCGCATAATTTTCAAAGCGAGTATATTGCCCAAGAAAAGTCAATTTTACTGTGCCAGTTGGCCCATTTCTTTGTTTTGATAAAATTATTTCAGCTACACCTTTTTCAGCTGTTTCTGGATTATAAACTTCATCTCGATAAATAAACATAATGACATCAGCATCTTGCTCAATAGCACCAGACTCTCTTAAATCAGACATCATAGGTCTTTTATCAGGTCTTGACTCCACACTTCTATTCAGTTGAGATAAAGCTACTACTGGAACATTTAGCTCTTTTGCTAAAGCTTTGAGCGATCTTGAGATTTCAGAAACCTCTGTGGCTCTATTTTCAGTAGATTGCTCATTTGCGGCTGACATAAGTTGAATGTAGTCAATCACAATAAGTCCTAATTTTCCTTGTTGCCTATGGAGCCTTCTTGCTCTTGCACGTACTTCATATGAATTTAATGCTGAACCCTCGTCAATAAAAATAGGTGCTTCGTTTAGCGCACCTAAAGCATTCGTTAATTTTGGCCAATCCTCATCTTCTAATTGTCCAATTCTCATCTTATGTTGATCTAATTTACCTACGGAACCCAGTAAGCGCATTGTTAATTGTGCTGCACCCATTTCCATTGAAAAAATAGCCACAGGCAAACCCGCCTCCATCCCAACATGTTCTGCAATATTTAAAGCAAGGGAGGTTTTCCCCATTGACGGTCTGCCTGCAATAATAATTAAATCTCCTGGTTGAAGACCTGCTGTCTTCTGATCTAAATCAGCATATCCTGTAGGGACTCCAGTGACACCATTAGGATCATCTAACTGATACAGGTCGTCAATTCTCTGAGCAGCTTTAGGTAATAATTCTTTTATATCAATAAAACCTAATTTTTCAGAAGCTCCAGCATCCGCAATTTGAAATATTTTTGATTCAGATTCATCAAGTAATTGTTGTGCATCTTTACCTTGGGGTGAAAAAGCACTTTCTACAATATCTGAACCAACCTCAACAAGATTTCTCATGATCGATCTTTCACGAACTATTTTTGCATAGCCAGAAATATTGGATGCCGTTGGCGTATTGTCAGCAACGAGACCCAAGTAAGCAACGCCCCCAACTTTAGTTAATTCTGCATTCTGTTCAAGTGACTCTGCAACTGTAACAATATCTGCAGGATCATTGTTATCAATCAACTTACTTATATGAGTAAAAATAATTCGATGATCATTTCTATAGAAATCAGATGCTGAAACTTGACCAGCAATTCTATCAATGGCTTTATTGTCAATCAAAAGCCCACCCAATATTGATTGCTCTGCCTCAATAGAATGTGGGGGTACTTTTAGAGCAGATATTTGATCTTCATCCATAATTTCATTATAACGAATAAAAAAAAGGCTGCCTCATTGACAGCCTAAAAAATTAGATTTATTTTAAAAATTATTCCTCGCCTTCAATAGTAACTTTAATTGAAGCTGTTGAGTTATGATGAAGATCAATCGTAATATCAAACTCACCAGTGGATTTCAGTGGCCCATCAGGTAACCTTATTTCAGATTTTACTACCTCATGTCCTTCTTTTAGAAGTGCTTCAGATATATCGATGTTACTAACGGATCCAAAAAGCTTTCCATCAACTCCGGCTTTCTGAGATATTTTTATACTTACCCCATCGAGTTTTTTAGAACGTTGTTGAGATAATTTTTCAAGAGCTGCTTGTTGTTTTTCAAGCTCTGCTTTTTTAACCTTAAATTCTTCCATATTTTGAGCGGTAGCTCTTTTTGCTTTACCTTGTGGTATTAAGAAATTTCTTCCAAACCCATCTTTAACGTTTACTATGTCGCCTAATTCACCAAGGTTAACAATTTTTTCGAGTAGTATAATTTCCATTTTTCCTCCTAATGCTTGTCAGTAAACGGAAGTAAAGCTAAAAAACGTGCACGCTTTACAGCAGTTGAAAGTTGTCTTTGATATCTTGCTTTTGTTCCAGTAATACGAGCAGGAATTAATTTTCCGTTTTCAGTAATAAAGTCTTTGAGTATTGGTATATCTTTATAATCTACCTCGCTAATACCTTCAGCAGAAAACTTACAATATCGCCTTCTCTTATACATATCTCTTGCCATAATATATAACTCCTAAAATTTAATTTCAGTAACGTGGAAAATTAACTGCGTCGATTTGAATGATTTTTTATCCATAAAACCAATAAATAAACCTTTTTTTCCAACCTGAATTTCTTTCCTTATTTGTTTATTAATAAAAATTGCTTCCATTTCAATGCCAACTTGTTTATCCAAATTCGCTTCTTTTTGGAGAGATTTATGTTTAATTTTAAATCTCTGCACAATTAACCCAGAAGGCGTATGACGAATTTGATCTTCAAATATGATTTCTCCATCAATTTGAAGTTTATTCACTAATTAGGCATCTTCCTCTTTCTTCTTAGCTGTAGGTGACTTCTTAGCTGCAGCTACTTTTTCCTCAGTTGCATCTTTCTTAGCTGCAGGTGCCTTCTTAGCTGCAGGTACTTTTTCCTCAGTTGCATCTTTCTTAGCTGCAGGTACTTTTTCCTCAGACTCAGGCTTAGCCTTATTTTGATTATCTCCAAGAAGTGACTTAGACTTTTCTTCACTCATCATTGGTGACTCAGAAGTAACAGCAGTCTTTTTAGAAACAACAAGATGCCTAATAACCGCATCATTAAACTTAAAATTATGCTCTAATTCTGCTAAAGATTCTAAGGTACATTCAATGTTCATAAGCACATAGTGAGCTTTATGAATTTTTTGAATTGGATAAGAAAGTTGCCTTCTTCCCCAATCTTCCAATCGATGTATATTGCCTTTGTTGGCGGTGACAGATTTTTGAATTCTTTCGATCATTGATGGCACTTGTTCACTTTGATCAGGATGAACAATAAAAACGATTTCGTAATGTCGCATGTATGCTCCTCGTGGTTTATAGCTTCCAACTTATGTTGTAAAGCAAGGATAAATGGGAGCTAATTATATTGTTATAATTGTTTTAAATCAATGTATTTGCTTAATTAATTTTATCTTGAATATTAGCCCCATAAATTTTTTCTTTCAAAAATTTTATTAAATCACGCGTATTAGCAGCTTTCTCAAACTCAAGATTCCTCGCAGATGATTGCATAGCTTTTTCAAGTTTGCCAATTTCTTTGATTATCTGAGGCTCGGTAAAATCTTCGTATTTACGGTGTGATTTTGATTGAGCCTTTTGCTTTTTAAACTCTTCTTCATCCTGAATGCTTTCGATAATATCCTTGACTTTTTTAGTGATGCCAACAGGGGTAATATTATTATCTTTGTTAAATTTAAGCTGTTTTTTTCTTCGTCTGCTTGTCTCGTCAATTGCCGCCTGCATACTTCTAGTAATTTTATTGGCATAAAATATCACTCTTCCATTTAAATTCCTTGCAGCTCTTCCTGCTGTTTGAATAAGTGATCTTTCGGACCTCAAAAAACCTTCTTTATCAGCATCTAATATCGCTACAAGAGATACTTCAGGAATATCAAGCCCTTCTCTCAGTAAATTAATACCTACGACAACATCAAACTTACCTAACCTTAAATCCCTTATAATTTCTACTCTTTCAACCGTATCGATTTCAGAATGAAGATATCTAACCTTTATGGAATGCTCTGTTAAATAATCCGTAAGGTCCTCTGCCATTCTTTTGGTAAGGGTTGTTATCAGAACCCTTTCATTTAATTCGACTCTCAATTTTATTTCACTTAGAACATCATCTACCTGAGTGTCAGCAGGTTTAATTTGAATTTCAGGATCTATTAAACCAGTTGGCCTTGCAACCTGCTCAACAATAATTGGAGAATGTTTATCTTCATAATCTGAAGGTGTTGCAGATACAAATATACATTGAGGCATAATCGATTCGAATTCATGAAACTTTAATGGCCGATTATCATGCGCTGATGGCAACCTAAAACCATAATCAACCAAATTATTTTTTCTTGCGCGGTCTCCCTTTGACATTCCTCCAATTTGAGGGACCGTAACGTGGCTCTCGTCAATGATCATTAATGCATTCTTTGGTAGGTAATTTAGTAAAGTGGGTGCTGGATCACCCGCTTGCCTGCCTGACAAGTGCCTAGAATAATTTTCAATACCCTTACAAAAGCCAATTTCATTTAACATTTCTAAATCAAACTTTGTTCGCTGTTCTATTCTTTGAGCTTCAAGAAGCTTACCCTGGGAAGTGTATTCTTTTACCCTATCTACCAATTCTATTTTAATTCTCTCGATTGCCTTCAGTGTTGTTTCTCTAGGTGTCACATAATGGCTTGAAGGATATATTGTAAATCTTTTTAATTTGTCAAAAAGTTGTCCAGTTAAAGGGTCAAACGCTGTAATAGATTCTATTAAATCGTCGAACAAAGTGATTCTAATTGCTGTTTCTGAATTTTCCGCAGGAAAAATATCTATCACATCCCCCCTAACCCTAAAACAGCCTCTTGAGAAATCAAAATCATTTCTATCGTATTGCATAGAAACTAAACGTAAAATAATATTTCTTTGAAGAATTTTCTCATCAACTTGAATGTGAAGAACCATGCCATGATAATCAACAGGATCTCCAATACCATAGATAGCAGATACTGTTGCAACAATAATTGAATCATCTCTTTCTAATAAGGATTTCGTTGCTGATAAACGCATTTGTTCTATGTGGTCATTAATACTTGAATCTTTTTCAATAAAAACATCTCGCCCTGGGACATATGCCTCAGGCTGGTAGTAATCGTAGTATGAAACAAAATATTCAACAGCATTCTGTGGGAAAAAATCTCTAAACTCTGAATAAAGTTGAGCTGCTAGTGTCTTGTTGGGGGCCATCACAATTGATGGTTTTCCTGTTTGTGCAATAACATTTGCAATTGTAAATGTTTTACCTGAGCCTGTAACGCCCAATAAGGTTTGAAATTTCTCATTGTTATTAACACCCACAACTAATTTTTTAATTGCGTTTGGTTGGTCCCCAGCTGGCTTAAAAAGCTGATTAAGAACAAATGGGCTATTAGGGAATGTTAAATTCAAAATATCACTTTTTTTAAAAAAATTATTATATTAAGTATGAGAACTTTAATAAATACTTTCAGTCTCTACAAGTAATATTTAATTAACAGGAAAATTTAAATGTTCAGACTTCTTATAGCAATACTAACACTAGCCACTTCTTTTACAACTGTCGCATTTGATCGAGAGAACCTTTTGAAAGCATGGTCATCAAGTGTAGTTATTAGAGGTTATACGGAAGATGGTTTGGCTTACGGATCAGGTGTAGTAGTTGCTAAGGATAAAGTTATAACAAATTGTCATGTATTAAGAAAAACCAAGTCTCCTTGGGTTTCTTTTGGTGAAACAAGTTTTTCGGTTACCGGAGTGCAAGCAGATAGGTGGCATGACTTATGTCTATTATCAGTCTTTAATCTCCCAGTTGAGCCTGTTCCATTAGGTGATAGTAGAAACCTTAAAAAAGGTCAAGAAATAGTTGGAATTGGTCATTCTGGTGGAGCTCCCGTCGCACTTACTACTGGCGGAAATATTATTGCAACATACGATTTTGAAGGTGAGAATATAATATTAAGTTCTGCAAAATTTAGAATGGGAGCTAGTGGAAGTGGTTTATTTGATCTGAAGGGTAACCTTATTGGAATAAATACCTTTAAAACCACTGGTTACGGAAATTACTACTCTTTACCTGCAGCCTGGATAAAAGCTCTAATGAACAAGGAAATAGAAACTGTTTTTCCTATTAATGGTAAAGCGCTTTGGGAAGAAGATGAAGATAAGAAACCATATTTTTTAAAAATCGCAATCCCAAAAACAAAAAAAAATTGGGCAGAGCTTAAGCTTGTAACCGAAAAGTGGGTTAAAGATGAACCTACCAACACAGAGGCATGGTATGAACTCGGTTATGCGAATGAGAAGCTAGGTAAAGTTGAGGATGCACTAGTTGCTTACGATAAAGCATTAGAGATTGATCAAAATAATTCTGATGCACTTTTAAGAGAGGGTGTTATTTATAAAAATAAAGGTGATGCTAATACGGTTGCAAAAATACAATCAACGTTAGACGATGTCGACCCAAACAAGGCATGGATTTTAAAAAATAATAAGTATTAAATTACAAACAAATATTTTATCTAAAAGATTTTTAAAGTAAAATCATAATATCTTTTATTAATACATGGATTATTTTGTGATTAAGTCACCCCTTTCAAAGTGTATGGGTCGAATTAAAGAGTCACCCACACTCGCAATCACTGCCAAAGCACTTAAATTAAAATCAGAAGGCAAGGACATTATAGGATTAGCCGCAGGCGAACCTGATTTTGATACACCAGATTTTATTAAGAATGCAGCTATTGCAGCTATAGAGTCAGGATTTACTAAATATACTGCAGCCACTGGAACCCCAAGCTTAAAAAAAGCGATTGTAGCGAAGTTAGAAAGAGAGAATAATTTAATCTACGACATAAACGAGGTAATCGTTGGGACTGGGGGTAAGCAATGCATTTTTAATTTGTGTCTTGCTATTCTTGATCATGGAGACGAGGTTATCATTCCAGCACCTTATTGGGTTTCTTACACTGATATTGCCGAACTCACGGGAGCAAAGTCTGTTGTAGTTTCTTGTGGGATTGAACAAGAATTTAAGGTGCTGCCATCACAACTAGAAGAAGCTATTTCTGAAAATACAAAATTAGTTTTAATTAATTCGCCATCAAACCCAACCGGGTCTGTCTATTCCAGAGAAGAATTAAAAGAATTAGCAAAAGTTTTATTAAATCATCCTCATGTTTTTATTGGCACTGATGATATTTATGAAAAAATTAACCTAAATGATGAGCCTTTTTATAATATTGTTATGGTTGAACCAAAACTTAAAGATAAAACAATTATTTTAAGTGGTGTTTCGAAAGCCTATTCTATGACAGGCTGGAGGATTGGTTACGCAGCAGGGCCTGCAGTTATAATTAAAGCTATGGGAATCTTGCAATCACAATCTACATCAAATCCAACATCAATATCACAAGTTGCTGCAGAAGCCGCCCTCAATAGTGACCAATCATGTATTACGCCAATGGTAGATGCCTTTAAAGAGAGGCATCGCTTTGTTGTAAATGCTTTTAATGAGATTAAGGGCATAAAGTGCATTGATGCAAAAGGCGCCTTTTACTCTTTCCCTTATGCACAAGAAGCTATAAATAAATTATTCAATGATGGTAAGCTAAAAGAAAATAATGATATTGCTTTTTCTGAGTATCTTCTCGAGACCAAAGGTGTTGCTGTTGTTCCAGGAACAGCATTTGGTGCCCCTAACTACTTCAGAATATCTTTTGCGACATCATTGGATAATTTAAAAAAAGCACTTAAACGCATTAAAGAAGCAATTGAAGACTAGATTCAATTTAAAAGCTTTGTTAAAATGCTCGCAATAAGAAAGTTTATTCCTCAATAGCTCAGTTGGTAGAGCACATGACTGTTAATCATGTTGTCCCTGGTTCGAGCCCAGGTTGAGGAGCCAAATAGAACGAGGGTTTCATTATGAAACCCTTTTTTTATTTAACATTAAGATTTCTGGCGATTAATTTCATACATACAAATTCCTGAAGCGACACTGACATTTAAACTTTCAACTTGCCCTAGCATTGGAATTGAGAAAATATCATCACATAATTCCTTTGTTAAGCGCCTCATTCCTTTTCCTTCAGACCCCAGCACTAATGCAATAGAGCCTTTAAAGTTAGTTTTTTGAAGGGGTTTATTTACATCATCATCGGTTCCATAAACAAAAATGTTTGAATTTTTTAAGTATCTGATTGTTCTAGCTAAATTTGTTACAACAACAAAAGGTACAGACTCTGCTCCACCACATGCAACCTTCCTCACAGTCGCGTTTAATCCTACCGCATTATCTTTTGGGCAGATTAGTGCATCAACACCCATAGCATCAGCAACCCTAAAACATGCCCCAAGGTTATGAGGATCAACGACGCCATCAAGTATTAAAAATAAAAGAGCTTTATCATGATTTTCCTCAATAATATCCTCAATAGTTACATACCTATTTTGCGTTTCTCTCACTAACGCCACCACACCTTGATGCTTATTGCTTGAAACCATACCATCAAGTCTATCTTTAGTTGATAGATGAAATTTCACTTCGTTCTCTTTAATCAACTTTATTCTGTCTCTTATACACATCTCCGAGCCCACGAGACTCC
>OLHJ01000115.1_pt1 | contig 30176 bp, 28 predicted proteins | sample 1609491 | NCBI WGS metagenome assembly OLHJ01 (sample SAMN05416861, study PRJEB24817) | seawater metagenome | isolation source: Sea water | place: Canada:Atlantic | collected 2013-11
AGTGTGAACTGAGAATTGAATGGTGAAAAGGGTTATGAATAAAGGAAAATTTTAATATTTATTTTTAAAATTGTAGGATTTTTATTATCTTAGAGTTCTAATTATAAGCCCCCGAATTTGATTTCAGAAGAAATAAGAAGTAGTTATGATAGGATTTTTGAATCCTATGGGCATTCCTCCCTAGAAGATCATATTAAAAAAATTATTGAGTTGGATGCTTTTTTACCCTATAATTCCACTTTTTTCTGCCTTACCAATACTCAAAACCTTTCGTTTGAATATGTGAGTAAAAATATGTTTTCCTGTTTGGGTTTAAAGGCTTCTGATTTAGAAGAAAAAGGGATGCGTTATTTTTGGGCTAGAATCCACCCTGACGATTTAGAGCCTTGGTTGTCTGCCTTAAACGAATTAATGACCTTTACGATTAAAGAATTGTCTGTTTCGGAAAGACAGCAAATGAGTTATACCTGGAATTATCGATTTAAAAATAGCAAGGGAGAATATGTGAATGTTATACAGAATACCACTCCTTTAGAATTTGATAAAGAAAACAAGCCGATTATTGGTTTGGCGCATTATACGGTTTTACATCATAATATTAAAATGGATGTCTGTGCCTCGGCAAAATTATTAAATGATAATAAGGAGTACGAGACCAAATACTTTAATAATTTCTCTCAAAAGCTATTAACCGATGGTGTTTCCAATAGAGAAAGGGACATTATCCGCTTGTTGGTATTAAATAATTCCAGTAAAGAAATTGCCGAAAAGCTTTTTATCTCTCCCAATACGGTAGATACCCATAGAAGAAACATACTAAAGAAGCTCAACATATCTTCTACTGGGGAGTTGGTTGGCTTGCTAAAATTGAATAAAATTTCTCTTTAAACTTTAACGACATATCCTATTACTGGTTAATAAATACTCAATTTGAGTATTGTGGATTTTAAAAAATAGTTCTTATTTTAATAAAAATAAGAAACCTGTATATATGAAATCAATTCGCCATTTATTTTCAATTTTAATGTTAAGTTCCATGCTCTTTATTTCTTGTGATAAAGATGAGGATAATGGTGGTTGCACCGATCCCTTAAGTTATAATTATGATTCTGGGGCAGATACGGACAATGGTACTTGCGAATATTACTATGGCGGAAGAGATATGGGACAAATAGATGTAGGTGCCATAACCGACATGAATAATGAGTTTGATATATATTTTGATGGCGATTTTATAGGTCATTTAAGCCATTATTTCCCCAATGGATTAGATTGCGGGAACCCAGATGCTATTGGAAGAATTATAGAATCTGGAACACATATTGTTAGAGCTGTAGGTAATGGCGGAACAGTTATAAGAGAGGGATATGTAGATCTTAATCCACAAGATTGTTTGGTGGTATTATTAGAGAATTTACCCTTGGTGGATGGTGGAGGAAATGGTACAGGAGATGCAATTTTTTGGATCAATGATGACTTTGGCTGTGGGCCAATAACCGTAAATGTATCTGGAGCTGGAAGTTCTACGATTGTAGGTTATTTTAATGCGGCACCAGATTGTTCTAATACTGGATCTGGAGGCGATTTTAATAATTTAGCCCCAGGATCCTATAGTTATACGGCATCTTGTTCTGGAATAAGTTGGTCAGGTTCTTTAACGATTACAGAAGACAATTGTTCTCGAATAGAATTATTAGGTTCTGGGGGTGGTGGAGATACTGGAGATGCAATTTTTTGGATCAATAGCGATTTAGGATGTGGCCCTATTACGGTAAATGTATCTGGAGCAGGAAGTTCTACGATAACAGGCTTTTTTAATTCAACACCAGATTGCTCTAATACGAATTCTGGTGGTAATTTTAATAATTTATCTCCTGGATCTTATAGTTATACAGCTTCTTGTTCAAATTCAAATTGGTCTGGTACTTTTGTAATTAATGAAAATAACTGTTCTCGGGTTGAATTGGTAGGATCAGGCGGTGGTGGTGACAATGGAGATGTTATCTTTTGGATCAATAGCGATTTTGGCTGTGGACCAATAACAGTAAACTTATCTGGAGTAGGGACTAGAACTATAAATGGTTTTTGGAACGCTGCACCCGATTGTACAGATCTTGGAGCTGGTGGTAATTTTAATGATGTTCCTCCTGGTAATTATAGTTTTAGTGCAAGTTGTTCCTCATTATCGTGGAATGGCACGGTAACAATTTCAGATAATACTTGTACGCGATTTCAATTATATAACTAACTAAATTTAATTCATTTTGTTTTTTGAATGAAAACCCGCAACGAGAGTTTCGGGTTTTTTTATGCTATTAATAATGGGGATGCAGTTTGAAATTGTTTATAATAAATTCTTAGGTTTTATAATTCATTAAAAAAGGAAATTTAAAAAAAAAATAGGTGGTAATAAAAAAAAGATTACTTTTGTTTAAATAAAAATACATTTTAATGAACAAGATAAAAGATACTTTTACCATACAAGATCTAGAAATATTAACAGGTATAAAAGCACATACCATTCGTATTTGGGAAAAGAGATACGAACTGTTAAACCCTACCAGATTAAATCGTAATATTAGGATGTACAATCTTACAGATCTTCAGAAGATTTTAAACGTAAGCTTGTTATACAATAACAACTATAAAATATCTAAGGTGGCTAAGCTATCAGATAGTCAATTGGTAGAGGAAACAAAACTAGTTGCAATGACGGAGTTTTCTAATAATTATGAAATTAATTCACTAATTATCGGAATGTTTACTTTTGATGAGGCTTTGTTTGAAGAAATCTATAGCCAACAAATAAAGGAAAAATCTTTTACCGAAATTTTTATAAAAACCTATATACCTTTGTTAAATCATTTAGGCTTGTTATGGCAAACAGAATCGATTAAGCCTGCGCATGAGCATTTTATTTCTAACTTAATTTATCAGAAGATTGCCTTAAATATCGCAAGCATTCCTACCAGTACGGAGAAAGACAAGCCGGTAACCGTATTGTTTCTTCCCTATGGTGAAATACATGAGCTAGGTCTAATGTTTTTATATTATCATTTAAAGAAAAAAGGTGAAAAAATTATTTATTTGGGAAAAAGCATCCCTTTCGATAATTTATTTTACCTAAATTCTCAAATAAAAAATATTACTTGGATCAATTATTTTATGATCGACAAACCATTAGAAGAAAAGCAGGCATTTCTTAAAAATATTGATAAGCTATTAGCATTCACTAAGAATAAATGCATCATCGTTGGAAACATCTGGGAAGATTTCTCTATAGAAAACAAGAATGAACAAATAGTATTTGAGTCAGGTTTGGAAAATTTAATCAATTTTGTGGATACACCTAAACTATCTGTTAACTAATCACTTCTACACTAAATAATTGTTTTATTAGTAACCATTATCGCTCACTTGCTAAAGTAAAAAACCAAAAAAAGGATTGTTTTCAATCCTTTTTTTGGTTTTTATATGAAAAATAAAAAAATATTTGTCATATAAAAACCGTCTTAAGTACTTTAAAATAAAGGAAAAATTGATTTTCAAAAAACAGCACTCTTTAAAATGTTTAATAAAAACACATAAAAGTTAAACAAAATAAAATATTTGTTTTATATTTGTCGAACAAAGAAACATATTTGTTAAACAATTTAAAACAATCTATTATGAAAAAGTCAATTATTTTTATGCTCCTGTTCTCTATAACAGGGTATTTTTATGCACAAACTGCAAGAGTTCAAGTGATTCACAATTCTGCTGATGCAGCAGCAGAAGTTGTAGACGTATATTTAAATGATGCGTTATTAATCGATGATTTTGCATTTAGAACCGCATCTCCATTTATTGATGCTCCTGCCGAACAGGAATTCAAAATATTTATTGCTCCTGCTAATAGCACAAGTAACAATGATGCTATTTATATAACACCAGGCTTAACGCTAACAACCGATGAAACATATGTAATTGTAGCAGACGGAATTGTAAGCGCATCTGGTTACAATCCTTCGCAAGCTTTTGGCTTACAGATTTATGCTATGGGTAGAGAAGTAGCAACTAATCCTACAAATACAGATGTATTGGTACACCATGGTTCTACCGATGCACCAACAGTAGATGTTGTTGAAACAGGAGTAGGCGCTGGACTTATTGTTGATAATATCTCTTATACAGAATTTCAAGGATATTTAGAATTACCTACAGATGATTATGTATTAGAAATAAGAGATGAAACAAGCACAGTAACTGTTGCTGCTTTTCAAGCACCATTAGAAACTTTAGGTTTAGACGGAGCTGCATTAGTAGTAGTAGCAAGTGGATTTTTAAATCCTTCTCAAAATTCTGATGGAGCTGATTTCGGACTATGGGCTGCTTTGCCTACAGGTGGAGATTTAGTAATGCTACCAACATCACCTTTTGTTGGAAACGCAAGAGTACAAGTTGTACATAACTCAGCAGATGCTGCTGCAGAATTTGTGGATGTTTATTTAAATGAAACATTATTAATTGATGATTTTGAATTTAGAACTGCATCTCCATTTATTAATGCTCCAACTGGAGTAGAACTTAAAATATCTGTAGCTCCTGCTGGAAGTACTGGTGTAGAAGATGCAATTTACACCACACCAACCATTACATTAACTGCAAATCAAACTTATGTAATAGTAGCCGATGGAATTGTAAGTGGGTCTGGATATAATCCTCCACAACCTTTTGGATTACAAATTTATGATATGGGAAGAGAAGTAGCAACTAACTCTTCAAATACAGATGTATTGGTACACCACGGTTCTACCGATGCTCCTACAGTGGATATTGTAGAAACTGGAGTAGGTGCTGGATTAATTGTAGATGACATTTCTTATACAGAATTTCAAGGCTACTTAGAATTACCAACAGATGACTATATTATTGAAGTAAGAGATGAAACAAGTACGGTTACCGTTGGAACGTATCAAGCACCATTAGCAACTTTAGGATTAGATGGAGCGGCTTTAGTGGCTGTTGCAAGTGGATTTTTAGATCCTTCTCAAAACTCTGATGGTCCTGCCTTTGGAATATTTGTAGCATTACCTTCAGGTGGAGATTTAATTATGTTGCCAACTGTAGAAGTTGAAACTGCTAGAGTACAAGTGATTCACAATTCTGCTGATGCAGCAGCAGAATTTGTAGATGTATATTTAGACGACGCATTGTTAATTCCTAATTTTGAATTTAGAACTGCATCTCCATTTATCGATGCTCCTGCAGGAGTAGAATTCGAAATATCTGTAGCACCTGCTGGAAGTACTGGTGTAGAAGATGCAATTTATTCAGTAGCAGTAACACTAGCAGCTGATGAAACTTATGTAGTAGTAGCAGATGGAATTGTAAGTGCATCTGGTTACAATCCACCACAGCCTTTTGGATTACAAATCTATGCTATGGGAAGAGAAGTAGCAACTAACTCTTCAAATACAGATGTATTGGTACACCACGGTTCTACCGATGCTCCAACAGTAGATGTTGTTGAAACAGGAGTAGGTGCAGGTCTAATTGTAGATGATATATCTTATACAGAATTTCAAGGATACTTAGAATTGCCTACAGATGACTATATTTTAGAAATAAGAGACGAAACAAGTACAGTAACTGTAGCTGCATTCCAAGCGCCATTAGCTACTTTAGGTTTAGACGGAGCTGCATTAGTAGTAGTAGCAAGTGGGTTTTTAGATCCTTCTCAAAATTCTGATGGAGCTGCTTTTGGTTTATGGGCTGCATTGCCAACTGGCGGTGTATTAGTTGAATTGCCACCAATATCTTTAGGAACTGAGGATTTTAATGAAAGTTCATTTGTGATGTATCCAAATCCAGTTGTGGATCAATTATTTATTCAAACTGCAACTAACGATATAAACGACCTTAATGTTACAGTAACTGATATGCAAGGTAGAATTATCTCACAAGGAAAATTCACTGGAAACAATAACTCTTTAGATGTTAGTAATTTAAGCTCTGGTGTATACCAAGTGATTATTAATAACGGAAACAAAGGGCTAATCTCTAAGAGATTTATAAAGCAATGAGAATTAAAAATAAGAATTTAACCTAGTTGTTAGCCCTCATCTAATCCATGAGGGCAATAACGATTAAGTTAACTCTCGATTCACCAGATATTTTAAATAATCAAAATATTAAAATACATATTATGAAATCTAAAATCAATATAATCATTGCTTCCTTTTTACTTGTGTTCCTAACTATTGGAATGTCATCTTCCTTCGCACAAGAATCTGATGATGCAAAAAAGGAAAAGAAAATAGCCAAACAACGCAAGGCCTTTGATCAAAATAGATCGAATGCTATCAAAGAAATGTACAAAGCATATCCAGAGTCTAAATCAAATATGTCTAGCTCTTATGGTTATGCTGCTTTTGCTAATACTGGTGTTAATTTATTTCTATTATCCTCGGGTAATGGGGGAGGAAAAGCACATAATAATTCCACAGGAGAAGAAGATTATGTAAAAATGATTTCAATTGGTGCTGGTGTAGGAATAGGCTATAAAAAATATTACGCTGTATTTCTTTTTGAAGACAAAGAAGCATACGATCTTTTTATAGAAAGTGGTTGGTCTGCAGACGGACAAGCCGATGCAACTGCAGATACAGGTAAAGATGGTGAAGGAGGTTCTGTTGCAGTAGGAATGAATGTTTCTAGAGGAGTAACTCTATATCAAATTGCCGATAAAGGTTTGGCATTGCAAGCAACCGTTCAAGGAACAAAATATATAGTTTCTGAAGAATTAAATTAAAATCCTATATTTTTTTAAAAGAAAGTATGGTCACTTGAGATTGTAAATCTCACTTTGAATAATAAAGTATTGATTTACAGAAGGCCACATAGGAAAATAAACATTGAGAAAGAAAAATTTGATTAGTTGTTGTTTTAGGTTGATTGTTAAAATCCCTAAGGAGTTGTATTCTTAGGGATTTTTTTAATCTTATTTCAAAAAAAAATGTGTTATATTATGAAAAATTCATAATATAACTATAATTTAATATCTGAGAATACTAAAAACTTTTAACCATAACTAGATTGACAATTGTGTCTTTAATTTTAATTATCAAATAATAAAGTTATGAAAATCCAGCCTTTAAAATATAAATTTAAAAGAAAGTTAAGATCTGAAAATGAATGGTTAATATTTAGAGCAAAAAGTATTCATTATGCGTATTATGGCTATTCAACTATGTTTCCTTATACAAAATAATTATAAAACTATTATTAATGAAAAAAACAATTAGTGTATTGGGATCAGGCTTTTCATCATTATCTGCTGCTTGTTATTTGGCAAAAGCAGGGCATAAGGTAACGGTATACGAAAAAAATAATCAGGTAGGAGGAAGAGCAAGGCAATATGAAAAGGATGGTTTCCTTTTTGATATGGGGCCAACTTGGTATTGGATGCCAGATGTTTTTGAACGTTTTTTCTCCGACTTTGGTCAAGAGACAATTAATTATTACCAATTAGAAAAATTAAACCCTGCCTATCAAATCTTTTATGGCCTTGGGGATACCATTAAAATATCTTCTGATATTAATGAAATATATGAGCTCTTTGAAAAAGAAGAAACCGGAAGTTCTATTCATTTAAAGAGTTTTTTAAAACAGGCTAAGGACAATTATAATGTTGCTGTACGTGATTTGGTATATCGACCAGGTGTAAGTCCTTTAGAGTTAATTACTCCAAAAACAGTCACAAAACTAAATCAGTTATTCTTTGATATTAGAAAGCAAATTCAGAAAAAATTTTCCAATCCAAGGTTAATTAAAATATTAGAATTTCCAGTATTGTTTTTAGGGGCAAAACCAGGGAATACTCCTGCGATGTATAATTTTATGAATTGGGCAGATTTCGGTTTGGGAACTTGGCATCCAAAAGGAGGGATGTTTCAAGTTATAAAAGGCATGGAAATTTTAGCCAGAGAACAATTAGGAGTAAAATTTGTATTAAACGCTCCGGTTGAAAAAATTGGAGTAAATAAAGAAGGAGAAGCAAAAAACATTCTTGTAAATGGAGAATTAATTCCTTCAGATATAGTTTTAAGTGGTGCAGATTATCACCATACCGAACAATTACTAAGTCCTGAGTACAGGCAATATTCTGAAAAATATTGGAGCAAAAAAACGTTTGCACCCTCTTCCTTATTATTTTACGTTGGATTTAATAAAAAACTTAAGAATGTTTCTCACCATACCTTATTCTTTGATGAAGAATTTGATTCTCATGCAGAATATATATACGATACCCCAGCTTGGCCTAAAAACCCACTTTTTTATGCAAGTTTCCCCAGTATTACGGATAACTCATTTGCACCTAATGGAAATGAAGCAGCTACATTTTTAATGCCTATAGCTTCTGGTATAGAAGATAATGAAACACATAGAAAGGAATATTTTGATTTGATGATCGATAGATTAGAAAAACTAACAAATCAAAAACTAAGAGACAATGTCTTATTTGCAAAATCTTATTGTATTAATGACTTTATAGAAGATTATAATTCCTATAAAGGAAATGCTTATGGACTGGCTAATACATTAACGCAAACAGCTTTTTTAAGACCAAGAATTAAAAGTAAAAAAGTAAAAAACTTATTTTTTACAGGGCAACTCACCGTTCCGGGTCCTGGTGTTCCACCAGCATTAATTTCAGGAAAAATAGCGGCTGAATCAATTTTAAAGCAAATTAAATTATGAAAGAATTATTTGATAAAATATCTGATGAAAGCGCTACTTTAATAACAAAAAAATATAGCACATCTTTTTCTATAGCGGTACGTTTATTAGCACCAAGCATTCGACAAGCCATCTATAATATTTATGGATTTGTTAGGGTTGCCGATGAGATTGTAGATAGCTTTGAAGGCTACCCAAAAGAAGAGTTACTCGATAGATTTGAAGATGAATATCAATATGCTAAGAAATATGGAATAAGCTCTAACCCTGTAATCAATGCTTTTCAAAATACGGTGAATAAATACAGTATAGATAAGGAATTGATTCAAGCTTTTTTAAAAAGTATGCGTGCAGATTTAACAAAGCAGGTATATGAAAATCAAAAAGAAATCGATGAATATATTTATGGTTCAGCAGATGTTGTTGGCTTAATGTGTTTAAAAGTATTTGTAAATGGAAATCAAGAAGAATTTGATGAATTAAAAGAGTCCGCTATGCGACTTGGATCTGCTTTTCAAAAAGTAAATTTTTTAAGAGACATTAAAGAGGATTATGACGAATTAAGTCGGACTTATTTTCCAAATGTAGATCCTGAAAACTTTACAACTGCAGATAAAGATAAAATTATATACGAAATTAAAGAAGATTTTAGAATAGCCTATAAAGGACTAATTAAATTACCAAAGGAAGCAAGGTTTGGTGTTTATGTTGCCTACAAATATTACCTTCAACTTCTACATAAAGTAGATAAAACTCCTGCTAGGTATTTAAAAGAAAAAAGAATTAGAGTATCCAATTCTACAAAAACCTATTTGCTTTTTCATTCCTATATGAAGTATAAATTAAATATAGTATAATCATGATTTTGCTGTTTATGGCCATATCGCAACTCTTATATACCACAACGATTAAGGAGGTCGTGAATGAGTTCCATGAATTAAATACGGAAGATGCAGAAGTGGTTTTTATAGATAAGTATAAAAACAGTTCTAATCCTTCGATAATAGCTTACGTGATTGCAATGGAGATGAAACAAGCAGAATATATTTTTAATCCTGTAACTAAACTTAAAATATTTAAAAAAAGTAAAAACAACCTTAATGTCTTGATTGAAGAGAATCCTAATGATGTACATTTAAGATATATTCGATTGGTTTTACAAGAAAATACTCCTGGAATTTTGGGATACAATGATTTTATTGAAGAGGACAAACTTTTTTTAAAAAATAAGATGACTATTGTAGATGATTCCGACTATTTAGATTTATATATAGATAAAAATACTTCCTTATGATGATTCTGTTTTATATAGCAATAACACTTTCTGTTTATGTGTCAATGGAAGTCGCTACTTGGCTGATACATAAATATGTAATGCATGGTTTTTTATGGTACCTACATGAAGATCACCACCAACCAAGATATCAAAATACATTTGAAAAGAATGATACGTTTTTTGTAATTGGAGCTATTCCTAGCATTCTTTTATTTTATTATGGAGTCCATCCAGAATTAAATTATAAATTTTTTATTGCATTGGGAATTTTAGGTTATGGAATTACTTATTTTTTAATACATGATGTTTTAATACATCAAAGGTTTAAATGGTTTAAAAACACAAAAAGCAAATTTTTTAAGGGATTACGGAAAGCACATAAAGTCCATCATAAACACTTAGGCAAGGAAGACGGAGAGTGTTTTGGTATGCTAAATGTTCCGAAAAAATATTTTAAAGCGACAGTAAAAAAATGATGCCAATTTACTTTATAACCTTGTTATGCTCAGTTAGTGTTCCACTTTTATATTCAATATTTAAAATTGATTTTATAAAAGACTGGAAAAAATTTGGTATATCCACCACCATTATTGCGATAGTTTTTCTGATATGGGATGTTATTTTTACAAGCAATGGTGTTTGGGGATTCAATGATGATTATTGTCTGGGGCTATACTTTTTAAAAATTCCTTTGGAAGAATGGCTGTTCTTTTTTATCATTCCATTTTGTAGTTTGTTTACCCACTATGCTTTTTTTTATGCCTTCCCAGAGATAAAATTAAATAGGAGAACAAGCTTAATAATAGCTTCTTTTTTCATCCTTTTGTCTGTAGTTGTCATCTATAGTAATATGGATAAATCATATACTCTCGTAAACTTTTTCTTTCTGCTAGTTATTTTAGTTTTTGGAACAATTTACAGATTGCATTTATTGCAACAGTTTATTCTATCCTTTTTAATCGTATTGATTCCATTCTTTATAGTAAATGGCATATTAACAGGTGCTATAACAGAGGCTCCAATTGTTTGGTATGATGATTTGGAAAATTTAGGAATTAGACTTTACACCATACCAATTGAGGATATAGGCTATGCATTTTCCATGCTTTTTGGGAATCTAATGATTTTTGAATATTTAAAAGAGAAACACACCTCATGAAATACCTTATAGGAATACTAATGATAATAAATATAATGAGCAATAGGATGATTTTTGATTTCAATACTAATTCAGATTTAAAGGATTGGGAAATTGTTAATGACAATGTAATGGGTGGTAAATCATCTAGTAAGATTGAATTAGACAATAAAGGCAATGGCGTGTTTTCTGGTGCTGTCTCCTTAGAAAATAATGGCGGATTTTCATCTGTTCATTATAATTTTGAAAAAATAGAAGTGAATAGCGATAGTAAAATAAGGATTAGACTTAAGGGAGATGGTAAAAAATATCAATTGCGTATTAAAAATAATTCTAAAGCAAATTATTCTTATATCACTTATTTTTCTACCTCAGGGGAATGGCAAGATATAGAAATTTCATTAAAAGATATGTATCCTCAGTTTAGAGGAAATAAAATGAATCAACCTAATTTCTCACACCTACAAGTGGAGCAATTATCTTTTTTAATTGCTAACAATCAGGCAGAAAACTTTAAGCTTATGATCGATAAAATAGAATTGTTGTAAAAAAATAAAATATGGCTTTTTATCAATTTAAAAAAACACAAGAAATAAAGGCCTCAGTGGAAGAGGTATGGAGCTTTATCTCTAATCCTGAAAATTTAAAAAAAATAACTCCAGATTATATGGGTTTCGATATTGTATCGGATGTTATCCCCTCAAAAATGAGGGAAGGGATGATTATAATATATAAGGTTTCTCCTTTATTTGGAATAAAAACTACCTGGGTTACAGAAATCACACATTGCAAAGAAAACAGCTTTTTTGTAGATGAACAGCGAGTAGGACCATACAAAATTTGGCACCATCAACATATTTTAGAACCAATAGAAGATGGAACATTGATGACAGATATCATTAGCTATCAACCGCCTTTTGGGTTCTTAGGGAAATTTGCGAATACCCTTATGATCAAGAAAAAACTTAATGAAATATTTGATTATAGAACTAAAGTTATTAAAGATATTTTTTAATTCATAAAAAAAATAGTTCCCTATACATGAAAATATTACTTACAGGAGCAACAGGGTATATTGGTAAACGGCTACTTCCATTATTAGTGGAACAAGGACATGAGGTTATTTGTTGTGTTCGGGATAAAGCGAGATTTAATCCGCCAAAATCTATAATATCAAAAATCACCATCCTTCAATTAGACTTATTAGATAAAGAGTCACTAACTGCGATTCCTCAAGATATTGATGGAGCATTTTATTTGGTACACTCTATGTCTGCAGATTCTAATTATGAAGATTTAGAGAAAATATCTGCAATAAATTTTAGAAATGCTCTGGATAAAACTAAAGTTTCTCACGTTGTTTATTTAAGTGGTATCTGTAATGAGAGTAAATTATCAAAACATTTGGCTTCCAGAAAAAATGTGGAAGTGGAACTAAGTACAGGAAAATATAATTTCACTGCTCTAAGGGCAGGTATTATCATTGGATCGGGTAGTGCCTCCTTTGAAATAATAAGAGATTTAGCGGAAAAATTACCCATAATGATTACTCCTAAATGGTTAAATACAAAATGCCAACCAATAGGTATTTCTGACGTAATCGCATTTCTTTCAAAATCTATTTTTAATGCAAAAACGTATAATAGAGATTTTGATATTGGAGGACCTGATATACTATCCTATAAGGATATGTTATTAGAATTTAGTAGTCTAAGAAAATTAAAAAGAAAGATAATTACAGTTCCAGTAATGACACCAAAACTATCTTCTTATTGGCTATATTTTGTTACCTCCACTTCCTACAGACTAGCAATTGCATTGGTAAATAGTATGAAAATAGAAGTAGTGTGCAGAAATAGTGAATTGAATTATATTTTAAATATCACTCCATTAAGTTATAGAGAGTCTTTAGCGAAAGCATTTACGAAAATTGAAAATAATGAAATTGTATCCAGTTGGAAGGATGCTTATTCTAGCAGTGGCATTACTAGTAATATTTCAGAATTTATTCAAGTTCCTACCTATGGCTGCTTTGTCGATAGTCGGAAAAGAAAGATAAACAATCGAGAGCATTGTATAGATAAAATTTGGAGTATAGGAGGGAGTTCGGGATGGTATTATGGAAACTGGTTATGGAAAATACGGGGTTTTATGGATAAGCTAATGGGTGGTGTTGGATTAAGAAGAGGCCGTACCAATTTAAATTCAATACAAGTAGGGGATGCCTTAGATTTTTGGAGAGTATTATATGCAGATAAGGATGAAGGCAGATTGCTTTTGTTTGCAGAAATGAAATTGCCTGGAGAGGCCTGGTTAGAATTTAAAATTGTTTCCAACGAACTCATTCAAACTGCAACATTTAGGCCTTTAGGCTTGGCAGGAAGATTATATTGGTATTTGGTTTTTCCTTTTCATGGATTTATCTTTAATGGAATGCTGAAAAATATTACAGAGGAAAACGCCTAAAAGCGAGACCAAAATAAAAAGATTTTTTAAAACTCTTTTATGGGAAGATGTGTAGGGATTATTTTAAGAGCTTTCAAGATTTAACCTCATCAATAATATCCGTAATTTTGCTTCCAATAATTAATACTCTATGGCAACAGATATTTTAGCTCAATTACGATGGCGTTATGCCACCAAGAAATTTGATAGCACTAAAAAGCTTCCTAAAGAAAAACTACATATTTTAAAAGAAGCTTTTAATTTAACGGCTACTTCTTACGGTTTACAACCTCTTAAATTGATAGTGGTGAGCAATCCTGAAATCATTCAAGAACTAATGCCTATTTCCTATAACCAAGCTCAGATTGGAACTGCCTCTCATATTTTGGTTTTATGTACAGAGACCCTTGTAGATTCAGAATACATTAAAAATTATTTCGATTTGGTGGAAAAAACAAGAAATACGCCTAGAGAAATTTTAAGTTCTTTTGAGCAGTATTTAACTTCTTCCTTTTCTGAAAAAACTCATGGGGATATAAAGATCTGGGCAGCGAAACAAGCCTATTTGGTATTGGGTAATTTACTAACGGTTTGCGCTATGGAAGCTATAGACTCTTGCCCTATTGAAGGCTTTGAGCCAGATAAATACGATACATTCCTAAATCTTGCTGAAAAAGGATTGCAATCTGTATTGGTATTGGCAGTAGGCTACCGTGCCGAAGACGATATGTTTTCAGACTTAAAAAAGGTGCGAAAAGGAGTAGAAGAAGTGGTGATAGAAATTAACTAAAATTCTATAACATCACCAACGCAACGTTTATATTTGTTGGGTATCTTAATTATGGTAAAACAAATAGCCTTAATCAATAACAATTAACAATACTAATATATGCCTGGATTTGAAATTTTTGGTGATGAAGAACGCAAACAAGTAAACGACGTTTTAGATAGCGGAATTTTAATGCGTTATGGTTTCGATGGTTTGCGAAACAACCATTGGAAAGCAAAAGAATTTGAAAACAACTTTGCCAAAAAGATGCAGTCCAAGTATTGTCAATTGGTTTCTAGTGGAACATCGGCATTAACTATAGCATTGGCTTCGGCAGGAATAGGAGCAGGGGATGAGGTGATCATGCCTGTTTTTACTTTTGTTGCGAGTTTCGAATCTATTTTGGCATTAGGAGCAATTCCCGTTCTTGTGGATATAGACGATACTTTAACCCTAGATCCAAAAGCAGTGGAAGCCGCTATTACATCCAAAACGAAATGTGTGATGCCAGTACATATGTGTGGCTCTATGGCAGATTTAAATGCATTACAGACCATTTGTGATAAAAATCAGTTACTTTTATTAGAAGATGCTTGTCAGGCAATAGGCGGATCTTATAATGGAAAACCTTTAGGAAGTATTGGTGATTTGGGATGTTTTTCTTTCGATTTTGTAAAGACCATTACCTGTGGTGAGGGAGGAGCTGTGATTACAAATAATAAGGATTATTATGTAAATTCAGACCAATACCAAGATCATGGACACGATCATGTGGGGAAAGATAGAGGAGCCGAAACCCATCCTAATATGGGTTATAACTATCGTATTTCGGAACTCCATGCCGCAGTAGGAGTTGCGCAATTGGAAAAGTTAGATGCTATTTTAGAAATTCAGAAAAAGAACTATACGCTTGTTAGAGAAATGTTAGAAACATTAGAGGGTGTTACTTTTCGAAGAGTTCCAGAAGGAGGAGAAGAAAACTACTCTTTTTTAAGTTTCTTTTTACCTACAGAAGAATTAACAAAAAAAGCCATTAATGCTTTATCTGAAGCAGGAGTGGAGGCTAATTTTTATTGGTATACCAATAACTGGCATTATATAAATGGATGGGAACATCTACGAAACATAAAGTCTTTGACTAATGTAACTCCTGAAGTTAGAAACCAGTTAGAAAAACTGAATACTACCGATTTTTCAAAAAGTGATGCGGTGATGAGTCGAACCATTTCTTCTTTGTTGAAAATTAGTTGGACAGATGAGGAAGTTTTAGAAAGAGCTGAAAAAATTAAAAAAGCGATTGTTTCCGTACTATAATATCATTTCGATTCAATGCTCGTTCCTTGCATCACTCAATATCCTTTAATGGAGCCCTGAGCTCCTGACGCAGGAAGGAGTATCGAAGGGTGATAGTCATTTCGATATAATGCTCGTTCCTTACATCACTCAATGTCCTTTAATGGAAACCTGAGTTCCTGACGCAGGAAGGAGTATCGAAGGGGGAAATAGATTTTTTTGAAATTTATTTAAGGATAAGAGATAAACGACTTTTAAACTCTTAATAATTTACATATTCCATTATTTCTAATCCATAACCAATCATTCCTACCCGTTTGGTTTTATCCTTACTATTGGAAACCAATCTTATTTTATGAATTCCAAGATCGTGAAGAATTTGAGCACCAATACCAAAATCTTTGGTATCCATGTCTATTCTTGGTGCCTTAGCAATAGTGTTTTCTTCTTGGGTTTCCTTTAATACTTTTAATCTAGCCAATAAGTTTAAAGATTGACTTTGTTGGTTGATAAAAACAATAGCGCCTTTCCCTTCCTCATTAACCATACGAAACATATCGTTTAATTTTTCATCAGAATTATTAGTCAAAATACCTAGGATATCATTATTGACCAAGGAAGCATTTACACGAACTATAACAGATTCATCTTCTTTCCAAGTTCCTCTGGTAAGCGCGATATGAATTTGGTTATTTGTAGTTTGTTTATAGGCTCTAATTCTAAAACTTCCAAACTTGGTATTGATATAGAAATCTTCTTTTTTATTAATTAAAGAATCGTGTTCCATTCTATATGCAACCAAATCTTCAATAGAAATAAGTTTTAGATCGAATTTTTCAGCAACTTTCACCAATTGTGGTAAACGAGCCATCGTTCCATCTTCATTTAATATTTCTACTAGAATCCCAGCAGGTTGTAATCCAGCTAAACGAGCTAAATCTATAGAAGCTTCGGTATGTCCAGTTCTACGCAATACACCGCCTTCTTTAGCGCGTAAAGGAAAAATATGACCAGGACGCCCTAAATCGTGTGATTTTGTTTCTTCACTGACTAAGGCTTTTATGGTTTTAGCGCGATCGTGAACCGATATACCGGTAGTACAGCCATGACCAATTAAATCTACAGATACCGTAAATGGAGTATGGTGTAATACCGTATTGTTTTGTACCATCATTTCTAATCCAAGTTCATTACAGCGTTCTTCGGTTAGAGGAGCACAAATAAGGCCACGACCATGGGTTGCCATAAAGTTGATCATTTCTGGCGTTACCATTTCGGCAGCAGCTATAAAGTCCCCTTCATTTTCTCGGTTTTCATCATCCACAACAATAATAACTTTTCCATTTTTGATGTCCTCAATGGCTTCTTCAATGGTGTTAAGTTTTACTGTGGTACCCTTTTCTGTAGAAATCATAGTATTTTTTATAAGCTGCAAAGATATTAATTTTTAATTACGATAGTGCTTAATATTTAGTGGAGAATTAGTCCTTTTTCTTTTTAAATATTTTAGTAATTCTTTCCATAAAAGCACCCATATCAATAATGCCTTGATCGGTTGTTGCTCGGTAGGTAAGCCAGGCTCCTAGGGGAAGCATAATTACCGTACTTGTCCAAGAAGCTATAAAAGGGGACAGAGTCCCGTCTTCGGCGCTATTCTTTGCAAAAATTCCAATAAAATGATAAGTTAAAAATAATAAAATGGCAATAACCATTGGTAGTCCCAATCCTCCTTTTCTAATAATTGCACCTAGGGGAGCACCAACGAAAAACAAAATAATACAGGCAAATGGCAATACATATTTTTCATGTAATGCGATTTCAAACTTATTTAATCGTTTGGTTTTAATAACATATTCCTTTTTTTTGGACTCTATGGATTGTAAAGTACTATTTATATTGTTAACGGCTAATTTTACAATACTTGCTTGATGCTTTACATTAAAAATATGAAGCAGAGTATCTGTAGTTGCGTTAAAAACTAAAGAGTCTTTGCTTTTATTGAAAATAACATTCTTTTTATTCTTGTTATAAAACTTTGCCATTCCAGCACGATAATACATATTGTTTGCAAAAGCGGTTACTGTATTGGTATATCGTTGTGATTGAGAATCGATTTCAGCCCTAAGTTCATTTGTATTAAACATATTTTGGCTGTTCAGCTTATTCTCTTTTTCTACATCTTTATTATTAAGCTCGGTAAGATCAATGTTTATAATGTACTCTTCAAAATAACTTCTTACAAAGGGTTCCCTTTTTCGTTTTTCAACATCTTTGCTTTGTACTTCACTATAATAATTTCCATCTTTTAAAACTAGAGATAGGGTATTGCTCCCTTCCTCACTTGTTAATTCTCCATTATCAGCAATGATAACCGTGTGGTTACCACTAATTCTTTTTGCATCTTTTTGATGGATAACGATATTGCTCAAAAATTGATCATTATCTCCACTTTTTTCATCCACCTTGATATTAAAGTCTTCGCCTATTTGACTAAATTGTCCTTCGGCAATAACCATAGAGGGCTTAAATTGCTGAATATTTCGCCTTAAGTTTAGCCATTTGTATTCAGAATAGGGAATTACATTATTAGCAAAGAAAAATACCAAAACAGCTAATAATATGATAAAAACAGTAAGACTTTTCATCGCTCTTTGCAATGAAATACCTGTAGATTTCATCGCTGCAAATTCATAGTTTTCAGAAAAACCTCCAAAAACCATTATCGAAGTTACCAATATGGTAAGGGGTAAAACTAATGGAATTAGTCTAGGGGAAACATACCAAAGAAATTTTAGAACAATAAGAAGATCTAAACCTCTACCGGCAAGTTCTGAGATATAAAGCCAGATACTCTGAAGTATAAAAATAAACATCAGAATAATAAATACGCTAAAAAAAGTTTTTAGGTAGGTTGTTAAAATATATTTATCTAAAACTTTCATAAGGGGATTAATCCAGCTTATTTATATAGTAGCCGTCATCTATATATTTTTTTTCATCGAATTGAAAAAGTGTTTCTGAAATAGGTTGGTTGGTCTTAAAAGAATTCACTGTAATGGTGTATTGGGTCCCAAAAGAATCGGTTTGTATTAATTTGTATACATGTTTTGTTTGCATATCGATACCTAATAGAATGTCTTTAATCTCTGCATTGGTATCGATAGGAATTAACTTTACAAACTGAATTTTTCTGCCCTTTACAGTCTGTACAACATCCATCTTATTGGTATAACCTTGTTCGTAAAAAGTAAGTAACTTGGAAGCAGATATATCAATATCCTCTTCCTCATTATAGTTAGAAATAGTTACTTCTTCATCTTCGGGAACAATAGTATATATTTTGGCTCCGTTGAACATTCGAGTAATCCCCATCATATTAAGAACATATTTATCACTCTGTAATGTAATGTCTCCTCGGGTGTCTTGCTTGATGTTTTCCTTGGTATTGTTAAGGGTGTATTTAAAATTAATAGCAATATTATCGTAACTTTTAACTTTGCTAGAAACTTCATCTAATAAAACTGTTGCTTCTTGTGCTTGTACCGTTAGTGCTGTAATAAATAAAATGCCTAAAACAGCAAATTTATAAATGTTAGATTTCATTATTTTCGTTTTCTAAATGTTGGTTTAATGCTTCTAAAGTGGGAACTAGTACTTGTCTAGCTTTACTGCCCTCAAATGGTCCCACAATTCCCGATGCCTCTAATTGATCAATAATTCTTCCTGCTCTATTATAACCTAGTTTTAATTTACGTTGTAAAAGAGAAGCAGATCCTTGTTGAGCAATAACCAGAACTTCCGCAGCATCTCTAAAGAGTTTGTCTCGTTCGCTGATATCATTATCAAGAGCTGTGCCACCTTCTTCGCCAACGTATTCGGGTAATAGATGTGCATCTGGATAGGCTTTTTGCGAACCAATAAATTCTGTAATATCCGCTACTTCTGGAGTATCTACAAAAGCACATTGTACTCTAATTAAATCGTTTCCTTGGGTATATAACATATCCCCACGGCCAATTAATTGATCGGCTCCAGAACTATCTAAAATAGTACGGGAATCTATTTTACTGGTAACTCTAAATGCAACTCTGGCAGGGAAATTTGCTTTAATAATACCGGTAATTACATTTACAGAAGGACGTTGGGTAGCAACAATTAAATGAATACCAATAGCACGTGCTAATTGAGCCATACGTGCAATTGGAGTTTCTACTTCTTTCCCAGCCGTCATGATTAAATCTGCAAACTCATCGATTACCAAAACAATATAAGGTAAAAATCGATGTCCATCGTTAGGATTTAATTTCCGAGCTTTAAATTTTGTATTGTATTCTTTAATGTTACGAACCATTGCGTCTTTTAGCAAATCGTAACGTGTATCCATTTCAATACACATAGAATTTAAAGTGTGTACTACTTTGGTGGTATCAGTAATAATGGCTTCTTCAGCATCTGGGAGTTTAGCAAGATAATGGCGCTCTATCTTATTAAATAAGGTAAGTTCCACTTTTTTAGGATCTACTAATACAAATTTAACTTCTGCGGGATGTTTCTTATAAAGTAAGGAAGTAAGAATAGCATTCAATCCAACTGACTTCCCTTGTCCAGTTGCACCTGCCATTAATAAGTGAGGCATTTTTGCTAAATCTACCACAAAAGTCTCGTTGCTAATTGTTTTTCCAAATGCAATAGGTAGTTCCATCTCTGCATTTTGAAATTTTGGAGATGCAATTACAGAACGCATGGAAACAATACTCGGGTTTTTATTTGGAACTTCTATACCTATTGTTCCACGACCAGGTATCGGAGCAATGATTCGAATACCCAATGCGGAAAGTGATAATGCAATATCGTCTTCTAAGTTTTTAATTTTTGAAATTCTAATCCCAGCTTCCGGTACAATTTCATAAAGCGTTACCGTTGGGCCTACAGTAGCTTTTATGCTTGCAATACCTATTTTATAATTATTAAGGGTACTAACTATTCTGTTTTTATTTTCTTCTAGCTCTTCTTGATTGATCGTTATCCCAGTATTCTTAGCATAATCTTTTAGCAACTCTATGGTTGGAAATTTATATTTACTAAGGTCTAATTTGGGATCAAATTCTCCAAAGTCACTGACCAATTTATCACTTAAATTTTTTGTTACTTCTATTTCTTCAGTTGCCTGTTCTACTTTCATAGTTACCTCTTCCTCGGGGAGGATAAGGTCGGGTTCTGTTTTAAGTGTAATTTCTTCTAAGGGTGGATAATCTTTAGTACTAGAAACAACTGGTGTTTCTTCAGAATTATCACTAAGATCAATTTCTTTTGAAGTGGTTTCTACCCTAACTGTTGGAGTAGGAGTATTGTTGGTATTAATAGGCACTTCTTCTGAATCGAAATCTGCTTCGATGTCTTTTTTAGTTCTTTTAAAAAACAATGCTACTTTTTCTGGGCTAATGTTTAAACGAACCACTAAGTAGATTATAAGTAAAAATACCATTACTAAAACAGTACCTATAAAGCCTAAATAATCTTGAAGAAGGTCATTAATTTCAAAACCAATAGTACCACTAAACAGGTTACTTAATGAGGAAAAGAAACCAAAAAATACTGAAATCCAAATCATCACTAAACAACCCCAGAACCAATATTTGAATAGCTTTATTTTTGTAAAATCAAAAAAGTAATAAACACCTGTAAGTGTCAATAAAAATGAAAATATTAAAGAGGAAACACCAAAACCTTTATAGATGAAAAAGTCCCCTAAATGTGCGCCAAAGGTACTGAGCCAATTTTGAGGCTTTACCTCTCGACTTGCTCCTTCAGTAAGAATACTTTGGTCGGCTTGACCTGTAAAAACATAGGATATGAAGGAAAAAAATAGGGCAATGCCAAATAAAATTAAAAAGCTACCCAACAATACTTTTTGTTGCTTGGATAATTTAAAGTTAATTTTTCTTTGTTTGTTTTTGGAAGTTTTACCGTTGTCTTTCTTTTTTCTGGCCATTAATTAGGAGGTTGTATACCAACAAAAATACAATATCAATTCGTACAAGCTACATAATTTGAAAAAAAAACTAAAACTTTGGGATATAAATAATACAAGCAATTATTATCGCTGCAATAGCAGTAAAAAACACAGCACCAGCAGCGATATCTTTTATCAAACCAATTTTAGGATGTTGCTTAGGATGTATAAAATCTGCAATTTCTTCTATAGCAGTATTTATACCTTCGGTACTAAGAACTAATGCAATGGTTAAGGTTTGTAAAATCCATTCGTTAGCAGTGATATTAAAATAAAAACCTGCAATAGTTACTAAAATTGCTATTGCAATCTGGACTTTTATACTGGCTTCACTTTTAATTAATAACCAAGCTCCCTTTGAAGCGTAGCCAATACCTTTTATGCGATTTTTTAAAAAAGATTCTTTTTTAGACATTGTTTTATAATATGCCAAATGTAAAATAAAAAAACATTTAAGTCGCGAGTAAACAGGTAATAACAAATAAATGATCCTGTTGTAGTAGTCGATAAATACTCCTTAGGTATTACTCCTAATTTTCTTTTTCGAATGTATTGGTAACAAGATTACTTTAGAATATCTATAGCAGCTTCGTAGTTTGGTTCATCTACCGTTTCTGGAACTTGTTCTGTATATTGAACAACTCCATCTTTGTCAAGAATTATCACACTACGAGAAAGCAATGCATCTAAAGGACCATTGGTAAAAATTATTCCATAATCTTTTCCAAAGCTTCCATTTTTATAATCGGATAAATTAATAACATTATCCAATCCTTCAGCACCACAAAAACGTCCTTGAGCAAAAGGTAGATCTCTAGATATACAAAGAACCTTAGTATCTTTAAGCTCACTAGCTGCCTTGTTAAAATGCCTTACAGATGCTGCGCAAGTACCGGTGTCTATACTTGGAAAAATATTCAATACAAGATTAAAACCTGCAAAATCCTTTAAGGTTTTTGTAGATAAATCACCTGCTGTTAATGAAAAATCAAGAGCTTTACTGCCTAGGGCAGGAAGTTCTCCAATAGTCTGAAACGGATTCCCTTTTAATGTTACTGAAGCCATAATATATTTAATTTATTTATTAATAGGACGCTAAATAATCAGCGGTATTTTTTTGTTTTTAAATTAGGTTAAAAATAAGCATATTAAATTGTTTAGGAATAAATATTCTAGAAAAGCTTTAAAATATTTATTACAATCTATTTAAGTAAACAATAAACTTTATTGATAAACAGATAGTTTATAAAAATAAAAATGTAACATTTTTTAGTAAGTATTTATTAAATTTATAGGATTCTAATTTTTTAAAACGAATATCATGGAAAATAATGCTAATAATAACAGTGGCGATATATCAAAATGCCCATTTATGAGTGGTGTGCAAAAAAAACCTGCAGGTAATGGAACTAGCAATCGGGATTGGTGGCCTAATGAGTTAAAATTAAATATTTTACGCCAACATGCATCTAAATCTAACCCAATGGGTGAAGATTTTAATTATGCCAAAGCATTTGAGAGCGTCAATTATAATGAATTAAAACAAGATGTTATTAATTTAATGACAAATTCTCAAGATTGGTGGCCAGCAGATTATGGTCATTATGGACCATTTATGATTCGTATGGCTTGGCATAGTGCAGGTACTTACCGAGTTGGTGATGGTAGAGGTGGAGCGGGAACTGGGACACAACGTTTTGCACCACTTAATAGCTGGCCAGATAATGGAAATTTAGATAAAGCACGATTACTTCTTTGGCCTGTAAAAAAGAAATATGGAAATAAAATTTCTTGGGCAGATTTAATGATTCTTGCAGGTAATTGTGCATTAGAGTCTATGGGTTTTAAAACCTTTGGCTTTGCAGGTGGTAGAGAGGATGTTTGGGAGCCAGAGCAAGATGTATATTGGGGATCAGAAACGGGATGGTTGGATAATGATGAACGATATGATACAAGTGATGGAGATTTAGAAGGACATCTTGGAGCGGTACATATGGGCTTAATTTATGTGAATCCAGAAGGGCCAAATGGGATACCAGATCCTTTAAAATCAGCTCATGATATAAAAATCACTTTTGGTAGAATGGCTATGAATGATGAAGAAACTGTTGCCTTAGTGGCTGGAGGACATACTTTTGGTAAAGCTCATGGTGCTGCAGATCCTGATAAATATGTTGGTGCAGAACCCCATGGCGCTTCTATTGAAGAAATGAGTACGGGTTGGAAAAACACTTTTGGAACAGGTGTATTAGATGATACTATTACTAGTGGTATTGAAGGTGCTTGGACACCAAATCCGATACAATGGGATCATGATTATTTTGACGTATTGTTAAACTATGATTGGGAATTAACAAAGAGCCCTGCTGGAGCACATCAATGGACACCAACAGCAGCATCTAATGCTAAAATGGCACCAAAAGCGGGGGATTCAATTGGCAGACAGGCTTTAATGATGACGACTGCAGATATGGCTTTGAAAATGGATCCAACATACTTAGAAATATCTCAACGTTTCCATAAAGATCATAGCGCATTTGAAGATGCCTTTGCTCGTGCTTGGTATAAATTAACCCATCGGGATATGGGGCCAATTTCTCGTTATTTAGGTCCAGAAGTAGCCCAAGAAGAATTGGTGTGGCAAGATCCAATTCCTATCGTTAACTATGTACTAAGTGATTCCGATATTTCTACCTTAAAAAAAATGATTTTAGCTTCGGGATTATCTATATCTCAAATGGTTAAAACTGCTTGGGCTTCCGCTTCAACATTTAGAAGCTCTGATAAGCGTGGAGGTGCCAATGGGGGTCGTTTGCGTTTAGAACCACAAAGAAGTTGGGAAGTAAACAATCCAACGGAGTTAAATAAGGTTTTAAATAGTTTAGAAGGAATTCAAATGGATTTTGACGGTGCTATATCTATGGCTGATTTAATTGTACTAGCAGGTTCAGTTGGTGTTGAAGAAGCTGCAAAAAATGCAGGACAGAATATATCTGTTCCTTTTACTCAAGGAAGAGGAGATGCTAGCCAAGTGCAAACAGATTTAGAATCTTTTGGTTACCTAGAGCCACTTGCAGATGGGTTTCGAAATTATATTAAATCCGATTTAAACGTTGCAGCTGAAGATTTATTAATAGATCGTACTAATTTACTTAGCCTTTCCATTCCAGAAATGACTGTCCTTATTGGTGGCTTACGTGTGTTAGGAGCTAACTACGACAATTCTAATCATGGGGTCTTTACCGATAATCTAGGAAGTTTAACAAATGATTTTTTTACGAACTTATTGGACTTTTCATATACTTGGAAAGCTGTTAATTCTGAAGATAAAGAATTTAAAGGGTGTGACCGAAAAACTGGTGCAGAGAAGTTTTCTGCAAGTCGTGCAGATTTAATATTTGGATCTAATTCAGAATTAAGAGCTACTGCTGAAGTTTATGGAGCTAATGATGGACAAGAAAAATTTGTTAATGATTTTGTTGCTGCTTGGACTAAAGTGATGAATCTTGACCGTTTCGATTTAGCTTAAATTATGGATATAAAAAAGCCTACTAATTTTAGTAGGCTTTTTATAATTTAAAATATTTTTAGTTTACATGTTTTTCTAAAAAACCAGCAACACCATCATGAGTAGCTTGCATTCCTTCTTTTCCTTTACTCCAGTTAGCAGGACAAACTTCACCATTTTCTTCTACAAATTGAAGAGCATCTACCATACGTAAAGCCTCATCAACATTTCTTCCTAAGGGTAAATCGTTTACTATTTGATGGCGTACAATTCCTTCTTTGTCGATTAAGAATAAACCACGGTAAGCAATTAATTCACCTTCAGCTTGAAGCATATCATTATCATCGTAAAAATAATCACCAGCTAAAACATCAAAATTCTTAGAAATCGTTTTGTTGGTATCTGCAACTAAAGGATATGTAACCCCTTTTATTCCACCATTGTTTTTGTCTAATTGCAACCATCCCCAATGCGATTGTTCCGTATCTGTTGAAACCGCAACAACTTCAGTGTTTCTAGATTTAAATTCTTCTAATTTCTCTTGAAACGCATGCAATTCTGTTGGGCAAACAAATGTAAAATCTTTTGGATAAAAGAATAATACCACATGTTTCTTTCCTATGAATTGATCTAACGAATAATCGTTCACAAATTCACTACCATTTATAACCGCTTGCGCACTAAATTCTGGAGCTTTTTTACCTACTAATACTGCCATTTTATATCTTATTTATTAATGTAAATTTATAATTTTGGCAAAGATAAATATTGCTTAGACAATATTAATATATAAGTATTTTAAAAATTTATAATGAGATAGCTTAAGCTGATTTGTTAGTTAATTGTTTAATTTTAATGTTTAATGCAGCAAAAAGTAAGGTGGTAAATGGACTCATCCAATTAAAGAAAGCATAAACAAAATATTCGCCAACACCAACTCCTAATACACCACTCTGGTAGGCACCACAAGTATTCCAAGGAATTAGTACCGAAGTTACTGTTCCTGAATCTTCTAGAGTTCTACTTAAGTTCTGGGGAGCAAGCCCTCTATCTTCATAAGCCTGTTTAAACATTTTCCCAGGAATAACTATGGCCAAATATTGATCACTGGCAATAACATTTAATCCTAAACAACTAACAACAGTACTAGCAAACAGTCCAAACACTGAATGTGCCATTTTTAATAAAACTTTTGTTATTCTAGCTAATGCACCAATAGCATCCATAATACCTCCAAAAACCATTGCACAAATAATAAGAAGAATAGTCCATAACATACCAATCATTCCGCTTGAGCTAAATAAATCGTTTAGTTTTTCATTATCAGTTACGATTTGAGTATCCGTAAAAATAGAATTGATTATGGCTGAAAATTTTGAAGTAGAAAGGCTGTTTAATATTTCTGGTTGAAAAATAAAAGCAAATACAATAGCAAGTAAAACACCAGAACCTAATGCAATTAAAGGTTTGGTTTTAGTTAAAATTAAAGCAATAACTGCTACAGGTACTAAAAATAAATATGGGCTAATATTAAAAGTAGAATTAATCGAGTTTAATAAGCCGCTTACATCTGCAGATCCCGTAGTATCTATATTCATACTAATAATACTAAATATGATTATAGTAAGTATAATGGTTGGTGTTGTGGTCAAAGCCATATACCGAATGTGTGTAAATAAATCGGTTCCAGCCATAGCAGGAGCAAGGTTAGTGGTATCGCTTAATGGAGACATTTTATCTCCAAAATAAGCACCAGATATTACTGCTCCAGCTACCATTCCTAATGGGATGCCTAAAGCTTCTCCAATACCAATAAGAGCAATACCCACTGTAGCAGACGTGGTCCAAGAGCTTCCTGTTGCTATCGATATCAATGCTGCAATTACCACACAAGCAGGCAAAAATATTTCAGGGCTTAACACCTGCAATCCATAATAAACCATCGCGGGTATTACGCCACTAACTAGCCATGTTCCAGCTAAAGCTCCTACCAATAATAGAATCATAACTGGAACAAAAATACTTTTTAGGTTTTCCCAAATTTCTTCCACCATAGTTTTTATGCCCACTTTGTTTTTAAATCCAACAATAGCTGCTACACCACCACCAATAAGTAAAATATATTGGTTAGAATAACCTCCAAACATTTCTCCACCAGCAATAAAAATATTGTAAGCTAAGAGTCCCATTAGTATAATAACAGGGGTCATCGCTTCCCAAATGTTTAAAGAAACATTTTCAATAATTTTCTGTTCATCAACTTTTATTTCGGAAAGGTTTTTGTCGTCTTGCATGTTTTTAATTTTTTGAAGGGTAATGTTACGATTTTGAACAGCGATATGCAAATACAAAAAAAAGCGACCTTTAAGGTCGCTTTTTTTATAAAAATGTGTGGAGAATTATACTAACTCTTGTAATTCTGGCTTTAAGATATTTACTTTAACCATACAATCTTTCATCGTTTGGAAGGTGCGTTCAATATCATTATCCAATCCAATAGAAAAACGTATCAATCCATCAGTTAGGCCCATTTCCTTTTGTTCGTCTTCAGGAATTTCAGAAGAGGTAGAGCTTCCTGGAGCAGAAAATAATGTTTTATAGAATCCTAAACTTACCGCTAAATAACCAAGGTTTTTGTTTTGCATTAATTCCATTAAAGCATTTGCCTTATCTAAAGATCCTACATCTAAAGTTAATAATCCACCAAAACCATATTCTTCATTCATCATGCTTTTAAATATCTCATGACTTGGGTGAGAAACCAATCCTGGATAGACTGTTTTTAATCCTAAATCTTCAAATTGCTCCGCAAGGTATTGTGCGTTTTTACTATGTTGTTTTATACGAATATGTAGCGTTCTCATATTCTTTAAAATTGATGCAGATCGCATACTATCCATAGAAGAACCTAATAACATAGAAGCGCCATCGTTTACACTACGTAAAGAATCTATAAAATCTTGAGTTCCACAAATTACACCACCCATAGTATCACTACTACCGTTGATGAATTTTGTTAAACTATGCAAAACTACATCCGCTCCTAATTCTGCTGGTGAAATAGACAAAGGAGAAAAAGTATTATCTACTAACAATTTTAAATTATGTTTTTTTGCAATTTCAGCCAAGCTTTTAATGTCAGCAACTTCTAAAAGAGGGTTACTTACTGCTTCACAAAAAATTACTTTTGTGTTTTCATTTATAGCAGCTTCAACGGTTTCTAAGTTTGTAATATCTACAAAAGTAGTTTCAATATTCATTCTAGGAGTGAAGTTCTTTAAAAAAGCATAAGTACCTCCGTAAATAGTTCGACTAGAAACAACATGATCGCCAGCGCCACATAATTGTAATAATGCAGGAGTAATTGCTCCCATTCCTGTTGCTGCTACATTTGCAGTTTCTGTGCCTTCCATTGCTGCAAGTGCTTCCCCCAAATAAAGATTACTTGGTGAAGTATGTCTAGAGTATAAATAACAACCATCTGCATTCCCTTCGAAAGTGTCAAACATCGTTTTCGCAGAAAGAAAAGTATAGGTTGATGAATCGGATATAGAAGGATTTACGCCTCCAAATTCTCCAAAATACTGTAAGTCTTGAATTTTATTTGCGGGTTTAAATTTCATAGTATGATATATTTTAATTGATTACAAAAATAACAATTATTAGTTTATATGTCAATAGTATCGATTAAATTAGGATTATAAATCTGTGTATTTAATGATATGTAGATTTATATTCTTTAATAAATAAAATATTTTGTATTTTTCAGAAAATTTTTCAAAATGAATTTAGATGCTATTGATAAAAAGCTATTAAATTTTCTTCAGGAAGACTGCAAACAAACCAATAAAGAATTGTCTTCTAAATTAAACTTATCAGTTACTGCTGTATACGAACGGATAAAAAAATTGGAAAGAGAAGGAGTTGTAAAACAATATGTAAGTATATTGAATAAAGAAAAGGTAGATCGAGGCTTTGTGGTTTTCTGCCAGATAAAATTAGTACAACATGCCAAAGAGTTTCTTACTAAATTTGAAAAAGAAGTAACAAAATTAGATGAGGTATTGGAATGTTTTCACGTTAGTGGCGACTATGACTATTTACTAAAGGTAATTGTGAAAGACATGCCTCATTTTAGATCTTTTATGGTTACAAAATTAACGACCTTAAAACATATTGGTAGTACACATACTTCCTTTACCATAAGTGAAGTGAAAAATACCACTGCAATACCATTACAATTATGAAAAGTATTCCTTATAAAACTTCAGAACTTTTTATTCTTTTTGTTTTACTTCCAATAAGCCTTGTATTTTCTTTTCCTATTTGGATAAAAGCAGGATTGATTTTGATGAGTTTTATTTACATCATCATCATAATGCTTCGTATTGAAAAGTTCTCCTTTAAAATGAATAAAAGTTTGGATTGGAGTCATTTCTGGAAAAGAACCTCGGTAACTTTTGTTGGCATTGCTGTAATCACAACGCTCTATGTGTATTTTATGGATGCCGATAAATTGTTTTGTGTTCCAATTAATAATCCAAAATTATGGATAGGGATCCTTTTTGTGTATACCTTTCTTTCGGTATGGCCACAAGAATTTATTTATAGAACTTTTTTCTATTCCAGATACGAAAGCTTGTTTAAAAACAAAAAGTTGCTCATTTTTATAAATGCAATTCTCTTTTGTTTGGCACATCTGTTTTTTAAAAACACCTTGGTTATTGTATTAACTTTTATAGGAGGACTACTATTTGGCTTGACCTATTTAAAAACGAAATCTACCCTTTTGGTGAGTATAGAACATGCCCTTTATGGCAACTGGTTATTTACTGTTGGAATGGGGCAGATGCTTGCGTTTCCGGGTATGGAGAGTTGTTAGTTGATAAGGAGAGAATGAAACAATGAAACAATGAAAGAACGAATTAATAAGATAATGATTGATTTTTTTTATTTTTGCCTACAGCCTACAGCCTACAGCCTACAGCCTACAGCCTACAGCCTACAGCCTAC
>OLHJ01000116.1_pt1 | contig 29772 bp, 20 predicted proteins | sample 1609491 | NCBI WGS metagenome assembly OLHJ01 (sample SAMN05416861, study PRJEB24817) | seawater metagenome | isolation source: Sea water | place: Canada:Atlantic | collected 2013-11
GGAACAAACCTTCCACTTATTAAGGCAATTCCAATGAGTACTTCAAGCCCTCTTAATAATGGCCAAAAATAACCAACCTTAGTAAGGCCCATCATATAATCTAAGGCCACTCCATCCATTGGAGGACGCGGAATAACTGGAAAGAAATGATTAAATCCAAAAATAAGGAAAGGTAATCCTAATAATGCTCGTACTATAATTATTGCTATTTTCATGTTTGTGATTTTTATTTATTATTGTTTTTATACTAATAATGGATTAATGTTAATTCCACCATCTATATTGTACTCACTACCCGTAATGAATGAGGCATCATCAGATGCTAAAAACGAAACAAGTTTTGCTATATCTTTTGGTTGACCAAATCTTTTTAACGGTATGCGATTTTGCATTGCTTCTGCAAATCCGTTTAGTTGCTCTTCCTCCATTCCTGTTTTACCATAAATTGGTGTTGAAACTGGACCTGGATTTACAGAATTGACACGAATTTTTCTAGGAGCTAATTCTGTTGCAGCAGCTCGAGTATAGGAATTCAAAGCCGCTTTAGATGCAGCATAAACTGCTGTATTTGGCATTCCTGTATAAGCATTTATAGACGATAAATTTATAATAGATGCACCATCATTTAATATTGGGAGAAACTTTTCAGTTGTGAAAAATGCACCCTTAAAATTAATTCCCATTTGATGGTCAAACATTTCTTCACTTATTTGTCCGATTGGAGCAGCCTGAAAAATTCCTGCATTTACGAATAATACATCCACTTTTCCAAAATCTGTTTTTACTTGTTCCACCAAATTCTCTATTGCTGAAATACTCTTTACATCTGCAACAATACCTTTAACTCCTAGTTCTTCTGAAGCAATTTTCACCTTTTCTTCAGAGCGACCTGTAATAATTACAGTTGCACCATTTTCTTTTAATTCTTTTGCTGAAGCATAACCAATACCACTATTACCTCCTGTAACAACAGCGACTTTCCCTTTTAATTCTCTCATTTTTATGTTTTTAATTAATTTATAAATATTAGAACGTTCGTTCCGAGTGCAAATGTATGTATATTAGAACGATCATTCCAAATAAAATTGAAAAAAACTTTTAAAAAATGTCAGCTGTTAACATTTTATAAAACAAAATCCTTAACTTTAATAAATATTATTAGATAAAGAGATGGATGTTAAAACCGGGATAATTTATTCTTCTGTAGATGGGCAAACTCTGAAAATTTGTAATAGGCTTAGAGATGAATTTTTACAGAACAATCAAAACGTAGAACTATTCTCCATTAATGATTTTAATGGAGATATAAGCAATTATGATAAGCTTATTATTGGTGCAAGTATTAGATACGGAGTTCATAATGAAGGAATAATTGACTTTGTAAAAACAAATAAAATACAATTAGATTCCATAAAAACAGCTTTCTTTTCTGTAAATCTGGTTGCAAGAAAACCTGAAAAAAGTACACCAAGCACAAATCCATATGTTATAAAGTTTTTTAAGACCATTGACTGGGCACCAACAGTTGTTGAAGTATTTGCAGGAAAACTAGACTATAAAAAATATCCTTTTTTTGACAGAATTATGATTCAATTTATTATGTGGATGACAAAGGGGCCAACCGATTCCAGTACAAAAATTGAATATACTAATTGGGATAAAGTAGCAGATTTTGGCAAGCAACTTACGAAATTATAAATAAACTATAAAGGAGGTTCTAAAGACAATAGTATTTAAATCATATGGGTTCTAATATTGCAAATCTTATTTTGAGATTTTTTCTGGAAATTATTGCTCTTATTACTTTGGGTGTTTGGGGTTTTAAACAAAGTGAAAGTTGGTTTAGGTTAGTATTAGCTATTGGAATACCTGTCGTTATAGCTGTTGTTTGGGGAACATTTGCAGTCCCTAATGACCCAAGCCGTTCTGGATCTGCTCCTGTTATAACGGCTGGTTTTATCCGATTGATAATCGAATTTGGAGTTTTTGGTTTTACAGTTTGGTCACTTTATGATATGGGATGGAACAAAATTAGCCTGATCTTTGGAATTGTAGTTTTGGCACATTACCTAGTTTCATATGATCGTGTTTTGTGGTTATTGACTAAATAATCTCTAAAGTATTGGAATTAAAAACTCCTAATATATATTAAATTCGCTATTAAGGGAAAGAAGCTCTGGTATTTAGCCACAACACAATCATTACCAAAACCATAAGTAGTACTTTTGGATACTATGCTTTGTTAATATAAATAAACGTAAACCATTATGAATTCAGTATTTATAAATAAACTCCGAATGATAGGTGAGTTTAGTTTAATTACTGCCTTTGCAGGCATTATTTACCAATTAGTAGATATTAAATATGTGGATCATATTGGTGTCATCATGGGCGCTTCTTTAGGCTTTGGTTTTGGAATAATCGAACTATTTATTTTATCTGGATTAAAAAAGAAATTTCTAAAATTTTCATTATTCCAATCCATTTTCATCAAAGCGATTATTTATTTGATAATCATATATTTTTTCTCAGGATTAATTGGTTTGCTCGTTGGACTTTCTCAAGGAAAAGAAATGGAAGAATTTTACGCCTCACTTTACGGGAGAGAACAATTCATCCTTATTATCTATACGCTCACGATTTATATACTGCTATCATTTTACATCCAGATAAATCTACTTTTAGGTAAAGGGGTTCTCTTAAAGTTTTTAATGGGAAAATATAGAAAGCCAACCAATGAACACAGGATTTTTATGTTTTTAGATTTAAAATCTTCAACTACACTAGCGGAAAGATTAGGGCTTGAGAACTATTATGCATTACTTAATGACTTCTTTCATGAAGTTTCTGAACCAGTAAGAACAACCAATGCAGAGATTTATCAGTATGTTGGAGACGAGGTTGTGTTCACATGGAAAACAGATGATGGATTAAGCAATGCTAATTGCCTTAAGATTTTCTACAAAATCCGTGAAAACGTTTATCAAAATAGAAAATATTATCGTGATAAATATGGAGAAATACCCGATTTTAAAGCTGGACTTCATTTTGGTGAAGTGATTAGTGCCCAAATAGGAGATATTAAAAGGGAAATTATTTATAATGGCGATGTTTTAAATACAAGTGCTAGAATACAGGAACAATGCAATGTTTTTAAGTGTGAACTACTTATTTCTGGGATCTTATTGAATAAATTAAATATAGAAAATGAGTACAATGCAGAAAAAATGGATACCATAAAATTGCGTGGAAAGGAAAACGAGATAGAATTGTACAGTCTTTCAGAATTCTGAATTAATTAGCTGCATAAAAAAAAATATTAAACATTTTGACCCATTCTTATTCTAAGCAACATAATTTAAAATTTTATATATTGCTTGGTATTATTTTTGGATAATAGATTTAAATGAAAAAGAATAAACAAAAAATAAAATTGGATTGGAAATCAAAATTCATGGATCTTCTAATTGTGATAATCGGTATAACGATTGCATTTAAATTAAATGCTTGGAATCAAACTATAGAAACCAAGAGTAAAGTTGATGATTATATTGAAAATTTTAATTCAGAGATCATTTCTAACAAGGAAAGCTTGGATATCGCAATAGCCTTTTCAGAAACAAATTATAAAAATATAGACAGCTTAAAAATCATTCTATTGACTAAAAATTATACCGATAGTAGAATTCTACTTCTTTCTTCTAGTATGATGGCTATGGCAAATTTTACTCCATCTATAACCACTATGGAAAATATTTTAGCTTCTGGTGATTTTGATTTGATAAAGGATATTGAACTAAGAAAGAGTATTATTAACACCTATAATAATTATCAAACCACAGCAAATCTTGAAAAATTATTAACAGATTATGTAAGCGAATATGTTAGTCCGTTTTTCTTTGAGAATATCCGTTTTAGTGACTTTAGTTCCATCCATCCTGATTATACAAAAGACCCAGTTTTTGAAAATATTGTATTTGGTTATGAGGTGCTATTAAATCAGTTAATTAATGGATATAAAGTAAATTCAGAAATTCAGAAAGATTTAAATGAAAAATTAAATAGCATAAAGGCAGACTAATAAATAAAACACAAGGTGAATTTAGAAACTCAATTAATCTTTTTTTTTAGTGCATTAGGTGCGTTTAACAGTACAATCTTAAGCATTTACTTTTTGTTTTTTGCGAAACCCAAACAGCTATCCAATTATTTTTTAGGAGGCTTATTAGTAGTTTTAAGTATTAGAATCTGGAAATCTATATTTTTTTATTTTAACCCAGATTTATCAAAAACATTTTTGCAGATTGGATTAACTGCATGTTTTTTTATTGGCCCATTTCTGTATCTCTACGTTAAGGCTAAATTAGATGATCCCAAACGAGTTTTAAATCAGTCTCTTTATTTATTAGTACCTTTTATCATATTAGTCCTTATTCTTGGTTGGATGTATCCTTATACACAATATGCAGAAATTTGGGGGTTGTATTTTTATAAAGTAATTAATTATCAATGGTTACTGTTCTTAATATTAACTGGAATAGTTTGTAGAGATCTATTTAAAAAATTAGTAAAAAAAGAAAAGCGCTTAAATTATCAGGAAATATGGATAGTTAGTGTGTTTAGTGGTGTATTCTTAATTTGGCTAGCCTATTTCACTTCCTCTTATACTTCCTATATTATTGGCGCTTTGTCCTTTTCATTTGTATTATATCTATCCATTTTATTGATTTTTTATAAAAAAAAGACCGACTATATAAGCACAGAAAAGAAAGAAAAATATGCTGATAAAAAAATTAATAATGAAGAAGCCCTGCATTTATTAAGTAAAATTGAAACTGTTTTAAAAGGAGAACAACTATACAAAGATCCTAATTTAACTTTAACACAACTGTCTAAACTAATACATGTAAGAGTCCATGTTTTATCTCAATTATTAAATGATAACCTAGATAAAAACTTCCCTAATTTTATAAATGAATATAGAATTGATGCGGCAAAAAAAATGCTAATAACAGACAATCACTTAAAAATGGAAGTTATTGCTGAAAACTGTGGTTTTAATTCTACCAGTACATTTTACACTGCCTTTAAAAGCATAACTAATACTACTCCAGGCAAATACGCTAAAAACGAATTAAAATAATAAACTCCGGATTTATACATTAGGAATTTTAGATTATACATTCCTACTAAAAGAAGGTGTTTCTGATTGTACTCTTGTTGAATATTAATTTCAAAAGACAAATCATGAAACGTTATTTTATTCTATTAGTAGTATTAAGCTTAAATCAAATATCATTTTCTCAATCCGAAATAAAATCTATAGAAAACACTTTATTAGATTATATAGAAGGGACTTCTTATAATCATCCAGATCAAATTCAGAAAGCATTTTACACTGATGCAAATTTATATCTCGATAGTAAAGACAATGGTATGCGTGTTGTACCCATATCACAATATATAAGCTGGTTTAAAAAAGGAGAGCAAGGAGAGTTTACTGGAAGGGTTGGAAATATTTTATCTATTGATTATTTTGGAAACGTTGCCTATGCAAAGGCAGAGGTTCTAATTCCAGAAAGTAGCCTAAGGTATGTAGACTTATTTATTTTGAAAAAAGTTAATAATCAATGGAAAATCATTAGTAAAACCGCCAATAGTGAAACAAGCAATTTAAAAGGAGATCGTATTTTATTTATTGTTTCCAATGCTCATTTCTATGGAGATTCCAATTTAGCAACAGGAAACAGTTATTCAGAAATTATAAACGCTTACGACACCTTTGTCAAAGCTGGATATACAGTAGACTTTGTAAGCCCTGAAGGCGGAAGTATTCCATTAGCCTATATCAATACTTCAGATGAACTTAGTAAATCTTATTTATACAATCCAGACTTTATGTATGCTTTAAAACATACCAAAAAGCCAGCTGAGATTAATCCAAAAAACTACAAAGCAGTTCATTATATTGGTGGAGGAAGCGCAATGTTTGGAGTACCAGAAAACACAGCAATTCAAAACATAGTAATGACTATTTATGAAGATCATAGAGGTATAATATCTTCGGTATGTCATGGCACTGCAGGGATTGTGCATTTAAAAACTAAATCTGGCAAGTATTTAGTGGAAGGTAAAAGAGTGAATGGTTATCCGGATGCTTATGAAAGGAAAGATGCGGAGCATTTTAAACAATTTCCTTTTTTAATTACCCAAACAATTGAAGAAAGAGGAGGGGATTTTAATTACTCTCCAAGAAATACAGTTCATGTGGAAGTGGATGGAAATTTAGTTACAGGGCAAAACTATTTATCGTCCAAGCCTGTTGCATTAAAGATAATTGAAATGCTAAAAAAATAATGTCTTGTCTTATTGTCATATATTATCTTTTGGCTCAATAATGGTTATAGTTTTAGAATGAGTAAAACAAAAGTATCCTATAAATGGGCGTTTCAAGAATATATCTGGCCCCGTAAAAAAATCGTTTCCATTGGCTTATTCCTTATCATTATAAGAAGTTTAGCTGGAATGGTATTACCTTTCGCAAGTAAAACATTGATTGACGATATCGTACCTTCTAAAGATGTTTCTACACTTTGGGTACTGATATTAATTGTCTGTTCTGCCATTTTAGTACAAGCGATAACTTCTTTTTCTCTAACAAGATTATTAAGCGTAGAAGCGCAGCATTTAATTTATTTATTGCGTTCTCAAGTTCAACGTAAGCTACTATCACTTCCTATTAATTTTTTCGACAATAATAAAACTGGAGCTTTGGTTTCTAGAGTTATGACAGATGTAGAAGGGGTTCGTAATTTAGTTGGTACTGGATTGGTTCAGTTAATAGGAGGGACGATTACTGCGATTATTTCCTTAGTGATTTTAATAAAAATAAATGCTTTAATGACTGTTTTTGTATTAGTTCCTGTTGGGATATTTGCAATTATTGCTATGAAAGCATTCGGATATATACGTCCAATATTTAAAAAAAGAGGGGTAATTAATGCTGAAGTTACAGGACGTTTAACCGAAACATTAGGAGGAGTTAGAGTTATAAAAGGTTTTAATGCTGAAGAGCAAGAAAACAAATCTTTCCAAGAGGGAGCTGAAAAATTATACCTCAATGTAAAACAAAGTTTAACTGCTACTGCTTTAATAACGAGTTCATCCACATTTTTATTAGGATTGGCCTCTGCTGGGATTATGGGAATTGGCGGTTATTTTATGATGGAAAACACCATGACCTTTGGGGAGTTTATTTCTTTTACTCTATTCTTAGGTTTTATGATTGCTCCAATAGTTCAGATGAGTAATATTGGTAGTCAGTTAACGGAAGCGATGGCAGGATTAGATAGAACCCAAGAGTTGATGGAAATGACTGTTGAAGATGATCCAGAGGTTAGAACGAACTATTTAAAAGACATCAAAGGTGATATAGTTTTTAAGGATGTATCTTTTAGTTATGTGGAAAGCAAAGAAGTATTACATAATATTTCATTTGAGGCATCTTCAGGGAGTGTAACGGCATTGGTTGGTTCCTCCGGTTCTGGAAAATCTACCATTGCAAGTTTGGCAGCAACGTTTTTGAAGCCTACAAATGGTGTTGTAACATTAGATGGAAAAGACTTATCAAAAGTTAATTTGAGTAGTTTCCGATTGAATTTAGGAGTGGTATTGCAAGACGATTTCTTATATGCTGGAACCATTCGTGAGAATGTTCTTTTTCCTCGTCCTAATGCTACAGAAGAAGAATTGCAAAGTGCTATTAAAAGTGCTTATGTAAATGAATTTACCGATAAATTCGAAGAAGGATTAGATACGATAATTGGTGAAAGAGGAGTAAAATTATCTGGTGGCCAAAAACAACGTATCTCCATTGCTCGAGCTTTATTAGCAAATCCGAAAATCATCATATTAGATGAGGCAACTTCAAATCTAGATACAGAAAGTGAATCTTTTATTCAGAAAAGTTTACATACTTTAATGAAAGATAGAACCACTCTTGTTATTGCGCATAGACTGAGTACGATTCAACAAGCTGACCAGATTCTGGTAATTGAAGAAGGTAAGATTGCCGAGCAAGGAAAACACGATGAGTTGATAGCTAAAAAAGGAAGGTACTTTGATTTATATACCTACCAAAGTAGGATCTAAAATGACCTTTTTTATTCTCAAATTAAATTAATCCGCTAATAAGAATAATTATTTACTTCTTTTTATAGCGGATTTTTCCTAATTCTATAGCAATTGCTGTTCTTGCCAACATCGTAAAGATTAATGCTCCCATAGCCCAAATTCCTAGGGTTACCCCAATTTCAATCCAAGTAGGGGAGTACTCTGCAATTTTCCCCCATGGTCCAGGAATAAATCCAGGTATAATTAATCCAAATCCCTTTTCAATCCAAATTGCTATGAACAACATGAAACAAGAAATGTATAATACTTTAAAATTATTTCGGAGCTTATGAAAAGTTAGCATAATGGTTGCAGTTACGTTTAGTGTTATGGCTGTCCATATCCAAGGCATTAAAGCATTTTTGCCATGTAATCCAAAGAATAAATAATAGGCGCTTTCACTGTGATGTGTAGGGGCATAAAATTCTTTAAATAGCTCAGAAACCAACATAATTAAATTAATTTGTGCAGCTATTGTTACTACCAATGCAATTTTCTTTATTGTTTTATCTGGTATTACAAATAGAGTGTGAGATCTTATAAAAGCTAAAACCAATATAATTAAAGCTGGTCCTGCTGCAAAAGCTGAAGCTAAAAAACGAGGTCCTAATAAAGCGTTATTCCAAAATGGTTTGGCTTGTAATCCTTGGTATAAAAATGCAGTAACTAAATGGATACTAACTGCCCATAAAACAGAGATAATCGCTCCTGGCAAGTACACATTCTTTTTAGCTTCTTTTCCTTGATAATGTCTAAAAAGAATATAAAAAGGAATTGAGATATTAATAAATAAATATCCATTTAATGCCAATACATCCCAGGTAAGCATGGAATTAGGGAAATTAAAGACTCCAATTACTGGAATCATATGCCATAAAACAGCTGGTCCTCCCATATCTGCAACAACAAAAGCCAAACACATACATAGAGCAGCTACTGCAATACCTTCACCAATAAGAACGGCTTGTTTAAAATCGATATCCTTTAATACATAAGTTGGCATTACCAACATCACTGCAGCAGCAGCAATACCTACCAAAAATGTAAAATTAGAAATATACAAACCCCAACTCACTCTATCTGTCATTCCAGTAACGCTTAATCCTTCCCGAATCTGAATGGAATAACAATACATTCCAAACAACATTATAAATGTGAGTAAAGCCATCCATAAATGGTATTTTTTGGAACCGTGGGTAATTCTGTCCAAACTGTCTTTAACTAAACTTATAAATACCTTAATCATTTTTTTTGAATAAAATTAATTCCTGTTGTTAATCCATAAAATACCAGAACTTAGGTTCTGTACCTAAGTCTTCTTTAAGTCTAAATACTTTTTTATTTTCTAGAACCCATCGTATGGTGCTTTTAGGATCTAATAGGTTTCCGAAAATTCTTGCTCCAGTTGGGCAAGCTTCTACACAGGCAGGGTTTTCACCTGCCCTAGAACGTTGCACACAAAAAGTACATTTTTCCATTACCCCTTTTTTACGCATTCTATTTCCTAAATAGTGTTGGTCTTTGTTTACTTCTTCTTCAGGAACTTCAGGAGTACTCCAGTTAAATCTTCTTCCATCATAGGGACAAGCTGCCATACAATATCTACAACCTATACACCAATCGTAATCTATAACTACCAATCCATCATCTTCACGCCAAGTAGCTTGAACCGGGCAAACTTCTACACAAGGAGGATTGTCACAATGATAGCATTGAGTCCCCATATAAAAGTGTCCCTCTGCAGGAACCTCGTGGTAATAATTATCATCTGCCTCATTAAAATTAAGCCCTTCACCGTCTTTCATTTCATGAATACGGATGTATTGCATTTGCGAATCTCTATCCTGGTTGTTTTCTTCTACACAGGCAGATACACAGTCCATATACCCTTGGCATTTCGAGATATTAAAAGCATAACCAAACAGTACATCATCTTTGGCGTTTTGGGAAGACATATTAATGTTTTTCCCTGTACGTAGTTGATAAGAACGAACCAATCTATCTACTGTAGCAGATTTTTCTTTATTGGACATCAATTTGTAATTCCCTTTAAACTGTTCTTCCCATTCAATCTGTGCTTTTTCTTTAGATTCATCCCCAGCAACAACACTACAAGAAGTACTAACAGCCCCAGCACCAATTAATAAACTAGCAGTTAGTTTCTTAAAAGCAGTACGCCGATCCATTTTTACATCAAAAACTTGCTCAAAACCATCTTTAACTCTTTCCTCGCCAATGGATGCATTTATTGCAGCTTCTGCAAAGGCTTCATCGGTCATGTCTTGTGGCTCTGGTGTATGTGATCCACATCCCCCCGAAGTCTTTCCACATCCACAAGAACTTTTTTGTTGAACTGTATCTGAATTTAAATTTAAAGAAAACCATTTATTTTTATTCTTACTCATATTGCTTAGGGTTTATATACCAAAAATGGCGTTCTATTTTCTTTCGTTTTCATATTCTGTATTAAATCTATCTGGATACCTCGTCTCAAAATGAGGGTCGTGAGGATTATGACAGTTTACACAAGTATTAGATAGTCTTGGTGGAGCCCAACTGGCTATACGTTTGCCATGTGCGCCTCCCTTCCAATCATTAAATTGTTTGCTGTGACATTGACTACAAGCCTGATAACTGTAGTTAAAATCAATCGGTGTATCGGTTAATGATTTTAAATTATCCATATCATTGCCATTATGACAAGTAGCACAATTCATCGTGATTTCATTGGCATGATTTAGATTAATATCCCAATGTGCTTTTTTACCACTGCGGCCATCTTCCAATTCTTTTAAAGATGCAGTATGACATTCGGAACAACTATAAGACTTTATCTGACTTTTACGTTCCGGAATTAAAAAAGTATGCTCTCCTTCAGTAATCTCAATACTTTTAATTTCACTGATATAAGGTTCTGAAGAAATTGAATCTCCATGGTAATCTTTACTTTCTGCTTCAATTCTTTCTAAGACACTATGATATTTATCCTTATCACCTTTACAGGAAAACAATAGCAATGCTATGAAAAATGTATGAAGTATTATTTTAATAGTATTTCGCATATTAATTTTCTCTTATAAATAATCCATTAGTATTTGCATCTACACTTGTAGGAACATGGCATTGTCTACAATTTACACGTTCTGGATGAGACACCAGTATCTCTTTTGGTGCACTAGATCCTGCATGGCAAGACAAGCAATTTTCTCGCATCTGAATTTGATGGGGAATCATTGGAGGGCTGCCTAATAATGCATTGTTATCTCCAACTTTTGGTGGACTTTTCTTAACAAAGTAATTCTCTTTAAAATCTCCTTTACTTAGCTGTGCTACATGACATTGTCTGCAATTCACCATTTCTGGATGTGGACTAACTGGTGCATAAGCGTCATACTTTTGCACAAAACCACCATTGTCATGGCATTTTAAACAGGTGTTTTCTCCAATTAAACCATCTTTTTCAATTGGATGGGGAACAGAAGGAGGAGCACCTGGAAAGGCTCTATTATTATAATAGTCGGATAAACTTCTTTGATGTTCTTCATCAATTGGCATTTTAGCATAATCTAAAGCATATTTTGATCTCTTAAAAACCCCTTCTTCCGAAGGAATAATTAAATTAGAACTATCATGAGTAGTTGGGATATATGCTTCTTCCAAACCTTGATAATAACTATAATTCCAAATGGCGATAAAAGCGACAAAAAGAAGTACAAATAATGATATGATTCCTAATCTTTTCATAATTATACCTTTTCTATGTTAACGGCACATTTCTTATAATCAGGTTCCTTAGATATTGGACAAAAAGCATCTAAAGTTACATCGTTAATCATCATGTTCTCATCGAAAAACGGAACGAAAACTTGCCCAATAGTAGGCAATCCTCTCTCGTTTATAGAAGCAGGTAAAGTACAAGAACCTCTACGAGAAGTTACTTTAACTTGATCTCCATTACTTAATCCATATTTTTCCGCATCTTCTGGGTGAAGTTCGACATAAGCATGAGGCATTGCTTTATGTAATACGGGTATTCTACGGGTCATAGAGCCTGTATGCCAATGTTCTATAACTCGTCCGGTATTTAACCAAAATGGATATTCTGAATCTGGAACCTCTGGAGCTGGTTCATAAGGACGCTGCCAAATAACAGCTTTCCCATCAGGCTTTCCATAGAAATGAAAATCTTCACCATTGCTACAAGCAGGATCATACTCTGCATTGAAACGCCATTGAGTAGATTTTCCATCTACATAAGGCCAAATTGCTCCCGATTCTTCTTTTAAAACTTCTAATGGAGCCATGCCATGTTTGGCACCTTCATGAAATTGACGATATTCATTATAAATTTCTTCTACGTGTCCTTCTTTAGAATATGGGAATAAATCACCATAACCCATTCGTTTAGCTACCTCAATGGTCATCCATGCATCATCAGTAGTTTCACCAGGACCTTCCACCATTTTTTCCCAATACTGAGTTCTTCTTTCTGAATTACCATACAATCCACCCTTTTCAATATGCCAAGATGCTGGTAATATAACATCTGCAACATCTGAAGTAGGGGTAGGAAATACATCTGAAACAACAACAAAACAAGAGTCCTTTTCCATCGCTGGTCTATATCTACCTGTTTTAGGTAAAGAAACTAAAGGGTTGGTTACTTGTGTCCATATAAATTTAATTTCCCCTCTATCAACTGCTCTAAACATTTCGGTAGCATGATAAGTGGGTTTAGAAGGAATACGTTCGTAAGGCACTTTCCAAATTTTGGCTGCTAGTTGTCTATTTTTTTCATTGGTAACAACTCCTTTTGGTAATTTATGAGTAAAAGTTCCTACTTCACGAGCTGTACCACAGGCAGAAGGTTGCCCAGTTAAAGAAAAGGGGCCGTTACCTGGTTGTGATATTTTTCCAGTAAGTAAATGAATATTATAAACCAAGTTATTCATCCATGTTCCTCTGGTATGTTGGTTCATTCCCATACACCAATAAGAAACAACTTTTTTATTTGGATCACCATATATGGAGGCTAGATATTTAATATCTAATACAGACACCCTAGAGTATTCAGCAACTTTTTCGGGAGTATAATCTTCTAAAAATGTTTTATATTCTTCAAAAGAAATACTCGTAGCCTCGTCTTTAAAATTAAATTTATCTTCTAGGCCATATCCTATATTGGTAAGTCCTTTATTGAAGTTACAGTGTTTTTCAACAAATGATTTGTTCACCCAACCATTATTAACAATCTCGTAACATATTGCATTTGCAACTGCAAGATCCGTTTGTGGTTCAAACAATATAGATTTATTAGATGCCATACTAGAACGAGATGTTCTGGTTGCAAAATCTATAATCTTAGCACCTCTTCTGTTTTTTTGTTCTAGCATTCTTGAAAATAAAACAGGATGCATTTCAGCCATATTATTTCCCCATGTGATAAAATAATCTGCCTGATCTATATCTTCATAACAGCCCATAGGTTCGTCAGCTCCAAAGGAGGTTAAAAATCCAGTTACAGCACTTGCCATACAAAGACGGGCATTACAATCTAAATTATTAGTACCTATTGCTCCTTTCATAAATTTTGAAGCTACATAACCTTCAGGTATGGTAGATTGTCCAGAAGTATACATTGCTACTGAATCTTTACCGTGTTGCTCAATGGTTTGTTTCATTTTGCTGGCAACTAAATCCAATGCTTCCTCGATAGGAGTCTCTACGTATGCACCATTCTTTTTTACCAAAGCATGGGTTAGCCTATCCTTAGATTCAATACACATAATTTGATGGTATCCTTTTACACAAAGAAGCCCTTTGTTTACACTAGAATTTGGATCTCCTTTAACGGCAACTGCTTTGCCGTCTTCGACACCTACTAATATTCCACAGCCAACACCACAAAAACGGCAAGGACCTTTTTTCCAATCTAAATTTGCTCCGTTTGGAATGTTTGCTTCTTGTTCACTTGCAAAAATAATTCCGGGAAACATGGTTGCGGCAGCTGTCATTGCCGCAGCTGCAGCCATTTTTTTAATAAAACTTCGTCTACTTGAAAGAACGCTGTTGGATAGAGTGCTTTGCATATTAATTGGTTTTTGGTGTATTAAATCCAGATACTAAAGAAATCATTTTCAGACTGTCTAAAGAATCTATGGTGTCTTTTAAACTTTTATCTTCTTCTATGGTAAGGGTATCGGTTAGGACAACTAGTAGCTCTTCATTTTCAGAAGGGATTACTTCACAATTGTCTAAAGCATTTAATGCCAGTATAAGTGCATTTTTTTTGCCATCGATAGGGTATGCTAAATAGCTTTTTATGGGCATTGTTTTTTTTATGTAACAAATGTTACATAAAAGTAAGAAAAGAAATATGATTAATGTTAGATTTTGAAAAAAACCTTAATTCATATCCAATCTAAAGAAAAGAAAAAATATATTTAATGTAACTGAAAATGATGCTGTTATAAGATCATAGTAGGATTATAGTTATGAAAATAAACCAAATTAAAAATTATGCTCATAAATCTTATTGTAAAGCGCGATGTATTTTTGCTTAATTACTTTACGTTTTAATTTCATAGTAGGGGTTAAGTGACCAGATTCTATACTCCAAATATCTGGTGTTAACTCAAATCGTTTTATTTTCTCCCACTTTCCAAATTTCTCATTCTGAAGGTCTATTTCTTCTTGAACTCTTTGGATGAGTCTTTCGTTTTTAATGATTTCAGATAAATCTTCACCTAATTGAAGATCTTTCCGTTTTGCCCATTCTTTTACAAAATCAATATTGAGTTGCACTAATGCTGCTGGCATTTTTTCACCATCACCAACCACCATGATTTGTTCTATAAAAAAGGATTCTTTCATAGCGTTTTCTAAAATCTGTGGTGCAACATATTTTCCACCACTAGTTTTAAACATTTCTTTTTTCCTATCTGTGATTTTCAGGAAGCCTTCATCATCTACTTCACCTATGTCACCAGTATGGAAATATCCATCTTTAAGGACTTCGTTGGTCAGTTTTGGTTCTTTAAAATAACCCATCATCACCTGAGGCCCTTTTATTAATATTTCACCATCCTCAGCAATTTTTATTTCGGTATTTTTTAGGGCTTTACCAACGGTTCCAATTCTAAAATGAAAATCACGCATATCGTTTACACTTACTACAGGAGAGGTTTCGGTTAAACCATAGCCTTCCATTACTGGCAAGCCTGCGGCATTAAATACCCTTGCTAAACGAGGTTGTAAAGCAGCACTCCCAGAAGCTATTGCTTTAAGTTCTCCACCCAAGGCTTCTTTCCATTTGCTAAATATAAGTTTACGTGCAATTTTTAGCTGGAATTCATACCACCAACCATTCTGTCCATAAGGCTCGTATTTTAAGCCCAAGTCAACCGCCCAGAAAAACAGTCCTTTTTTAATTCCAGTTAAATCGGCTCCTTTTGCATAAATTTTATCATATACTTTTTCTAATAATCTTGGCACAGCCGACATTACATGAGGGTGCACTTCTTTTAAATTATCACTTATGGTTTCCAAAGATTCTGCAAAATGAATACTTGCACCACAATATTGATACATATATAATAGCATCCTTTCATATATATGACATACAGGTAGAAAGCTTAAGGATTTAGATTTCCCTAACTCCATAGGTAATCGATAGGTACTACTTATGGCATTACTTACAATGTTTTTATGCGAAAGCATTACTCCTTTTGGTCTTCCAGTAGTTCCTGAAGTATAAATAATAGTAGCTAAATCTAATTCGTTAACATCACTTTTTCTTTTTTCTACTTCATCTTGATTGCTATCGTCTTCTCCTAATTTTAAAACTTCTGACCAGTGATCACTACCTTCCATTTCATCAAAACTAAAGACTCCTTTTAGAGTAGGAACCTGATCTTTAATTTTGTTTATTTTCTCTAATACAAATTCACACGAAACAAAGCAATATACACTTTCACTATGATTTAGGATGTACATATAATCCTCTTCAGAAATAGTAGGATAAATTGGTACATCTTGCGCTCCAGTTTGTAAAATACCAATATCACATATATTCCATTCGGTTCGGTTGGTAAGTGAAATGATAGCAACTTTATCATTGGGTTGCACACCTAACCTAATTAAACCTCTACTTATGGCATTTGCTTTATCTATATATTCTTGAGTAGACGTAGCTATCCATTCGCCATTGTATTTGGATACTAATGATTTTTCAAGATTGTAATTTTCTAATTGGTAATAAGGAAAATCGAAAAGGAGTTTTACATCGGTCATTTAACTGCAATTTTGTCTATTGTGCAAAATAGGAAAATAATTCAGTATTCTGAAATAAAAAAGGAGCAACTATTAGTTGCCCCTTTAAATTATTTTTATTTAAAATTTAAAACCTTATTCTTTTATAATTTTAAAGGTTTTTGTATAGTTTTCTGAAGTAAAATTCATTAAATAAATCCCTTTAGAAAAGGAACTATAATCTATAGATTGTGACCCAGAATAATTGGAAAGGGAGCTAATTAGCTGCCCTTGAATATTATAAATACTCACCGAATAATTAGTAACCGCAGTAGTGATATTTAATAAACTATTTACAGGATTTGGATATACTATAAATTGAATTTCTTCAACATTAGAAGTACTTAATATTTCTTCGTCAACAATGGATACTGTTAGATCATCGAAATAAAACCCATCCTGAGTTCCAAAATCATTTGAAGCAAATTGGAAACGTATTAAAATAGATTCTCCTAAATAATCATTTAAATTGATTTCTTCAAAAACCCAACTGGTATTAGTTCCATGATAAAGAGGTTCGCCTTCGGGTTGAAATCCTAAATCACTTCCAGGCTGTGTATATTTACCACATTGAGGTATCCAAGTAATACCGTTATCTGTGGACACTAAAAATTGTGTATAATCCCAATTAATATGAATAGACCATTTAGCATAAAATGTAACATCTGCATAAATTGCAGTACTTAGGTCTAATTCTTCACTAAGTGTAATCGTTTTATTTTCATTATTTTCATAATTACCATCTGGAGATTCAGTTATAGAACTTGATGGTGATACAAACGTTGCAGTAGTAATATCCCATCCATTATTCTCATAATTTTCAGTCACACTGTTTCCAGAATCTTCAAAAATAGTTTGATGCGCACCAAACTTTTTATGAACAGGAATTGCATATTCAAAACTTCCATTATTGATAATCAATTCATATAAAATATCATCTCCAGGCATGGTACCTGAATTTACAATATATTGAAAAGATAAATCTACTTCCTCTAAAGTTTCTAAATCATTTAGTAGTATAGGATCTCCTGTAAAGGTAATGTTAGAAGAAATAGGACTGAAACTTATTGTCAAATTATCATTAGTTGATAGACCCAAATATTTGATTGAAAAATCGTAATTAATAGCGGATTGTTGTCCAATAAATTCAGGACTTAAATCATTAAAATTCACACTATTGTTAGTCATTTTTGCCGAAGTGATATTAAGATACATCATATCTTTACAAGTGGGAATAATTTGACTTGTTTGTAACCAAAATGAAGAACCAATTTCAGGAATAAAAGCAATTATCTTATCGTGCGTTCCCACTGTTCCATACATAAAATCATCACTTGTTCCTGCTGCAGGGTATAATGCTGCGGCTAATTGATTGGTATAGTTGTTTTGGGAAACAAGTTCTTCTGAGATATTTAGATATAAATCATGATCTGCCGTTGGCATATTTTCTGTATATCCATAAGGGAATAATAATAAATTTCCAGAGGAATGATTATTAAAAGCCATTACAAAATTATGTTGTTCACAAAACCATTTTATGGCTTGATTTTCAACCTCTGAAAATGGAGCATCCCCATGATAAATATTACTATCTGGATCTGATGAGGTTCCTTCTCCTCCCCATATTCCATCATTAGGGTCACCATTTATATAATAATCGTAATTACGATTGTTATCTACTCCATGTCCGTTCTTTCTGTTTTTTCTCCAAAACCCTCCACCATTAGGGTCCGTTTTTTCATTATATAAATATCCATCAGGATTTACTACTGGAACAAAATATAGTTCAGTATTATCTACGATACTTCTAATTTCGTTATCCGTTTCATAATTCTCTAATAAATACCACATATAGAAAATTAATTGAGAAAGCGATGTAGGTTCCCGAGCATGATGAATGGCAGTATATAATATTTGCGCTTCCCCTTCAGAGGAATCATCAGGGTTATCACTAATCTTTACCCATTTAATTCCGTTGCCTCCAATTGGTGGAGTAGTAGAATTGTCTGGTTCTCCTTCGGTTAAAAAAGTGCTTATGTTTTCTTTTGAAGTAATCAAGTTTGGATATAAAGCTTTCATTTCATCCAATTCATTCAACATTTCTTGGTAGGTTAAGTACCCACCCATAGAACCTAATTCAAAATTATCAGGGGTTACATAACCGACAGAATTATTACAAATTAAGTTTTCTTGTGAAGCTCTGCTGTTTCTGTTTTGTTCTAGAAAATATTCCTTTGAGTCTTCTATTAATATTTCAACCGCAAAACCTGCGTTTTTAACTTTTTCAATTTCTGAAATAGAGAAGTCAGAAATTAAGTATTGACCTTTTTTATGAATTCCATGATCCACAGGAATGCCTAGGGCATCAAGTTTAGATAAATCTTCTGAACTGTTTAAATTTATTTTAGCTCTTTGGTGTTTTTCCTGTACAATTTGAGAGAATCCAATAAAGGTACTTAGCAATAGTAAAAATGCTATTTTTTTCATAGTAAAATTTTTATTTAAAAGTACAAAAAAAAGGAGCAACATAATTGTTTCTCCTTTTCTTTCTAATTCGGTGAACAGTTATTTTAGTTCTTTACAATTTTAAAAGTTTTAGTAAAGTTTTCTGAAGTAAACTTCATTAAATAAACTCCTTTAGAAAATAGACTATAATCTATAGTTTGTGAACCAGAATAGGTAGAAGGTGTACTTATTAATTGCCCTTGAATATTATAGATACTCACCTTATAATTACTTACAGGAGTGGTTATGTATAATAAGTTACTTACAGGGTTTGGATACACACTAAATTGAGATGCTAAAACATCTGAGGTACTTAAATTCCCGTCATCAAGTACATTAACAGTTAGGTCATCAAAATAAAACCCATCACTTCTTACTTCTCCATCCGATTGAAATTGAAAGCGTAGAGTTATTTGTTCGCCTAAATAATCGCTTAAATCTATTTGTTCTAATACCCAATCATTTTGTGTGCCATCGTATAAAGGTTCACCAGTTGGTTGACCTCCATTACTACTTCCTTCATTGGTAAAAAGACCACATTGAGGAATCCAAGAATTACCATCGTCTGTAGAAACTTCTAATTGAACATAATCCCAATTATTTTCTATATCCCATTTTGCATAAAAGGTAACATTAGCGCCAATTATATTTGTTAAATTGATATCATTTAATAGAGTAATGGTTTTGTTTTCATTGTTTTGATAGTTTCCGCTTGGAGATTCTGTTATAGAACTTGATGGAGAGACATAAGTTGCATTGGTGATATCCCATCCATTATTATCAAAATTATCGGTTGCACTATCTCCTTCATCTTCGAAAATTGGAACTAGATTTCCAAATACTTTATTTAGAAGCGTTACATTATCATAACTTCCGTTGTTTACAATGATTTCAAAAACAATTGGATCTCCAGCTTCAGTACCATTCGCTAAGGTATATTGTATAGTACCGTTGCTTTCTTCTAAAATATCCAAATCTGAAAAAATAATTGGATCTCCAACTGCGGTGATATTAGCAGAAATAGGATTTATACTAACTGTAAAATTACCTGTTCCTGAAACTCCTAAGCGTTTTAAATCGAAAGTATTATCTACAATAACATCATCTCCAGTAAATAGGGGAGAAGTGTCTTTTAATGAAGCATAATTATTCACCATTTTCGCAGAAGTAATATTTAAGTACATCATGCTTTTTGCAATTCCTTCTATCTGATTTGAAGGAGGCCAAAAAGAGGGGCCAATTTCAGGGGTCATCGCATAAATCTTATCATGAGTACCAACTGTTCCATACATAAAGTCATCGCTATCTCCTGCTGCTGGGTATAACCCTGAAGATAGAATATTATTGAATCCATTTTGGGATACTAATTCTTCAGATATCCCTTCAAAAAGATTGTTTTCAGGGGTTGGAGCATTATCGGTATAACCATAAGGATATAATAGTAAATTACCATAAGAGTGATTATTAAATGCCATTATAAAGTCATGCTGCTCACAAAACCATTTTATTGCTTGATTCTCAACTTCAGAAAAGGGTGCGGTACCATGATAGGTGTCATCGTTTGGATTGTTGGAAGCTCCTTCCCCTCCCCAAATTCCATTATTAGGATCACCATTAATATAATAATCATAATTACGGTTATTATCTACACCATTTCCATTCTTTCTGTTTTTCCTCCAAAATCCACCACCATTAGGATCTGTTTTCTCATTATATAAATAACCATCAGGATTGATAACCGGCACAAAAAATAACTCCGTATTATCTACTATGCTTTTTATTTCGTTATCCGTTTCATAATTTTCTAGCAAATACCACATATAAAAAATTAGTTGTGATAAAGAGTTTGGCTCTCTAGCATGATGAATCGCAGTGTATAAAATTTGTGGTTCTCCTTCAGAAGTATTATCAGGGTTATCGCTAATCTTCACCCATTTAATTCCGTTACTACCAATAGATGGCGAAGTAGAATTGTCTGGTTGCCCTTCAGTTAAAAAGTTGCTGATATTAGATTTTGTTGTAATTAAATTAGGGTACAAAGCTTTCATTTGGTCCAATTCATCCAACATTTCTTGATAGGTAAAATAGCCACCCATTGAACCTAATCCAAAATTATCTGGAGTTTGATAATCTATAGTATTTCCTCCATTACAACTTAGGTTTCTTTCTGGAGCCTTGTTAAAACTATTTTGTTGAAGAAAATATTCCTTTGAATCTTCAATTAAAATATCAACAATATAACCTGCATCTTTAGCTTTCTTTATTTCTGAAAGCGAGAAATCTGAAATTATAAAATGCCCTTGTTTATGAATCCCATGTTCTACAGGAATTCCTAAAGCACCTAGTTTTGTTAAATCACTTGAGTTTTGATAATTAATTTTTGCACGCTGGTGTTTCTCTTGTTGGTTTTGAGTATAACCAATCTGAAACACAATTAATAATGCGAGGAGGATAATTTTTTTCATAGAAATAATAAGGGTTGTTTAGGTATAAAACAGTTATAAGTTGTAACACCCTACTTAAAATATGAAGTATATTTAAGCTAAAATATTAGTTGTTATTAATCCATTTTCGAGCATTTTCAAAAGCCTCTAACCAAGGAGATACTTCATCGACTCTATGGTCTGTATAATTAGCCCAATTCCATTGAAAAGTAGAGCGTTCTATATGTGGCATCATCACTAAATGTCGTCCTGTTTTATCACAAAGCATTGCAGTGTTATAATCTGATCCATTAGGATTTGAAGGATAAGAATCATATCCATATTTTGCTACAATATTATATTTGTCCTCTGTTAGGGGTAGATTAAATTTACCTTCTCCATGAGAGATCCAAACCCCTAAAGTACTTCCCTCTAAACTTGAAAGCATCACGGAGTTATTCTCTTGAATTTTCACTGAAGTAAATGCACTTTCATGTTTGCCAGAATCGTTATAGGTTAATTTACCATGAGTTTCATGTTCTGGATTGATGAGTTCTAATTCCATCCAAAGTTGGCAACCATTACAAATTCCAACAGACAATGTATCTTCTCTTTTAAAGAAGTTATTTAAGGCAGTATTGGCTTTTTCATTATATAAAAAAGCACCTGCCCATCCCTTTGCAGAACCTAAAACATCTGAATTACTAAAACCACCAACGGCTCCTATAAATTGAATATCTTCCAATGTTTCTCTACCCGATATTAAATCGGTCATATGAACATCTTTTACATCAAAGCCTGCCAAGTACATAGCGTTAGCCATTTCTCTTTCACTATTACTGCCTTTTTCTCTTAATATCGCCGCTTTTGGTCTTGGTCGACTAGCATCAATTTGAGGAAGTTTTCCTGTAAATTGACTAGGGAATGTAAACTGTAAAGCTTGATTTTTATAGTTGTTAAATCTATCTTCAGCTAAATTACTTGAAGTTTGTTTTTGGTCTAATAAATATGAAGTATGGTACCAAGTATCTCTTAATTGGGTAACTGATAATGCAAATGTTTCCGATTGATTTGTAATGTTTAATACCTCATTATCGGTAACCTTTCCAATTTTGTGAAAGTTAATATTAGCTTCCGTTAATGTTTCTTCTATCGAATCATCCATAGCTTGAATAACAATTCCAGAATTTTCTGCAAATAATAATTTAATAGAATCTTGTTCCGCTAAACTACTAAGATCTAAATCTGCTCCAAGCTTGTTGTCTGCAAAACACATTTCTAATAAAGTAGTTATTAATCCACCAGAAGCAACATCGTGACCAGCACTAATTTTATTTTCTTTAATTAATTCCTGAAGAGTATTAAAAACAGATTTTACATAACTAGCGTCTAATACATTTGGGGCTTCGTTTCCAATTTTGGTAAGAATTTGAGCAAATGAACTACCTCCTAATTTATAATCATCTTGAGAAACATTAATATAATAAATGCTTCCTCCATTCTTCTTAAAAACGGGTTCCACAATTTTGGTAATGTCATTACAATTTCCAACTGCTGAAATAATTACTGTTCCTGGAGAGATTACTTCCTCATTAGGATATTTTTGCTTCATAGATAAAGAATCTTTCCCTGTAGGAACGTTGATTCCCAAATCTATCGCAAACTCTGAAATAGCTTGAACCGCTTCATATAAACGTGCATCTTCTCCTTCGTTTTTACAAGGCCACATCCAATTTGCAGATAAGGAAACATTTTTTAAGCCTTGATCTATTGGCGCCCAAACCAAATTGGTTAGCGCTTCGGTAATACTATTTCTACTTCCAGCAATTGGGTCGATTAAACCACTAATAGGGGAGTGCCCAATAGAAGTTGCTACGCCTTCTTTACCTTTATAATCTAATGCCATAACCCCACAATTATTAAGAGGGATTTGTAAAGGACCAACACATTGTTGTTTAGCAACTTTTCCACCAACACAACGGTCTACTTTATTAGTTAACCAATCTTTACAAGCAACAGCTTCTAATTGTAAAACTTGATTTAAATATTCTTTAAATTTTGAAGTATCATAAACAATATCAGCATACTTTCTTTTTATAGAAGTATCTGTCATGATTGTCTTAGGAGAACTTCCAAACATATCTTCCAAGGCAAAATCCATTGGCTTATTGCCTTTGGTTTTGGATTGGAAAGAAAATCGATGATCACCTGAAACATCACCTACAGTATACATTGGAGAACGTTCTCTATCTGCAATACGTTGTAAATAATCAATATGTTCTTCTGCAATAACTAATCCCATACGCTCTTGTGACTCGTTTCCAATAATCTCTTTATCAGATAGAGTTGGATCTCCAACTGGAAGTTTATCTAAATCAATTTTCCCTCCGGTGTCCTCTACCAATTCCGATAAACAATTTAAATGTCCACCAGCACCGTGATCGTGAATAGAAACAATAAAGTTTTCTTCACTTTCTACCATCCCACGAACAGCATTAGCTGCACGTTTCTGCATTTCAGGATTGGAACGTTGTACTGCATTTAATTCTATACCTGAAGCAAAAGCTCCAGTATCTGCAGAAGAAACAGCAGCGCCACCCATACCAATTCTATAATTTTCTCCTCCTAGAATAACGATTTTATCACCTGTTTTTGGAATATCTTTTATGGCTTGTTCTTTCTTCCCATAACCAATTCCACCGGCTTGCATAATAACTTTATCAAAACCTAGCTTACGCGCTTGATCTTCATGTTCGAAAGTTAATACAGAACCACAAATTAATGGTTGTCCAAATTTGTTTCCGAAGTCTGAGGCTCCATTACTAGCTTTTATTAATATATCTAATGGAGTTTGGTATAACCAATCTCGTTCGTTCATCGCTTGTTCCCATGGGCGGTTTTCTTCCAACCTAGAATAGGAAGTCATATAAACAGCGGTACCTGCTAATGGGAGAGATCCCATTCCACCTGCAAGACGATCTCTAATTTCTCCACCACTTCCGGTAGCTGCACCATTAAATGGTTCCACCGTTGTTGGAAAGTTATGGGTTTCCGCCTTTAAAGAGATTACACTATCAAAATCTTTATTTTCGTAGAAATCCGGCTTGTCTGGGCTTTTTGGAGCAAATTGAACCACATTAGGTCCTTCAACAAAAGCAACATTGTCTTTGTAAGCCGAAACAATTGTATTCGGGTTTTCTTTAGAGGTTTCTTTAATTAATTTGAAAAGGGAAGAAGGCTTTTCTACTCCATCAATAATAAAAGTACCATTGAATATTTTATGACGACAGTGTTCGCTATTTACTTGGCTAAAACCAAAGACTTCACTGTCTGTTAATTTTCGATTTAATTTTTCTGAAAGATTTTCTAAATAGCTTACTTCTTCATCATTTAAGGCTAAACCTTCCGATTGATTATATGCAGAAATATTATCGATTTCTAAAATAGGTTCTGGTTGAACATCTATTTTAAAAACATCTTGACCTAAGCTTGAATATTTTTGAGACAACATCGGATCAAAATCTGAAAAGCTTTCAGAAACATGTTTAAACTCTTCAATTCGAATTATCCCTTCTATCCCCATGTTTTGAGTAATTTCAACAGCATTGGTACTCCAAGGAGTAATCATAGCTGCACGAGGGCCAACAAAAAAATCTGTGATAACGGACTCTTCAATTTTGGCTTGCTCTGCAAATAACCACTGTAATTTTTTAATGTCTGGGCTGGAAAGTGAATTGTTGCTTTGGACTATAAAAACTGTTTTTTTTAGGTCTCCAAAAAAGTGAATCATGGTATAATAATTTTGAAAAAAAATACGCTGCGAAGTTACATTTTTTACTCTAAAGTAATTTAATAGTAATAGAAAAATATTGAATTAATAAGTAGGGTAATTGTAATTAATTCTGTTATATATTTGAAACTTATAAATTTAACTTAAACACTTTTATGAAACTTAAAAAATTACTACTTGTTTCTGCAATATTATTTAGTTGTGGAATTTTCGCCCAAGAATTATTTCCCCCAGTGGAAGTAATTCAAGGAACTTTTGTTGGAACTACGATTCCATTAAGAGATTTTCCAACCACTGTATATAATACAGATGAGGTTAAAACGATGACTATTTTCCCAAATAGATCTCGTTATAATGCTAAAGTTAATGACGATGCATTACCATTAAATGACATTAATGTGAATGTTCAAAAAGAAGTAGGAGGAGTTCATTCTTATGCTTTAGAACAAAACTTTATTGGATTTGATAATACAGGTTTTACTCCTCCAGATCCATCTGGTGCTGTTGGACCAAATCATTATGTTCATGCCGTAAACTCAAGCGTTAAAATATTTGATAAAACAGGTAATCTATTAGCAGGACCAACACCTTTAGGTACTTTCTTAGGAATAGGTTCTAACTCTGGTGATCCAGTTATTTTATATGATCAATTAGCAGATCGCTTTTTTGTGAGTGAATTTGGTTCTTTATCTAATTCTTTAGCAATAGGGGTATCTGTAACAAACGATCCAACTGGAGCTTATAATGTGTATCAATTTTCTTTGGATGCTTTTCCAGATTATCCACATTATAGTGTTTGGCCAGATGCTTATTATTTGACAGCTAATAAAGGGGGGGCAAATAAAGTGTATGCTATTGAAAGAGATGTAATATTAGCAGGTGGGCCAGATCCACAAATTATTGGATTTCCATTACCAGGATCTGTACAAAACACAAACACTGTTTATAGTCCAGAACCAGCTAACTTATTAGGGACAGATGCTCCTGCAGATGTGCCAGGTTATATTGTATACCTTCAAGATGATGGTTGGAGTGGAGTAACTTATGATCACTTAAAAGTATGGGAAATAGATGTTGATTTTGTGACTGCATCTAATTCAACAATCTCTGCACCATTAGAAATTCCAACAGATCCTTTTAACTCTGTCTTTGCGCCTTTTGGAACTGGAGATGTAGAACAACCAGGAACTGGAAATAAAATTGATATGATTGGTGGAGTTATTTCTTTCGCTGCTAATTACAGAAGTTTTGCAGGTCATAACTCATGGGTAATTACTTTTAATGATGATATTGACGGTAATGATACTTCAGGAGTTAGATGGATAGAATTAAGAAATGACGACGCAAATGATTGGGATGTGTACCAAGAAGGAACCTATGCTCCAGCAGATGGGCATAGTCGTTTTATGGGTAGTGCAGCTATGGATGCTGCTGGTAATATTGGATTAGGATTTAATATTGCAAGCGCAACTCTTCCAGTTGGTATTCGTTATACTGGTCGTTTTGACGGAGATGCTTTAGGAGAAATGACAATTGCAGAAACTACTATTGTTGATGGAGTAGGAGTTCAAACTACCACCAATAGATTTGGGGATTATTCACATTTAACAATGGATCCGGATAACTTTACATTCTGGCATACAGCTGAATATTTCCCAGCTACAAACCAATGGAGATCTCAAGTTGCTTCTTTTTCATTAAGTGGTGGCTTTACTGCAGATGTAGGAATAAATAATATAACAGAACCAAACAATGGAATTTTAACTACTACTGAAACAGTAGAGGTTAGCATCCGTAATTTTGGATCTGCAACACAATCTAATATACCTTTAGAATTAAGAGTGGATGGTAATTTAGTAGCTTCTGAAACTTTTGGAGGAAGTGTTGCTGCTAATGAAACATCATTATATTCATTTACACAGACAGTAGATTTATCAAATTCCGGACAAACATATTCTATTGAAGTAAGTACAGATTTATCAGGAGATGAATTTGAAGGGAATGATGCATTTACAAAAGAAGTAACGCATTTAGCAACAAATGATGTTGGTCCTTTAGAAGTTACTGCTCCAGTAAGTAGTAATGGATTAGGTAATGAGACAATTTCAGTTACCTTAAAAAACTTTGGTGCTGCTATTCAATCAAATTTTGATATTCAATATGTTGTAAACGATGGTACACCAGTTGTTGAAACATTTGCTGGTCCAATAGATACAGAAGAAGAGGTTTCTTTTAGTTTTACACAACAGGCAGATTTTTCAGTATTGGGATCTTACGAATTAGTAGTTACAACATTATTATCAGGAGATGAAGAAGCTTCAAATGATTCGATAACAGTTGAGATTGAAAATCTACTTTGTCAACCATTAGGAGATTGTAGTTTTGGAGACGGATTTACAAATGTTACTGTTGAAGAAATTGATAATGATTCAGGTTGTGAAGGATATGCAGATTTTACAGATGAGGCTGCAACATTAGCACCTGGTTCTACTTATGACTTTACAGTTACTACTGGATATGGAGATCAAAATGTAAAAGTTTGGATTGATTTTAACGATGATTCAAATTTCACTAATGATGAAATTGTAGTTCCTAATTTTGTAATTGCCCCTGGACAAGCGGCTGGATCATATACAGAAACTGTTGATTTAACAATTCCTGCAGGTGAAACAACTGGTATACAACACAGAATGCGTGTAAAATCTAACTGGCAAGCTCCAGTACCAGATGATGCTTGTGAGGAAACTCAATATGGAGAAACTGAAGACTATTCAGCTAATATGGGTGAATTAGGAGTTAATGATTTAGAATTCAATAATTCAGATTTAATTGTATATTCTACAGATAATAAAAACTTTTCAATTTCATTGCAATCTAATTATGATGGAGAAGTGTATGTAGCAGTATATAATTTATTAGGACAGCAATTAGGATTTAAAAACGTAAATAAAATAGGGGATTCTTACAGAATGGAACTTAATTTATCTAATGCTGAAACAGGAGTTTATATTATAAAAGTTGGAAGTCAAAAAGGATCTTCTTATAAAACTGAAAGAGTTATAGTGAAGTAATTATTTACTATTCTTATAACAAAAAAAGCGCCCTAATGGGCGCTTTTTTAATATACTGATATTTTACTGCTTGATAGATTTTATGATGAATTAACTATTCTTTTGAAGTAAAGCCATATAAAACCCATCAAAACCTGATTTACTTGGAAGTACTTTTTCATCCTTAATAAATTTAAAATCTTTCCCCTCATCCCGTTTTAAAAATGCTTTAACTTGATTTTCATTTTCTGAAGGTAAAATAGAACAAGTAGCATAGACCATTTGCCCTCCAGGTTTTACCATTCTTGAGTAGGAATCTATAATCTCTTTTTGGGTTTCTCTTATATTATCTAAAAATTCAGGTTGTAATTTCCATTTCGCATCTGGATTTCTTCTTAGAACTCCTAAGCCAGAACAAGGTGCATCAATTAAAATTTTATCTGCTTTTCCGATTAGCTTTTTAATTACTTTTGTAGAATCAATAACACGGGTTTCAATATTATGTGCTCCGTTTCTTTTCGCTCTTCTTTTAAGTTCCTTTAGCTTGTTATCATAAATGTCTAATGCAATCACCTGACCTTTATTTTCCATCAATGCAGCTAAATGCAAACTTTTCCCTCCTGCACCAGCACAAGTGTCCACCACTTTAGAGCCAGGTTTTGGATTTAAAAACTTTGCGACTTTTTGAGAAGATGCATCTTGAACTTCAAACCAACCCTTTTTAAATGCGTCGGTTACAAATACATTTTTACGTTCCTTTAATTTTAAAGCTTGAGGATACCCTTTTAAGATTTCTGTTTCAATCTCTAAATCTTGTAATGTATTTTGAAGTTTTTCTTTGGTAGTTTTTAAAGTGTTTACTCTTAAAACTACATCGGCAACTTGATTTAAAGAATGAATTTCTTTATCCCAATTTTTTCCTAGCTCTTTAACTCCTAATTCATCCATCCAATCTGGAATAGACTCTTTGTATTTTCTAATTTTTGATAATTCATCAAAACGACCTTTTATTTTACGGGTAGGAGTATTCTCAAATTGAGGCCAATCTGGAATTTGAATTCCTTTTAGTGTTGCCCAAACTGTAAAAAGGCGAAATAAATTGGTTCTATCGAAAGGTTCTTTTACTTCCGCAATTTTAGAATAAAGACGTTTCCATCGTACAATATCATAGGTAGTTTCAGCAATAAATCCCCGGTCTCTAGATCCCCAGCGTTTATCTCTTTTTAGAGTGTTTCTTAATACTTTATCCGCTTGTTTCTGTTCGTTAAAAATAAGTTGAAGAGAATCTATAGTTGCAAATACTAGATTTCGATGAAGTTTCATAGTTATAAAATTGTTTGCAAAGATATTATAATATGGTCTATCGATTTGTTTACTTTTGAAAAAAAATAATCTATGCGTTATCTGCTCATTTTCTTATGTTCTATTATTATAGTTTCATGTACTACCAATCCTGCCAAAAACTTCACTTCGGTTAGTATTGAAAGGGTGTTTACAGATAGTCTAAGTATAAGAGCAATTG